>JAEEGL011664577.1_pt1 | contig 16999 bp, 12 predicted proteins | sample 9134231 | NCBI WGS metagenome assembly JAEEGL01 (sample SAMN16246548, study PRJNA631951) | gut metagenome | biome: gut microbiome; feature: rumen; material: fiber-attached | host: Bos | place: Iran: Karaj | collected 2018-10
ACACACTCCTTGTCGCTGTATATGATCATACCCGCAAGGTCAAGGACACCGTTCATCAAGCCGGAAGAGGCTCCGGAGCCAGTTATCATACCGGTAATATCCATCGACTGTGCCTATCCTCCTGTTTAAAATGACATACAAAAGTATTCTAACATACATGCATTCCAAGTGTCAAAAGAAAAGGGGAAGAGTCATCGCTCTTCCCCTCTGCATTATTTCCCGTTTCCGGACTTTTTTTACTGGAGCTGCGAAGCCACCTCTGCGGCGAAATCCTCCTGCTTCTTTTCAAGGCCTTCGCCGGTCTCGAATCTCACAAATCTCTTCACCGTAATCTCGGTGCCGTTGTCCTTCGCCACCTTGTCAAGATAAGCCATGACTGTCTGCTTTCCGTCCTCGGCCTTTACATAGACCTGATCGTTAAGGCAGATCTCTTTGAACTGCTTGGAAAGGCGGCCCATAACGATGCCCTGGATGACCTTTTCGGGCTTCTGGGATTCCTTGGGATCGTTCTTGATCTGAGCTTCGATGATCTCCTTTTCGTGAGCCCTGAACTCTTCACTGAGCTCCTTCTGGGACACATATTTGGGATTCATGGCGCAGACCTGGAGAGCCACATTGTGGAGCGCTTCCTTTATCTCGTCGTTCACGACGCCGCACTCCGCATCCACCAGAACGGCGATCCTGCCGCCGCCGTGGACATAGCCGGCCACTACTCCGTTCTGCTCTTCCACCTTTTCAAATCTTCTGATCTTGATGTTCTCTCCGATCACGGCCACCATTTCAACCCTGGCTTCTTCCACGGTCTTGCTCTGATCCTTTACCCACTTTTCAGCCATGAAGGATTCGAGATCTGCGGCGGATGAACCTGCTGCCTGCTGGGCCACATCCTCCACATAGGTCCTGAACTTTTCGTTCTGAGCCACGAAATCCGTCTCGGAATTCACCTCGACTATCGCAGCCGTGTGGTCGTCCTTTACGCAGACAAAGCTCACGCCCTCGGCGGCTATCCTGCCTGCCTTTTTCTCAGCCTTTGCCTGTCCGTTCTTCCTCAGATATTCAATGGCCTTTTCCATATCTCCGTCAGTCTCTGACAGAGCTTTCTTGCAGTCCATCATGCCTGCTCCGGTCTGCTCTCTCAATTCTTTTACAAGTGAAGCTGTGATCGCTGCCATTTGTATTGTCTCCTTTCATGATAGCCACTTCCGGCGTCGGATCCTTTCATGAAAGATCCTCCGGTTTCCGGATATGGCGAAACTCCGTTTATGACTCCAAAAAATATGTCCCGGGCGGCAGCCTGCCGCCTGTCCCGGACCTGTCAGGCTTCGGCCGCCTCCGCCTGTTCCTCTGCGGGAGCTTCCTCAGCGGGGGCATCCGCTCCCTCTGCGGCGGCAGTGGTAGCCGCTTCCTCTCCCTGATTTGCGGCGACTACCGCATCGGCCATGGTGGACACGATGAGCTTCACTGCGCGGATAGCGTCATCATTTCCGGGGACGATGTAATCGAGCTCATCGGGATCGCAGTTGGTGTCGCCTATTCCGATGAGGGTTATTCCAAGCTTCCTCGCTTCGGTGATGCAGATATGCTCCTTGCGGGGATCCACCACAAAGATGGCGTCGGGAACCCTGTTCATGTTCTTTATGCCGCCCAGGTTCTTCTCCAGCTTATCCCATTCCTTGCGGATCTTTATGACTTCCTTTTTGGGAAGAAGATCAAAGGTGCCGTCCTGGCTCATGCGCTCGATATCCTTGAGCCTTCTGATACGGGACTGGATGGTGGAGAAGTTTGTGAGCATTCCGCCAAGCCATCTCTCGCAGACATAATACATTCCGCATCTCTCCGCTTCACTCTTCACGGACTCCTGAGCCTGCTTCTTTGTCCCCACAAACAGGATGGTGCCTCCCTGGGACACTATGTCAAATACGGCGTCATAGGCCTCGTCGACTTTTCCCACCGTCTTCTGGAGGTCGATGATGTGAATACCGTTCCTCTCGGTGAAGATGTAGGGCGCCATCTTGGGATTCCACTTTCTCGTCTGATGACCGAAGTGTACGCCCGCCTCCAGCAGCTGTTTCATTGAAATAACACTCATTTTCTACCTTCCTTTCGGTTTGCCCGCGCGAGGAGATCACCGCAAACCCCGTTCCGGGGCACCGTGCGGATTTATGCACTCGCGTGGAGATTTACAGATACCGCGTAAAAACACGCTTTAGCAGAATAACACAATCTTTTTTCAGAATCAAGAGGCTGCGGAAAGATTAAATATGCCGTTGTATTCCTTGAAGGAGGTTTCCTCCGTCTCGCCCATCTGGACCACGGCTGTATCGTCTCCGAAGAATATCTTGAAGGTCACGGAGCCTGTTGCGTCATCATTGATCCAGGACTTGATGTAAAGAGTCTCGTCGTCGAGCCAGGACGAAAAGGTGCTGCACTTGGACTTGTAGCCCGGAAACAGGGAGGGCTTCAGCTCATCTATGCCGAAGGGAAGCTCATATCTCCTGCCCTTCAGCCTGTAGTGAAGGGTACCGTGATCCATTCCTAACCTGATAGACATGACCTCGAATCCGCTCTTATTATCCATAAAGAAATACTCGCGTCCGTTTATGCTGTCCTCTATGGGGCTGCCGCCGTAAGGCATCATGGGCATTCCTTTCCTGTCCTCCGGCTCGTCGTAGCGCCCTCCCAAAGGCCTCACTATCCTTCTGTAGACGGCTTTTTTGAGCATGGTCTCCGCCCCCGGCACCTTTTGGGTATCGGCGGCAGTCACCACCACGAGGGAGAGTTCGGGGTACATCAGGACAAACTGGGAACCCATGCCGTAAAATGCGAAACCGCCCGGGATCATCCAGGTCATGTACCCGTATCCTTTGAAATCATGATGATCGAAATAAGGACTCACCTTGAAAGAGACCATATCCTCCGCAAACTCCCGGGGATAGATCTGTTCGCCTTTGTACTCCCCTTTATTCATCACAAGGCTTCCCAGGCGGAGCATATCGTTAGCCGTGGCCATGAGACCGCTTCCGCCCATGCTCACTCCGAAGGGATCCTTCACCATATAGGACCATTCGGAAAAACCGGTGTCGTAGAGCACGCGTTCCTTGAGGAGTTCCAGAATGTCCTTTCCTGCGGTCTTTTCCACAAGAGCCGCCAGAACATGAGCAGATGAAGTATCATACCTGAATATGGTTCCCGCAGGGTGATCCGGTTTTGTGGTGAAAAAACTTTCAACCCAGTTCTCGGTGCGGCTCAGCTTGTTGTAGGTGGTCTTTGAGAAGCAGGTCCTCATCTCCAGCATATCGCGTATGGTCATCTGCCTGAACCAGGGCTCATCCGCATTCTGCGGGTACTCGGGGAAATAGGTATAAACGGGCGCATCAAGAGAAATCTGCCCGTCCGCCACCAGAAGTCCCACGGCAAGGGCGGTCAGGCTTTTTGCGCAGGAAAAGAATCTGAGCAGCGTCCTGTGTCTAACAGGAGTCCAGTAGCGCTCATATACCTTTTCTCCGTTATGTTCGATATGGAGAGCTTTCATGGGGAGATCGAAATACGCCAGATCCTCCTCCAGCCCCTTTACATCAATATCCGTACCGGTCCACGCCCTTTCTCAGCTTTTCGCATCTCCTGCGTAATTAAATATTATAGCCGAAAAGGCCGATAATATCAAGCCTTGAGATCAGTCAGGTCAGTTCCGATGTGCGGAAATAACGGAAATCCGCGTACCCGCCGTTATCATCCGGCGACAGGGCGAATATCCCTGTTTTAACGCCTGTCCAGTGGTGCTGGGAGAGCGTGAAGCCGTTTCCGGCCTCAATGAACAGGCTGTCGGAGCCGGATGCATCCGGGTCTCCGGCGGGGATTGTCCCCCGCTGCGGCCCTCCGGTACCTGCGCTGCCCGTCCTGTAGAACAGTCTCACCTTCCCGTCAAACACTATCCTGAAGGACACTTCCCTGCAATCGGACTTTTCCAGCCGCATCAGCTCTTCCCCGTCCCGTTCGAGACAGATATCGACGCCCTTTCCGGTCTTTTCCGCAAAAAGCCCTATGAATGCGCCGCCAACAACAGCCACCCCCGCGCGGCCCCCGGTCTTAAGGCCGGTTATGTCAGCCTCTGTCTCCGATAGGAATGCCGGACAGAGGATCTTCTGGGTCAGTACGTTTGCGCTCCTTGAAATAACGGGTCTGCTGTCTCCGGAGGGATTCAAGGCGTACAGCCTCAGCCCCTCTTCCCCTTTGCCCGCAAAGCTTTCGTCGTGGTTTCCGAGCCACTGCCACTGAAGGCCGTATGGCGCCCCCAAAGCCCTTTCCGGGGTCTTCGGAGAGGCTCCCTTCCCGCAGACATCTCCGGGCTTCTCCCCCTCAAATTCATCCGAGGACTGAAGATAGACAGGCGCAGCCTTTTTATTTACAACGGGCTTTCTGTATACGGACACCGGCTCTCCGCAGCCATCCCCTTTCCTGTCGATCCCCGCGATGGGCCAGCCCGCCTTCCGGGTCACCGGTTCGAGATAGGTGATCCTGCCGTACACTCCCGCGTCATTGAAGTGGAGGAACCATTCCGAGCCGTCGGGGGCATCCACCAGGCCTCCCTGATGGGGGCCGTTCACATCCGTATCCCCCGTATCCAGGATCTTTTTCATCTCATAAGGGCCTTCTATATTCCGGCTCCTGAGCGCCAGCTGGTAACCCTCCGGCACTCCCCCCGCGGGGGCGAGGATGTAATAATATCCGTCCCTTTTATAGATCTTCGGTCCCTCTATGGTGACAGCAGGGTGCTCGGGTTTATTTCCGTCAAATATGAACCTGTCTCTCGATACAGCCCGTCTCCCGTCGGGGCTCATCTCAAACAGGCCGAGGATGCTCTTAAAGCCTATCCGTGACTTTGCATAGGCATGCACGATATAAGCTCTCCCATCCTCATCCCAGAGAGGGCAGGGATCGATATAGCCCCTGCCGGGGAGGAGACACACCGGTTCACTCCATTCACCAAGAGGATCTTCAGCGCTTACCATGAAGATCCCCTCATCAGGCATCCCGAAATAAATATAGAAGATTCCTCCGTGCTTTCTGATGGAAGGGGCCCAGACGCCCTCCGAATGCCGGGGTATGCGGAACCTGTCTCCCGGCACGTTTTTCAGGGCATAGTTTTTGAGCTCCCAGTTCACCAGGTCATACGACCTGAGGATCGGAAGCCCCGGGGTAAAATTAAAGCTTGAAGCTGTGAGATAGAATACATCACCGTCCCTGATCACGTCGGGGTCGCTGAAGTCCGCATAGATTATGGGATTTCTGAATGTTCCGTCTCCGTTGTCGGCCCTGTAGAGCATCTCCATGAATCTTTATCCGTTGTCTTCTATTTCCGACAGCGCCCTCAGTTCCCCGGGATCCGCAAGAAGATCCGCATATATCCCGCCTATATCAAGGAGACCTTCCGCCACCATCCTGCCGAAAAGCATGGCCCCCTCATATCTCAGATGAGAGTTGTCAAGCTTTCCCTCAGGACACCAGTCGACCTCTCCCGGCGCAAGGTTCATGAAGTACTGCTTTGTCTCTTCGGGGCCTTTTTTTATCAGAAACTCGCGGCTCTTTCCGAACAGATCCACCAGAGGCACCTCAAGTTCCTCAGCTGTCTCCTTCATGGCGGTCACATAAGGTTCATGATCCGAAGGAGTCTTAAGAGTCCCGTCCTCGAGAAACTGCCTTCTCTCCAGGGGAGTGATAAATAAGGGATGCGCTCCCCTGTCTCTGGCCACATTGACGAATTTTGCCAGGTTGTCCCTGTACTCTCCCCGGGGATCGGTATATCTCAGGGGATCAGCCTTTTTCTCATCATTATGGCCGAACTGGATGAACAGGAATTCTCCGGAAGACAGTTCGTCATAAATGACCGCAAGTCTGTTCTGATCGATAAAGCTCTTGGTGCTCCTGCCGTTGATGGAGTGGTTGTATATGACCACATCCTCTTTCGTATACCTGTCGAAGGCCTGGGCTATGCCGGTCTGCGGATAGGTCTTGTATTTATTTGTTGTATTTATGGAATCGCCTGCCCATTGGATCACTCTCATTTCGCTCACCTCTTTTTTAATAAAACAACGGACAGACCACAAAGGCCTGTCCGTCGCTGGAATACGGATTCTTTATTCCTTAACGGCGCCCACGTTCACGCCCTTCACGAAGTATTTCTGAAGGAAAGGATACGCCGCCATGAAAGGAAGTATGGCGCACACTATGGCTGCGTAATACAGCGTCTCCTGAGAGATATTCTTGTACGGGGACGGCGGCGTGTCGCCGTCCATGACCATGACTCTCAGCATGTACTGGAAGTTCACCTGATCGGGCTTCTGGATGTAGATCTGGACCGTTGAATAGTCATTCCAGATGGTAACAGCGAACATAAGTCCGATGGAAGCCAGAGCCGCCTTCGAAAGCGGCAGGACTATCTTGAAGAATATACCCATGGGACTGCAGCCGTCGATCTTGGCCGCCTCCACAAGAGATGCGGGTATGCCTTCAAAGAAGTTCTTCATCAGGACCAGATTGTAGACATTCATCCCGTGCTTGACCACCAGTATCCACATGGAGTTGACCAGTCCCAGCTGCTTCATGACCAGGTACTCGGGGATCATACCGCCGGAGAACACCATGGTGATCATCAGGAACATTGAAAAAGCGTTTCTTCCGGGCATATCGTACTGGTTCAGGACATATCCGCCCAGAGTAGCCAGCGCAAGTCCGATGAGGGTTCCCAGGACCGTGGTGATCACGGAGTTCAGGAAAGGCCTGTAAAGCTTGTTCGTAGTGAAGATCGTGAGATAGCCGTTCACCGTGAAATCCTTGGGCCAGAGTCTGAACTGGTACACACCGCGGGCGTTAAAGGAGTCCACGATGACCTTCCACATGGGCACGATCACTATCAGACATATTATGATAAATACGATGTAAAGGATCACATCAAAGGCGTGTACGCCCGACTTTTTATGAAATTTCGTTTTATCTGCCATCACACGCCTCCTTAAATTATGCCGCGGCCCCTGACCTTCTTGCTGGCTTCGTTACAGGCCAGCATAAGGGCAGCACCAACCGTGGATTTAAACAGACCGACTGCAGTTGAGTAACCGTAATCCGGTATGGGGGTAAGGAACGTCTTGTTGTAGATGTAGGTGGAGATGACGTTCGATACATCGAGCACGCGGGTGTTGTACAGGACGAAGACGGGCTCGAACATGTTGAGAACCTTGGCCAGATTCAGGATCAGCACCACTATGATGGTATTTCCCAGCGCGGGGAAGGTGATGTATCTGACCTTCTGGAGGCGGGTCGCCCCGTCTATATCCGCAGCCTCATAAAGCTCCGGATTGATACCGGACAGGGTGGCCAGGAATATGACCGTTCCCCATCCTGTTTCCTTCCACATGTTGATCAGATAGAATATGGGTCTCCACAATGCCTTGTTGTGGAGGAAGTCAATACTCTTATCGATCACTCCCCAGTGCTTCAGCGTTTCATTCACAAAGCCGGTGGATGAAGGGGAAAGGAACAGAGTGAAGATAGCCGCCACCACGGCGTATGACATAAAGTGCGGAAGATAAATGATAGTCTGCACTGTTTTTTTCATGATCAGATTCGCCATCTCATTGATGAACACCGAAATGAGAACAGCGGCGAAGGTATTCAGTAAAAGCTTTGTTATGGACAGCTCGAGTGTGTTCTTGAAAGCTCTCCAGAAATTCTTATCCCCGAACAGGGCTTTGAAATTGTCAAGACCCACCCAGTGGATGTCACGAAGCTTGTAACTGTAGAATGAATACCTGATGCCCAACATGGGCCAGTAGTAGATGATCAGAACAAAAATAAACACCGGCAGGAACATAAGATAGTAACCCCTGTTGTTCCAGATCCGCGTGCTTAACTTCTTTTTGTTGAGCGTTCTGTCTCCGAGAACCTGCTGCGCAAGTTTATCCTGTTTTCTACTCATAAGACCTGCAACCTCTCAAATATTCTCTATCCCGTCCCGGGTATGACCCACTTCGGGATAGGTCCCCAAAACTCCAACAACCCCTGCCCCCGCCTTTGCGGCGGGGACAGGGAAATATCACGTGAGATTACTTCTGGGCGTTCAGTTCCGAAACGATAGTATCGGAAACGCTGCCGAAGTCGTCGATATAAGTCTGGACTGCTTCTTCGGGAGTGATCTCACCGGTGACAGCCTTGTTCATAAGACCGGTCTTAGTGGTGGTCAGATCTTCGTTATTTGCAGTCAGGGTGTCGCTGGAAGCTGCGGCGGGAGCGTCCACGCAGTTTGCAAGGAAGAACTTATTGCCCTCTTCAACAAGGGGATCCTCGTCCACAAAGCCATTGGTCAGAGGAGCTATGCAGAGCACGGGATCAATATGGTTCTTCTTCCAGATGCTGTCGGGATCGTTAGGGCTCTGCCTAAGATGGAACTCGCCGTCCTTGTACTCATAATCCTTCTTCTTTTCAGGATCGTCGGGATTGGTGGTGAAGGACTCTGCAGCGGTTGACCAGTGAAGTCCTTCCGCGCCGTAGGTCCAAAGGGTCTGAACCTTGTCGCCGTCGAGCATGGTCTCGAAGAGAGCGTCAAAGATGGCCTGCTCACGGGCATCGCTGCCGTCAGCGTCGTCGGTGATGACCCACACGGGAGCTTCACGGTTCAGGTATCCGCCCCAGGTATCCTTGATCTCCTTGACGGGAGGAAGCTGTACAAGCCTCTTGTCGCCGAGATCATCATCAACTTCGTTCTTGGACATATTGTCAGTAAGGGTCCTGAGCCAGGTGCCTGCCCAATAGGTAAAGGCAAGTTCGGAAGTCCCCTGCTCATTTGAAAAATACTTTTCACGAGCCTGCTTCGTGCCTGCTTCCTCGGTATCGGGATCGATGACTCCGTCCACATAACCCTGATGAAGCCTTGCAAGAGCATCAATGGTAGCCTGCTCTGTAAAGCCGTCTACCCATGTTCCGTCCTTCTTCTGATAGAATGAAGGATATGCGCCCTGCCACCATTCAGGCATGTAGTTGATGAAAGGAGCCTCGTCAAGCTTGCCGTAGCCGGCAGCGATGACGCCGTAGGTCTTTCCGTCGGAATACTTCTTAAGAAGGTTGTAATAATCGTCGAAGGTCTTGATATCGTCGATCTTTACGCCTGCCTTGTCAAGCCAGGACTGCTTGATGTAGGTCACGCAGCCGTTTCCGTAGGTGGGCGAGAAGCCGTACTGCTTGCCGTCTTCCATCTTAAGGTTTGCGTTCACCTCGGGATACACCACGCGGGACTGGAACTCGGCGTTGTCGTATGCGGATGCCAGGTTCCACAGAAGGCCGGTGGTCTGATACTGACGGAGCATTGATGCGCTCATGATAAGAGCATCGGGGTAGTCGGCATCGCCGGGAGCGCCTGTGGTAAGTGTCCTTGAAACTGTCCCTGAATAATCAGAGTGATCGAGCTGGGTGATGTTCAGCTTGATGGGATGACCGATCTTTTCCGATACGGCTGCTTCCCACTGCTCAACAAACTCCTTCTGCCCGGCGTCAACTGTGGCGTTGACCGTTCCGTCGACAATGACATTGATCCTGTCGAGCTGGAAATCGCCCGATGCTGCGGTGTCTCCACCTGCAGGAGCTGCTGATTCCCCTCCGGCTGCAGGAGCTGCCTCGGAACCGGCTGCAGGAGCCTGGGCGCTGCCGCCGCAGCCTGAAAGAAGCGCGGCCAGCATGGCAGCGGTAACCACTGCCGATACGATTTTCTTTCTCATAACCTTTTTCTCCTCCTATTCTTGTAACAAATACAACGGCTGCGGACGATAATCCGTCACCGTCTTGCACAAAAAGAAAAATCCGCTTTATTATAGTAAAACATTTTTGATACGTCAAGATGCGCACATATGCCGGGAAGTGGGTTTATCCATCCCGGATCCCGAGGCGCTTCATTCTCCTGTGTATTTTTTCGTTTTGCTCTCTATCTCGGAGGATATCCCGCTTACCGTGGGAGAGACCCGGTAATCCATGTCTTCAAAAAGCGAGCCGTGGAGGATCATGACATTTTCCGAGAGAGTGAGAGGAACTATGCAGGAGCCGCAGCTCCCGAGATTTGCGGCGGTCCTGTACTCTTCATAGGGGAAGCCGGAACTCTCGGTCAGGGAATACTGCCCTATGTCCCCGAGGACGGAGAGTATCTCCCCCACGGAAAAAGAAGTGGAGATATAAGGCATCAGGGCGTAGGCAGTGGAAGTCAGCTTCGGATTTGAGACGCCGGAGGCCTTTTCCAGCATGGCCTTGATCACCGCTCTCTGCCTCTCGGTCCTAGCGTAATCATCTCCCACATACCTGATCCTGCAATAGGCTGTGGCCTGCAGGCCGGACAGATTCTGGAGGCCGCTTTTTTCTACCTCGACTATGTCTTCATTCAGGTTTTCGATATCGTTTTCGTCCTTCATGAACATGCTCTTCTGGTAATTGTTCAGATGGACTATCTCTTTTTCCTTTACATCCACCTCAACCCCGCCCAGGGAATCGATGGCTCTGATGAGGCCGTCAAACCCCACCGTGACATAGTCGCTGATGTCCATGTCCAGATTCATATTGAGCATGTTCATGGCCTGTTTTGCGCCGCCCTTTGCATATGCGGCGTTACATTTGTTGTAGGTATCGTTTCCCAGGTTCAGATATGTATCCCTGTAGACCGAGATCAGCTTGATCTCATGGGTGGTTGTGTTGATGGAAGCGATCATAATGGTATCGCTTCTGCCCTGATCCAGGGTCCCGCTTCTGGAATCCACTCCGAAAAGAGCTATGTTCCTGAAGGGTTTGTCTTCCTTCCGGGTCTTCTTTTTATCTTCCCGTACGGCCGAGTCCGTTTCTTCAAACTTTTTATTGACCACGATATCGGCTTCATTGATGTCCACCTTCCGGATCATGGTCATCTTGTCCACAAAATCCAATGACCCAAGAGCCACTACGAGAACCGCCAGTTCCAACAGGAACAGAGGGATATTGCAGCTGAAATGCCTCGTTCTGATATTAAGTTTTCCCCACAAGGATTTCTTCATACGATCATTCCGATCTGCGCTGACGGGAGGAGAGGCAGATTTCCGGTCATATCAGACCCATGACGTCATACACATTTCTGACGCCGGTGATCTCTATCTTTCCTTTTGTTCCGGGACTTCTCGACCCGGCCGGGATCACTGCGCGGCCAAAGCCCAGCTTTTCGGCTTCCGAAAGCCTTCTATCGCTCATGCCCACGCTTCTCACCTCTCCGGAGAGCCCCACCTCCCCGAAGATCACCGTATCTCTGTCAAAGGGGCGGTTCCTGAAGCTGGAGATGATAGCGGCGCAAACGGCCAGATCCATGGCCGGTTCCCTGACCCTCACTCCGCCGGCCACATTAATATAAGCGTCACAGTCGGAGAGTTTGAGTCCTCCCCGCTTTTCAAGGACCGCCATAAGGATGTTCACACGGTTATAGTCGAACCCTGCCGCCTGCCTTCTCGGGATACCCAGATTGCTTCTGCACACGAGGGCCTGCACTTCAAGGAGCAGGGGTCTGGTCCCCTCCATGGCGCACACCACCACGGAACCGCTGCCGCTTTCGGGTCTTCCCTCCAGCATCGCAGCCGAAGCATTCGGGACATCGGAAAGTCCCGCGCCCGACATCTCAAACACACCCAGCTCATCCGTTGAGCCGAAACGGTTTTTCGCGCTTCTGAGCACCCTGTAGGATGAATGGCTCTCACCTTCGAAGTAGAGGACGGTGTCAACCATATGTTCCAGGACCCTGGGGCCTGCCATGGTGCCTTCCTTTGTGACATGTCCCACGATAAATACGGTCGTTCCGCTGCCCTTGGCGATCCTGAGCAGAGCCCCGGTAACGGCCCGGACCTGGGTCACGGACCCCGGGAGCACTCCCGAAGCCTCTGCGCTGAACATGGTCTGAATGGAATCCACCACCACCGTGTCGGGATCCAGGCTGTCTATCTGGGTTTCTATGGCTTCCAGATCGGTCTCGCACATCAGATAAAGAGACTCGGGGAACTCTCCGATCCTGTCGGCTCTAAGTTTGATCTGCGACGGGGATTCCTCACCGGACACATACAGGACCTTTTGTCCGGACGAAGCCAGATTCCTGCACACCTGAAGCAGCAGCGTGGATTTTCCTATTCCCGGATCCCCCCCCACCAGTATCATGGATCCTTTGACGATGCCGCCCCCCAGGACGGTATCCATCTCAGAAGATCCGGTGGATGTCCTGCGGCCGCTCTCGGGCAGGATCTCCCTGATCTTTACCGGCAGATTCTGTACCCTGCTGTCTTTTCTTTTCCCGCCCCCCTGCTTCTTTGCAGCAGGGGCTTCCGTAAAGGTATTCCAATTGCGGCAGGAAGGGCACTGTCCCAGCCACTTTGAGGATTCGTATCCGCAGTTTGAACAGAAAAAAGCGGGATTCTGGGCTTTTGCCATCAGGAAACGGCTTTCACCGTGACATCCGCATCGCCGTCGGACAGTTCAAGGGAGAATGAAAGCTTACCTCCTATCCCCGTCTTCATCTTCCCTATGCTGCTGCCCCGGACAGTGATCTCATACTCACGGCCTTCCGAAAGTCCGAGGGTGATCTCGCAATCGGAGCCTCCGGCAACGGAAAAGGAAACCGAATCGCCGCTTTCCGAAAAACCGGAAACGCTGGTCCCGGGTACGGACTCATATAGGAACGCTCCGTTCTTTTCCAGTTTTGTGATCTCCGAAAAGGTCTTCACCTTGTATATGTTCCCGTCCTTTTCGAAGCCGTCCAGTTTTTTCTTTTCGGAGAGCAGATGATCCCCGAAGCTCAGTGTCCCATTCTCTTCCGCGCACAAAAGCGCTCTGTCTGTACCCATCTCTTCACCTCCGCTCTCTGCGGAACCGTCTGAAGCTCCGCAGTTCCGCCGCCCCGGCGATACTGTCAGTCGCCGGATGCAGGCACCTCTTTTCCCGTGATCCTTTCAAAGATCACTTTATCGTTCCTGCAGGACACCGAAGCGGTATCCCCCCTTTTGATCCTGCCGGAAAGTATCTCCTCCGACAGGGGATCTTCTATCTCGCTCTGTACCGCCCTCTTCAGAGGTCTCGCTCCCATCTTGGGGTCGGAATGCTTTTTTATTATGTATTTTCTGACCGAGGGGTTGATCTTAAGACGTATATCCATCTGTCTTAAGCACCTCTCCGCAAGCTCATCCGACAAAAGCTTCATGATGGCGGCTATATCGCTGTCTCCCAGAGGATGGAACACCATTATCTCATCGATCCTGTTGATGAACTCGGGCCGGAAGATCTTTTTCACCTCTTCCATGACCGACGACTTCATGCGTTCGTAATCCTGCGCCAGGGTCATCCCCGTTCCGAAGCCGAGGTTTTTGGGCGCTATTATCTTCTGGGCGCCGGCGTTGCTGGTCATTATTATGACGGTATTCCTGAAACTCACCTTTCTCCCCTTGGAGTCGGTGATGTGGCCGTCGTCCAGGACCTGCAGCAGCACATTGAAGATATCCGGATGAGCTTTTTCGATCTCGTCAAAGAGCACCACGGAATAGGGGTGTCTCCTGACCCTCTCCGAAAGCTGGCCGCCCTCGTCATGTCCCACATATCCGGGCGGGGATCCGATCATCTTCGAAACGGAATGGCTCTCCATGTATTCGGACATATCGACTCTTATCACCGAATCCTGACTGCCGAAAAGAGTTTCGGCCAGGGCCTTTGACAATTCGGTCTTTCCCACTCCCGTGGGGCCCAGGAACAGAAATGAACCTGTAGGCCTTTTGGGGTCCTGGAGACCCGTCCGGCCCCTCCTTATGGATCTGGCCAGGGCCTTCACCGCCTCGTCCTGTCCTATCACCCTTTTGTGGAGTTCCTCCTCAAGCCTGAGAAGCCTCTCGCTTTCCTTTTCGGAAAGTTTTTTCACGGGCACGCCGGTCCATACCGAGACCACCTTCGCTATATCGTTTTCGTCGACGATCAGTTCTTTTCTGACCGTATTCTTTGAAGAGGTACGGGCTTTATCCCTTTTCCCTTCAAGCCTGTCCTGTTCCTTCTTCAGCTTTCCCGCTTCACCGAAGTCACCGTTTCTGATGGCCTCTTCCATCTTCATATCCAGTTCTTTTATCTTTCTGTCAAGAGAACCGGTCCCGGAGGCATCTTCGGATACCCCAAGCCTCACCGTTGCGCAGGCTTCATCTATCAGATCTATAGCCTTGTCGGGGAGAGATCTGTCATTTATGTACCTGGCGGACATGGCGACGGCAGCTTCCATGGCCTTATCCGTCACGGTCACTCCGTGGTACTCCTCATATTTGTGGGAAACGCCTTTGATTATGGCAAGAGCCTGTTCCTCGTCGGGTTCCTCCACCTGTACGGGCTGGAACCTGCGTTCAAGAGCGGCATCCCTCTCTATGTATCTGCGGTATTCCGCAGCGGTGGTGGCGCCCACCAGCTGCAGTTCCCCTCTGGCCAGAGAAGGCTTCAGTATATTGGATGCGTCGATGGAACCCTCGGCTCCCCCGGCGCCTATGACGGTGTGAAGTTCATCCAGAAACAGTATCACGTTTCCGGACTCCTCCACCTCCTTGATGACTCTTTTGATCCTCTCTTCGAATTCTCCTCTGTACTTGCTCCCGGCAACCATGCCTGCCAGGTCGAGAGTGAGAAGTCTTTTGTCTTTTACGGTAAAGGGGACTTTTCCTTCCGCGATCCGGGATGCTATCCCCTCGACCACGGCAGTCTTTCCGACACCGGGTTCACCGATGAGGCAGGGATTGTTCTTGGTCCTCCTGCTGAGGATGGTGATCACGCGGTTTATCTCTTCCTCCCGTCCGATAACGGGATCGAGCCTGCCCATTCCGGCCAGTTCCGTCAGATCCCTGCTGTACAGATCCAGCATGGATTGTCCCTGTCTGGAGTGGGAGGACTGCCTTGAATGTTCTTCCCTGTATCTGGTGAGATCGGCGCCTGTAGCCGTGAGAGCATCAGCCAGTATCTTCTGGACAGGTGCGCCCATGGCGTTGAGCACCCTGACCGCTATATTGTCCCCGTCCTCTATGAGGGCTATCAGGATATGCTCGGTGCCGGCTCTGTTTCCGGAATACTTTCCCGCAATGCGCACAGCGTCATCCAGCACTTTTCTGACTCTGGGAGAATAACCTCCGGGCTCCATCACCCCCACATCCGAACCCGATGAGAGCACCTGCCTCATAAGATCCTTCAGTTTTTCGCTGTCCACACCGTTCTGGGTAAGAACTTTTTCAGCAACAGACCCCCCGGTCTCAGAGAGACCGAGGAGCAGATGTTCCGTACCTATGTAGTTCTGTCCGAGTCCGGAGGCAAGCTCGGAGGCTTTTTTTAACGCCTCCTTTGCCCTGGCGGTAAATTCAGAAGCGGCCATCAGACGTTCTTTTTGTCACCGTCCAGATCCAGGAACTCATAATCCAGGTCGTCATCGGGAACCTCTCTGGGCTGTTTCCTGGGGCGTTCGGGCATGTCGTTCTGAGCAGAACGCCTGGCAGGGTTCTGCTGGGGTTTCTTCTGCTGGGGTCTTTCGCCGCCGCGAGGAGCCCTTGTCCTGTCTTCGGGAGCAGGTCTCCTCTCGTCATCTCTGGGAGGAGCGCTTCTTCTGGGCTTTTCCGCGCGGTTGGGATTTTCTCGGACGGGAGTTGCTTCGCCTCTCTCGTCATAATCATCGTAATCGTCGTTTCTCGCATGCCCTCTGGGTCTGCCTGCGGGAGCAGGGCCTCTTCCCGCGCCGTCGCGGGGATCGGGTCTTCTTGCTCCGCCTCTTCTGGGGTCAGCCTCCCTTGAGGGCTTTGAGTCCCTGGGTTCCCTCTGAGGCTTCTGGCCCTGGGGAGCCCTTGCAGGCTGGGGAGCGTAACCGTCGTCATAATCGTCGTCATAACCCTCACGGACCTTCATAAATATCAGCAGACCCGCCAGTACAGCGGCAAGCACTCCCAGCACGATGCAGAGGATCTTCAGATTCCTGAGCTTGGAGGCAGTCTTTTCCTTTTCATCCATCTCGCCGTTGATATAGGTGAGGAGTTCCTGTATCTTTACCTTTTTGCCGTCCACGTTGTCATAGAGGTACATGACCTCATTTCCGTTTTCGTCCACCTCGGGAACTATCTCATAATCGGCGTTTCCATAAGAAGTGACGGGTCCCGTCGCGACCTCGCTCTCCGTTTCCTGAAATGTCTCTAAAGCAGCTTCCGCGGCGCCTGCGCCCGCATCCGCTGCAGGAGCGGCGGCCGCGCCGTCCGCAGCGCCTCCCGCGCCGGCCACGGGACTTCCCACGGTCACAACGTCTTCTCTCACGAAACCGCCCTGGGTGTTTCCGGAGCCGTCAACGATAACGTAATACCAGGTCTTCGAATCACTTCCCGCTATGGTCCCGTAAGCAGTGAGTCCTGTGCCGGAAGAAAGAGTCGTCACTTTGCCCGAGCTGGTGGAAGCCTGGGAACGGAGGTTGGTGTTGTTCGATTTCACCTTGAGGGAGGTGGGAGTCATTGAAGTGACTCCTGCGGGAACTTCACCGTTTGCCACATCGGTCACCACCGAATTGCCCTTTGAAACCGTATTGGACTTCGTTGCGGTAGCGCCGGCCGCGTCGGCAGCCGGTGTTGCGGCTGCAGCAGGGGTAGTGGCGGCAGGGGTCGTCGCGGCGGGGGTGGTGGCAGGGGTCGCAGCGCCCGTATTGCCCTCGGTTGAAGGAGCAGCAGCATTGCCGTCTCCGGCCGCTTTATTTTCATCCGCGTTCCCGTTATTCGTATCCGTGTTCGCAGAGGTATCCACTTCGGTCACCTTCAGAAGATCTCCCCTGATGTAACCCGTGCTCCCTCCGTTATAATCGACCTGATACCAGAGAGTGCCGTCCGAATCCTTTTCACTGCCTTTGACGGTCACCTTTGTGTCGGGCGACACAGTGGCAATGGCATTGGCGTTCTGGTCCGCGGCCGATCTGACGTTTACGGCTTTG
>JAEEGL012384393.1_pt1 | contig 16999 bp, 16 predicted proteins | sample 9134231 | NCBI WGS metagenome assembly JAEEGL01 (sample SAMN16246548, study PRJNA631951) | gut metagenome | biome: gut microbiome; feature: rumen; material: fiber-attached | host: Bos | place: Iran: Karaj | collected 2018-10
ACAGGCCTTGGCGAGCCGTGGTTCTGCAAGTGGATTTGCCCGGTTGGAACGCTTGAAGGCGGGATTCCTCTGGTTCTTCTTAACAATGCTATGCGGGGTGCTGCAGGCTTTATCTTCCGCTGGAAGCTTGCTATCCTTTTGTTCACGATTCTTTCTTCTATTGTAGTATACCGCCCCTTCTGCCGTTATATTTGCCCACTCGGAGCGATTTATGGAATTTTCAACAAAATTTCTTTCTATCGATTTAAAATCGACACCCAAAAATGCACGAAATGCGGTGCCTGTCAGAAAATCTGCAAGCTCAACATTCCTGTGTGGCAAAATCCCAACAGCATGGACTGCATCCGCTGCGGAGACTGTAAGGCCGTTTGCCCTCATGGGGCGATTATCTGCAAAATTAAATGAAGGAAATATGTTTATGTGTTAGTAATTTTCTTTATGATATTATTTTTTATGATTTTTAGATTGCTTTGCCAGCTGCATTTATAACAGCCTTTGCGAGTTGATCTGCGCAGGATGTGGTTTTTGATCCACAGATATTTCCGGCAAGCTTAGTATTTATTTCTTCTGCCGTCATGCCTTCACAAAGTTTAGCGATTGCCTTTAAATTTCCGTTGCATCCACCTTCAAATGAGATGTTGTGAATCCTGTTTTCTTCGTCACATTCAAAATGGATGACTTTTGCACAAGTTCCTGTTGTTTTATATGTAATTTCCATGATTCAGATTTTATCATAAATATATATTGAGAGAAAAGTTCTGTAAAAAGTCCGAGGAATATAGTTATAAAACTCAAAATTTTTAGAGATTGGAGATTTGCGAATTCCTGGTTTTGATTTGCAATTAAAAGAGACTTATCTTTACTGACAAGATTTTAATTTTGAAATAAACTTTAAATACAATTATTTTATTGATGCAGAATCATTTATTCATAAGTAAAATTTATGAATGAAATGGTCAGGAATTATTTATGAAACGTATATCACTTTTTATTTTGTCGCTTTGTTCATTGCTTTTGTTTTTTAGCTGTACTTCAACCAAAACGGAAAAAACTGTCGAAATTGAATCTTTCGCCGTTTATGAAATGGGTAAATATACAAGGAATGAATTGAAAAACATGGGTGCATATAAGATTGAAAGATTTTTCATGACTGAAAAAACATCAGGTTTGCGTATTGAGTGTTTTGATAATGCTGACTATTACAATGGAACCTGCCTGAAAAACACGCCTGTTTCAGAAGCAAAAAAACTTCTGGGAGAAAAAAAATTTGCTGCATATTGGGCTATTTGCAATGAAGCTGGAAAAATCAATGAAAGAATTCAAAAAAGAGAAGACAATCGTCTGATAAAATATATTTTCCCAAATGGTGATTACTGGGTTGCTGATATGTATGGAAATCTTACTGACGACATGAAAACTACGGATGTTCATTATGAAATGGAAGAAATTATTGAATGTCAGATTTTGCTTCCGTTTAAGTATCGCCTGAACAATTAGTCTGCAAGGCACAGCTTTTTACAATTAATGAAATTTTCATGCACAAAATAGCACTTTTTTTCTTCTTAAAATAGTGCTATAATTTTGCCAAATTTTTTCGATTCCGCTTATACGGGTCGGTATGGAGATTATGATGAAAAAATTCATGGATAAGAACTTCTTGCTGGAGACAAAAACAGCACAGAAGCTTTTTGCTGCTTGTAAGGATGAACCAGTTTGGGATTATCACTGTCACCTCATTCCTGCACAGATTGCTGAGAACAAAAAATTTAAGAACCTCACAGAAATCTGGCTTGGTGGCGACCACTACAAATGGCGACAGATGAGAACTTACGGAGTACCAGAGGAATACATCACTGGCGACAAACCAGATTATGAAAAATTCCTTAAATGGGCAGAAACAATCGAGCATCTCATTGGTAACCCTCTTTATCACTGGACTCACCTTGAGCTTCAGAGATATTTCGGAATTTATGAGCCACTTACAGTTGAATCTGCTCCACGTATTTGGGAAAAGGCAAATGCAATGCTCCAGACAGAAGAGCTTTCTGTAAAGGGAATTTTTGAAAAATTCAATATTTATGCAGTCGGCACAACTGATGATCCAATTGATTCTTTGGAATATCACAAGGCTATTGCTGCAGGAACAGCTCCAATCGGAAAAATTAAGACAAAAGTTCGCCCATCATACCGACCGGACAAAGCCCTCAACATTAATCTTCCAACATTCAAAGGCTACATCGCTAAATTAAGCGAAGTATCTGGAATTGACATTAAAACTTCTGATGATGTAATCAAAGCCCTCATCAAACGTCTTGATTTCTTTATCGAGAACGGATGTAAGGCTTCTGATCACGCACTCGAATATCCGCCTTGCAAACTTGATACAGACGCAAACATCGACGCAGTAGTTGCACGCGCACTCAACGGCGAAGTTATTTCAGAAGCAGAAGCAGAAGCATACAAGACAAAGGTTCTCGTTGCTCTCGGACGTGCTTACGCAGAGCGTGGTATTGTTCAGCAGTGGCACATGAACGCTATCCGCGATAACAACAAGGCTATGTTTGAGAAACTTGGTCCGGATACAGGTTTTGACGGAAGCCACGACAAACCAATGGCAGAAAATCTTGCAGGACTCCTTTCTTTGATTGAAGGTGCCGGCGGTACTCCAAAAACTATTCTTTACACTCTCAACCCAAAAGACTACTACTCAATCGGTACAATCATGGGTTGTTTCCAGGGTGGCGGAATCAAAGGTAAAATTCAGCTCGGCTCTGGATGGTGGTTCTGTGATCACAGAGACGGTATGGAACAGCAGCTTAAGGTTCTTGGAAACTTGGGCATGGTTTCAACATTCATCGGTATGCTTACAGACTCACGAAGTTTCTTGAGCTATTCTCGACATGAGTATTTCCGCAGAATTATGTGTAATCTCATTGGTAAATGGGTAGAAAACGGTGAGTATCCAAACGATGAAAAAATGCTTTCAGACATTGTAAAGGATATTTCATTCAGAAACGTTCAGCGTTACATTGGTGACTAATTTTCTGAACACAGTTTTTATGGGCATATCCGCCGCTACTGCGCTTACGCTTCGTGGTACGGCGGTCGGGCTTTTCGCCCTTCGCTAACGCTCATTGCTCCGTTCCTTGCAGTCACTATGCAACTTCGGGGCTACAATCCCTTATGCAAACGGCCGTCGGTTTTTATAACCGACGGCCGTTTGATTTACATCATCAATTTCAGTGACAAATCGCATTAAATCAATTATCCTTTTTATATGTCAGATTCAAACATCTTGCTTGTTCATCAGATACAAGACGCTATCATAGAAATCATAAGAAACAGTAAAGATTTTTGTTTTTTAGTAACACCATATTTTCAACCGTGGCCAATTTTAAGACGGGAACTTGAAAAAGCCGCACAACAACAGAAAAAAATTGTTTTTATTTTGCGCGACACTTCTGAAAATCATTGGGATTTTGAATATTTTAATGATGAGTTTGGATTTGATATTATTTTCGCAGAACGACTGCACACAAAATTATATCTAAATGAAAGTGAATGTCTTATCACTTCTATGAATCTTCACGAATCATCAAAAGACAATAATTTTGAAGTTGGATATCATTTCAAAAATCAAATACAGTCAAAAAATTTTAAAGAAACAGTTATCGATAATGACATTTTAATGACACAGCCTGAGATTCTTAAAGGCAGATATTTTAATAACTTAGAAGCCCAAAATCACAATGCTCAGAATCCCTTTCGGCAAAATACTATATCCAATGGATTTTGCATAAGATGTGGAAATCAGATAGATTTAAATCCTGCGTATCCGATGTGCAGTCAATGTTATTCAGAATGGGATAATTGGAAAAATTATAACTATGGAGAAAATTTCTGTCATATTTGTAAAAGAGAAGGAGAGGTTACAGAGTTTTGGAATAGCATTAGCAGATTAAAAATCTCTTACTATGATCCAGTTTGCCCTGATTGTCGAAAAAAATATGTTAACAACTATAATACACCAAACGGAAATCGATGCACTCTTGTGAATCAAAGTTCATCATATTGGTAATAAGCACTTCAACAAGTATTTTATTTCTGTCTTAGAATTAGCGATTCTCTATCGTTTAAATCAAAAAAAGGTACAAACCGCAATTTTAAGTTACGATTTGTACCTTTTAAACTTCTACATCACACGAACCATATCTCTGGTTATGTCGGAAAGTTTTAAGGCTCCGGTCATGGCCATTGTATCTTCAAGTTCAGCCTTTAATTTTTCGATATAGACTTTTACGCCCTCTTCGCCGCCGCCAAAGACAGCTGTTACGAACGGACGTGCTATAATTACGGCATCAGCACCCAGTGCGAGAGCCTTAAAGATGTCTGTTCCTGAACGGATTCCGCCGTCTACGATAATCTTCATTTTTCCGTTTAGTGCTTCCACTATTTCTGGAAGGACTTCAGCTGTTGAAGGACATCCATCCAAAACCCGGCCACCGTGATTTGAAACGACGATTGCACTTGCTCCAGCTTCGAGTGCTTTTTTTGCGCCGTTTACAGTCATGATGCCTTTAATTATAAATGGAACTTTTGCCATTTCTACAATTTGCTTTAATTCAGCAACAGATTTGCTTCCTGCCGGTGGATTCATGTTTTTGAGGAACGGAAGTCCTGCTCCATCGATGTCCATTGCCATTGCAAAAGGATTGCCGCTTCTGACAAGTTCCATTTTTTCTTTTATTGTCTCAAGGTTCCACGGTTTGATTGTTGGAATTCCGATTCCGTTGTTTGCGGCGATTGATTTTGCGGCACCTTCCATAACTTTAATGTTAACGCCGTCTCCGGTGAATCCAACGATTCCGTTTGAAGCGCAAGCTGTGAGAAGTGTGTGGTTGTAAGTCAGATCATCGTATTTATTTCCGTAGTGAAAATTTACGCTGCCAACGGGACCGGCAAAAACTGGAAGTGAAAAATGTTTTCCAAAAAAATCGAGGGAAGTATCAACTGTTCCGTGGTCATAGATTGTATCCATGTTTACGCAGATGTTTTGCCAAGCGTTAAAATTGCGTATTGCAACAGTTCCGCTTCCCTTTGCTCCTGGCCCTGGAATTGTGTTTTTACAAGCTAATCCGTTACAAACAGGACATGCTTTGCATTTGTCCCCGATGTGTTTTCTTGATTCTTCAAGCACTTCTGTATATGTCATTCTTGTACCTCTGAGCAATTCTAGCATAAAGAAAATACATGTCGCAATGAAAATAGTTTTAAAACTTGAAAATATGAAATTTTGGATTTAAAATTATTTTTAGGTTTATAACGGAGAGTTTATATTTTACTCAAAATTTGTACAAAACTGTTATAAAAAAGTTGCATCCATTGCATGTTTTTTGTGGCAGGTTTACAGGGGTGATTTATGCAACGGCTTTGCACAAAAGCTATTATTTTTGCTTGTGTCAGTTTTCTTTTGCTTTCCTGTTCTGGCAAAAGTAACAAAAATGAAGTTTCTGATGTTCCAAATCATCATGTTATAATAACTTATCTGACAACCGGAAACAAACCGAAAGACAGCGGCACTTCCGAAATGCTGGAAAAGCTGAATGAGCGGCTTACAAAACTTGTAAACGCAGAACTTGTAATATATTACATACCTTGGAACAATTATCAGACAAACTATAACTTAAAGCTCGCGGAAAAAGACGGTTCCATAGACTTAATCGGAACTGCAACTGACTGGCTTGATGCCTGGAAAAACGCCGGACTTGGAAACTTCCTCCCGCTTTCAGATGAAATGATTCAAAAATATGCTCCAAGAACTTGGGAGACAGTTTCAAAGGAGCATTGGGACGTCTGCCGTCTTAATGGTGAAATCTATTTTTTCCCGGAAGACAACTACACTCAGTGGACAAACCACGGATTCATGTACCGCATGGACTGGGCTAAAGAAGCCGGCATGAATGGCGTTCACAGTTGGGAAGACCTCACGAAATATTTGACTTACGTAAAAAAGACTAAAGATGTAATGCCGTGGCAGAGTAACGCCTCATCAAGTACCTTTCATCCAGAAGGATACATTCAGTCAAAAAGTGACTTCATCGTTGCGGACGGAATCACTTCGACAAACATGTTTGGAAGCCGAAAAAGCAATCTGAAAAAATTTTACTCACCAATTTATGAGGGAAATGAACTCGTTGAATATGCAAAACTTATGCGTCAGTGGAATTTAAGCGGATTCTGGCCTAAGGATGTACTTACAAACGGCAACGGCCATCTTGATAACCGTGATGAATTCTGTGCTGGCCGTACAGCAGTTGAGCAGCATCATACTCAGACTTGGTACACTCAGGTTTACAATAAACTTAAGAAAAATGTCCCGGGTGCTGATTCTGGATTCTTCTGGTTTGGAGAAGAATCTCAGAATGTTGTTTATCAGACAATCACTCACGGAGCAATGGCTGTTTCTGCCGCCTCAAAGCATCCGGAGCGGGCGCTCATGGTTTATGATTTGCTCAGAAATGACAAGGAATGCTACGAGCTAATTAACTATGGAATTGAAGGAGTTCAATATAGAAAAAATTCATCAGGATTAAGAGAGCCGATATCTGGAGCTGCCAGCGTGGTTTCAAATTACTGGTGGGGCCGAAATGACGACCTTGAAGTTCGAGATACGGCAACTGCCTGGGATGTTTTTGACAGCATAAACGCTATATACGGCAAGTGTAAAATCGATTATCCGTTCAGTCAGATTGTATGGGATTTGTCTAAGGTAAGTTCTGAGCTGGACAATGTAACAAGTATCTATGGTCAGTACATGGGAAACATTTGTTACGGTCAGAGTGCAAATCCTGAGGCTTACGTAAAAGAGTTCAGGGAAAAACTAAAGGCTGCCGGCATTGAGAAAGTTATTGCGGAATTCCAAAAGCAGCTGGACGCATTCTATTCAAAATCTAATCGATAACTCATTCCAAGGAGTTCTACCAATGAAAAAACATAATATAAAGACAAGCCTTGTAAGTGTTCTTATAGCAACAATAGCAACCGTTTTTATTGTATTGTCAGCAATTCAGCTTTTTGTCGTAACGTTATATTCAAATAAATCTACCGGAAAGAGTTATGCTGAAAACTGTGGCGAAATCGCACAGGCATACTCATCAATGCTTACGAACCGCCTCAACATGTATTTAAGGGAAATCCGATACTATGTTGATTCCGATGCGGTAAAAACTCTTGATGAAAAAACAATCATTCAGTGGATGTGCGGCAAAAACGAAAGTAAAAGCGCAAATATTGATGCGATGTATTTTTGTAGTTTGGATGGCACGGCCTACCGCGATGATGGAACAGTAACAAATTTTAAGAATGAAGATTTTTTTAAGGCAATTGTTGTAGACGGCAACTATGAATACATAAGCAATCCGAAAATGGACGAAGTCATCAAAAAACCGATTTTCTATGTTGCACACATTGTTATAGTCAATGGAAAAAAGCTTGGTGTTTTTGCAGGCGTTTATCCTTTAAGCGGAATTCAAAAAATCATCAGTGACATTCAGCTTGGAGAAACTGGCAACGCATGGCTTTTGGCAGGAGACGGAACTGTAATCATGTATCCTGAAAACGGCTATGCAATGAAGAAAAATTTTATCAGGGGCCCTGGATCCGAGAACGCGGAGCTTCATGAGATTGCCCAAAACATGATTGCCCGAAAAATCGGTTCCGCATGGTTTAAGAATTCAGAACGTTCGCGAAAAGAATTCGTAACTTATACACCTGTTCACAATGCTCCGTGGAGTCTTGGATTCAACATTGCAGAAAGTCAGATTTATGCTTCAGGACATTCAATCCGAAAAATTATGATTATTTCATTTGTTGTCATTGGATTTGCGCTCATCTCAATAACGGCAACGCTTCTTTTCAGCCTGCTTAATCCTCTTAAAAAAGTTGAGCACGCAATCAATGAAATTGCATCAGGAAACGCAAATCTTGCAAAAAGAATTTCTGTATCGACAAATAATGAAATTGGCGCGATTGTTCTGGGATTCAACAATTTTACTGAAAAAATGCAGTCTATCGTCTCTGAGCTGAAAAAATCTCAGGTTACACTTGTTGAGGCGGGAGAAATTCTTTCTGCAACGACAACAGACTCGACAGAAGCAATTGAAAATATCAAAAACAGCATCATAGAAACGACAAGTGGTATAAATGAGCAGACAAATGGAATTAGCGAAACGTCTGCCGCCGTGAATGAAATTGCCTCAAACATTTCTTCTCTTGAAAAAATGATTGCAAATCAGTCTTCTGGAGTATCGCAGGCTTCAAGCGCAGTAGAAGAAATGATTGGAAATATCGATTCCGTAAATACAACTGTCGAAAAAATGGTAAGTTCTTTCAATGTTCTTTCTACAAGTGCGCAGGACGGTTTCCACAAGCAGACAGACGTAAACGAAATGATTCTTAAAATTGAAGCTGACTCAAAGCTTCTTTTGGAAGCTAACTCCGTTATCGCAAATATTGCAGGTCAGACAAACCTTCTGGCGATGAACGCCGCAATTGAGGCTGCTCACGCTGGCGAGGCAGGAAAAGGATTCAGTGTTGTAGCAGATGAAATCCGAAAGCTTTCTGAAAATTCATCCATGCAGTCAAAGAGCATTGGAGAGCGATTGAATCACATTCGAAATTCAATTGAAAATGTTGTAAGCGCATCAAAAGAGACGAGTTCCGCATTTACTACGGTTACAAACGGAATCAAAGACACGGACATGCTCGTTCAGCTTATTCAAAGTGCAATGAATGAGCAAAAGCAAGGCTCATCGCAGATTATCCAGGCATTAAAGGCGATGAACGACAGTTCTTACGAAGTAAATACGGCTTCAAAAGAAATGTCTGAGGGTAATTTGATGATTCTTGATCAGGTTGGAAGGCTTAAGGCGAGCGCAACAAAAATGCAGGATTATGTAAACTCTATGGACTCGAGCGTAGCACGAATTGACAAGAGTAGCTCTGAGTTGATAGAGATTTCTTCTAAGGTAAGCGGAACTATAAATCAAATCGGTTCGCAAATCGATCAGTTTGAAGTATAAGGAAAAACGCCAGACCTAGGGAGCGGCCCTGCTCCGCAGTGCCGCTCCCTACCTGTGACTTGTAGAAGGCCAATGTGAAGTTTTCAGCAAGACCAAGAACCTCACCAGTTGAGCGCATTTCAGGTCCAAGAATCGGGTCAACTCCAGGGAAGCGATATGTGATTAATAATATTGAGGGGGAAAGCCTTCCCCCTGGGTTCAACCGCTACGCGGTTTTCACCACACCCCTTTCTCCTAGGGGCTCGCCGCCCCTAAAACCCGCGTTGAGTAGATTTCTGTATTGCTGGTTGGTTTCTAAATTAGGGTTTTTAGGTACATAAATACCTTCTGGAACAGGAATCATATTATTTATATTAATAACTGCCATATCGCCGATTTTTATAAAATCAACAGTTTCACTTAATCGTTTATGTTTTGGTTTAAATGATGAAAGCGGTGCAAAATATTTCATTTCATTAATCTCAAAAAGAATACCAATATATTTCCTTGAATGCTTCTGAGTGATTTTTGCGTTCTTAAACAAGTGCTCAGAAAACTGGGAGAGAAAATTTATATAATTTTCATCGATTTCATAAAAAAGTAATTTTTCCATAATAAAAAAACGAGGCCGTAAGAAAACTTACGACCTCCGTATAACACTCGCGATTAAAGGCGCGATTTCCTTATATTTTGAATATAAATCAGAGCAAGCTTAAAGTCAATCATTTCTTGCTATCATGTAATTCTTTAAGTTTGTAGTTTAACTTGATATCAAACCGATACCTGACAACATTCTGCAAGGTAAAGAAGGATGAAACTTTGAACGAGGCTTTGAACAGGCTGGGGGAGATTAGGAAGAAGCTGTAGGCAAAGGGGGAATAGGGAGCTGGTCGCCGTAGGCGAAAAAACTTGCAAGGCAGGTTTTGAGCGACTCTCGGTGAAGGCTGTGCCTGAACCGCTTCTACCTCGCTCGCACTTCGTTGCTCACGTCCATTCGGATTCTATTCTAGCATTCTTTCATCCCGATTCCGAACAAGCACAATTTCGCCTTGTTCTTCTAGCCGTGCCATAATCCGTATTATTTCGTCCTGGGCAGCACGGGCATCAATCAGGCGGATTGGTTCCATATATTCTATTTCTTCGCGGAGATTTGCGGCTGCCTTTTTTGACATATTGCGGTAGATTTTATCCTGAATGTTGAAGTCAGAAATTTTAAGGGCTTTTGAGAGTGTTCCGTTATCAACTTCACGGAGAATCTTTTGAATATCACGGTCTCCGAGAAGAAGCAGCTCCGAAAAAGTCCACAATTCATTTTTCAGAGCCTCACGGAGCGAGTCTTTTCGTTCTGTAATCAAGCGGGCTTCAATCTGGCGGCGTGACTCTTCTCCTATGGCAAGAAACGAGCGGTGAACGGCATGGCCAGATTCGCAGACATTCTTCTTGTAAAAATTCTGAATCAGATTTTCAATTTCAGCTTCAAAACGGCGGAACAACATTTCGCCCTCATTTTCAAGCCCGAAATTTTCAGAGTCAAGCTCAAAGAGGACATTTGCTTTTACCTCATTCCCATGTTTTTCGGCTTCTTCCAGAATCAGCTTGCGAAGAAATTTTCTGTCCTCGTGAACCTGCGCGATTTTTTCTGAGGCAGACTTTTCCATTTTTGCACCTCCTTATGCTAAGTTAGAAACTGCATATTTTGTTTAATTTTCCATTTTATTTTCTACCGCTTCAAACGAATAGAAATTTCCGTCTTTTATTTTCTCACCAATTTCTTCCCAGATTTTTGGCATAAAAATCAGCGAATAAGATTTTTTTTCACCGTGCAAGGTCGCCGTGGCAAAATGCTTTTCCTTAAAAGTTTTTAAGACATTCAGATTGACAAGCGTTCCGCTTACAGTTTGCGTATTATACTGCTCCATTTGTTTCCTCTTTAGATTTTTCGTCATACCTTTTTTTCTCTTCTTCGATTTCTGAATCTGAAAAACAGAACAGAGTTTGGATTGCTTTTAAAATCTCCATAACTTCTACGTTATCACAAGGTTGATGAAAGCATGGCCGTTGTTGCCATAAGCACTTTTATTGAGTTCTTTTTTCCATGCCGTCTGTTTTTTTGTTTTTTCTTTTTGAGTTTCGTGTTTGTCTTTTCTTTTTCCAAAACTGAATCAAGGCTCCCGTATTTTTCTATGAAAAGATTCATAAATGTTCTTGTAATTTCCTGTGATGTTTTGTCGTCTTCCCAAGAGCCGTCTGAGCTTGAGTCCAAAGAGCCTGATTTATGCCGTGTCATAACAAGGCTGTCTGCCGCCATTCCTGGAGCAAGGCAATAAAGGGCGTGATAGGTCGCTTTTTTCCAGGAAATTGGATTTTCATCTTTAGCTTCACTGTCGCTTTTTGCCTTATAATTTTGTGCGGAAAGCTTTATCTTTTCAAAAAATTCAGTTTCGGTCATTTATTCCCCCTTGTTTTCATCTTTATGTTCATCTTCACCTGCTTCAATATATTCGCGAAGTCCTTTTGTTCGGCGCGGGTGTCGCCTTATTGCTTCAAGCTGTTTTGCCGCCTCTTCTATTGCAGGGTCTGTTTTCTGGAACATAGTCCGCTTTGGTGGTATAAATGCAAAAGAAAGCCCCCTCGCCAAAGAAGTTCCGTTCAAGCCGCAGCCAAAAGCCTTTTTGTGTCCTTCCTCGCTGAATTGAATCGTGCAGTACAGGTAGCCGCGTATTTCGTAAAAGCCCAGCTCAAAATCCGCCATGTCATCGGGAAAAAGTTTTTGCATTGATTCGCTAAAAAGACGTGCGACAACTTCCCTGTCCCATTTTACAAGCATTTCATTGAGCAGAACGCTAAAATCCCTTAAAAATACGCCGAGTTTTGCCTTGCCAACGCAAAAAGGCGGAATTGAAATCTCTGCAATCTTAAACTCTTTATCAAAGCGATAACGCAAGCTTTCAAGCTCCTTTTCTGACAACGTCCGCCCTGCCTTTTCAGAAAGTTTTCTTTCAATCTCGCTCTGTTTTGGATAAAAAGAATACAAAAGATTGATGCATGTGTACTCAGATTCAATCACAAAATCTGAAAGCTTAAATCTTTCAACTAATACAGGAAACGACATTTTTCCCCCTTATTTACAAATCCATAAAAATATTTATAAAGCAAGAGCTTCCGTTAATGGAACTTTCTATTGCAAGCGCGATTCCTGCTTTTTGTGGCGGAAGAAGATTTTGAAACAACGGAGGATACGGAACCGTTTTTATTTCTGAATAATCTGGAAGATTTGTTTTTCCACAGCAGGCAAAAACCCTGTACAAAAGTTGTAAAACGGGCTTTGTAACAGTTTCCTGCATTTCCAGAATTTCGCCGTCCGTGAATTCGTGAAAGCCTTTTTTAAGCCTGTTAATATATCGTCACTATCCTTAAAGGAAGGGTCTATTGTTGCTATTTCTGCGGAAATAACCACAAAATCTTTAGTTATTCTAAATTTTGAGCGGAGGTCATTTATAGTTAAATACTTATTTGACTTCTTAAAAATATTCATGGTTATCTCCTACTATTACTAATATATAGAAAATATAATAAAAATATAAATTATTCACGATGCAGAACGACTTAAATTCTGATGCAAAATCCGTGGCATCTGTGGGTGAGCACTTTTTTAGAAACTGGCTTTATCCTAATTTTTTGCGACGAGGTAAAAAATCATCGCGTACACCAGAATCAAAATTCCTGTGATGATTATATATGGTGCTTGTCGGTATCCGGCAAATGCGAAAATCAGATGTTCGATAAGACTGAATGCAAAAAAGCACACTGAAAGAGCTTTTAGATTGCCGCTTCCCCGACCGAAAGAAACTGCAAGAATTCCAGAAAGCGTTATGAATGACACAAAAATTGAGCCAATTACGAGATAAAGATTTTCTGTTCCTGCCCAAAAGCCGTAGCCGATCAGGGCTGAAATTGCAAATGCTATAAAAAATAAAAAATAGTTGATTTTCATCTGACACCTCTATACAACTTTTATTTTTCCTGCTGTTCAGGTTTAACTGGTGGTTCAGAAGTCTGTGTCTGCTGACTTTGCGGAACTTTGTTTTCTGCCGCTGCTCCTCCAAGAATTCCGCTCATCATTCCTGCCATATTCTGACCGATTACAGTTCCGAGCGAAAGTCCGACCATCATTCCGGCTGGGTTGAATCCGTTTCCTGCGATATTTATTTGTCCGCCACCGTTCGCGCCCATTTTGCCGAATGCTTCTGCATTTGCAATTCCAACAGCTGTCTGCTGATTAAGCTGATGAGCCGAAATATTTGCGCTTTCAGTCTGTAATCTCTGAGCGCGCTGCATTTCTTCAATTTGAACTCTCTGCATGTCCTGCATCTGTTTGATGTTTACGGCTGCCTGAGCTAAAGTGGTCTGCATAGTTACGTTTTGTGTAACGGCCATGAGTTTGTGATATCCGTCGCTTGTTTTATCAATCTCAATTTCTGAAATATCAACTTCAGTTACGCTAACTCCAAAATCATTTTGAAACCGTGGTTTTACAAGCTGGTTTACGCCTTCGTTAATCTCGCGGATTTTTCGTTCAAGCTGAATCACAGGAAGCCCTTTTTCGCTCGGAATATTTGTAACAAGTTCTTTTACATATCTTTTGACTGCGGAGCGAATCTGAGTCTGAAAATCTTGAAGATTGAATTCAACAAGCCTGTGAAGTTTTATAAATTCTTTGTAATCGGTAATCTTGAAATTAATCACCCCTCGGACTGCGACAGGAACTGCGAAATCCATAAATCGCGGGTCTGCCACATCAAAGTACGGAACTCCGAACTGAACTTGGTTTATTTTTGCAAGGTTGATGAAGTAAATTTCTGCCTGAAAAGGGGATGATCCGCCGAAAGCAAGACCTACAATCGAAGAAAGAACAGGAAAATTCGCAGTCTTAATCGTATCGTCAAAAGGGCCTTCAATAAAATCCTGCATTTTTCCGTTTTTTTGGGCATAAACGAAAACAGCAACCTCACCATCTTTTACGCGTAAAGAGGAACCGTAGCGGATTGCATTTTCTTTTTTGGAAAGATTTTCCGCTCCGTCAGCATCAGGTCGCCATTTCCAAATCAAATAATCTTTTTCATCACAGCGGATGACATCCATCAAACCGCCTTCTTTTTTATTTTTGAAGATTCCCATTATTTGCCACCTCCTGTTACTTTTTCAAGGATTTGTATGTCAAAACGACCAATTGCAAAAAAATCTATGATCAAAACTGCAACAATTATCGCAACAAGAATCGCAATTTTTGCAGTCTGTTTTTTCTTTGATTCAAGGATTTTCTGATTCGCTTTATCACGAATTTTTAAAATCTGCATGAGTTCGTTGTCACCAGATGAAAAGACTAACCTTGCGCGCGTGCAGATTTCATCAAGTTTTGCCTGCCATGCAGAAAACAGTTCTTTTTTCATGTCCTCGGTATTTCGATTTTTTCTTCCGATAAGGCCGCCTGTTATCAAACCGTAGTAAGCGGACATAAAAGAAAATATCGAAGTCTTTTTTGTGACCGTATTTTGATAGCTTTCCATTTGGCTGCCAGCAAGAATCGCAAACTGGTAAAGCTCAGATTTTGTATTTGCGACAGGAAAAGAACTGACAATCGCAATCTGCCGCTTTATATCAGTTTCCTTTGTATAAGCATCATAAAAATCCAGAACGGATTTCGTGTTGCCGGAAACATCTTCGCTCAATTCCAGCCCGCAACTAGGGCACTTGGCCAAAAACGTCTGCAATACCTGCCCGCAATTAGGACACTTTTTGATTTTCCCGACGAATTCTTGCTGCCGTGTTTCTGGCATGTTGTTGTTCCTTTATTGAAAAAAAATAACGGCAGAATTTTCCGAAAATGGGAAATTCTGCCAAATTTGAGATTTATTTTCTATTTTCTTAAAGGATTATAAAGACCACAACCAGTTTTATCCGTAATGTTCTTTATTTTTCCATCATTTGTTGTTGTAAATGAGAATACTCCTTCGTCTCTTGAAATAGTATGTCTTGTACTCTTAGATTTGAGGATTTCGCCCTCTTCGTCCGTAATTCTAATCCAAACTGTAGCTACTGAATCTGCAGGGAAGAGACCTTCAAAATTCTCCGTGAGCCAAGATTTCAGTTCCTTGTCCAGCGGAATGAATTTTTTTGGATTGTTTTCATGGTTCTTAGTAAGAGAATCAATTTTGCTCTTAAGGTCATCGTCTGAAAGACTTCTCATTTCTATCTGGCGTAGTTCATTTTCAGAAAGTGCGAATCTGCGGCTGGCGTTTGTGAACGGCTTTTTATCACCTTCATAGATTCGCCATTTTTCAAAACTTCGCTCATAGGCTTTCTGTGACTTATGATTTTGAATCGCATTGTTTGCGATACAGATTACCAGAACTGCCCCAACTGCAGCTGTTGCAATCTTGAACCATTTTTTCTGCCAGAGAACCTTGAACGGTACTTTGCGGCAAATAAGCACAAGAATAAGCGGAATAAAATAAGTGAAGAGATTGAGAATTATGAAACCAATCTTTTTCGGATTGCTCCAATTTGCCCAAAAGCCTCTGTTTAAGATGGAAGAAGCTGAAGAGAAATTAAAAGAACCTTTACTATTGCCGAACGATAGTTTTAAGTTATCATCTCCTGCAAATTCCAACGCATTGTTGAATGCTTCTTTTGCTTTTTCTGGATTGTATTCAGAGTTGTCCTTATATCCGCCTCCGGTAACAGGAATCTTTCGTAAAGAAAGACAGCCGCCAAATGAATTCTTTATTTCTGTTTTTCCACTAACGCTTGCAGATTGCAAAGAAAAGCACATGTTAAAGCTTCTATTTATTTCTTTAATGTTTTGTGGCAAAGATATAGATTTTAAGGAAATACAGTCGCAGAATGCCTCATTGATTTTTGCTACTCCCTGCGGAATATTTATAGAAGTCAAAGAGTAACAATAGTCAAACGTTCCTTTTTGAAGTTCCTTTATGCTTGACGGAAGCTTAACATCTGAAAGAGCGTTACAGCACGAAAGAAAATGTATGCCTAATTCTGTTATTCCTTCTGCGATGAAAACTTTCTTCAATGATTTACAACTTTGGAACGCAAAGTCACCGATTTTTTTAATGTTTGCAGGGATTGTTAATTCTGTGATTCCAGTACCATTGAAAGCTCTTTCTCCCAATTCCTCAATCTTTAGGAGAATATCATCGACAGAAGTAATCGATTCGCAGTTTTTAAATGCATCTCCGATTTTTTTGACAGAGTTTGGAAATTTTACTGATTTAAGTTTCTTGCAGTTATAAAACAGTTCTCCTGCAAGCTCTGTTATTCCTTCCGGTAAACTAATTGTTTCCAACGCTGTACATTCAGAGAATGTCTCTTTTCCAAGCGAGTTTACCCCTTCGGCTATATTTACACTCTTCAAAGACGGGCATTTAGAGAAAACAGATTCACCAAAAGTTTTGATACTGTTAGGAATAGACACAGAACTTAAACTTTCGCATTTCCAGAAAACACCATTTCCAAGTTCGGTGATTGTATCAGGGATCCCAAATGACTCAAATCCCGTTTCTGAAAATGCATATTTTTTGATTGTGGTAACAGAAGTTGGAAGTTCAATAGCTTTAAGACCTGTACATTTTGTGAACATATGTTCCCAAAGTTCGCTTACACCTTCGGCTATATCAACAGATTCCAAAGCTTTACATTCAGCAAAAATGCATTCTCCTGCTGTTTTTATGCTGTTAGGAATAGATACAGATTTCAAATTTTCACATTTCCAGAAGGCATATTCGCCAAGTTCTGTGATTGAGTCTGGAATTTCAAACGAAGTAAATCCTGTTTTGGAAAGAGAATAGTTTTTGAGTGTTGTTACTGATTTTGGAAAGGTAATTTCTTTTAACGACTTACAGCCGTGAAAAGCATATTCGCTG
>JAEEGL012956888.1_pt1 | contig 16999 bp, 21 predicted proteins | sample 9134231 | NCBI WGS metagenome assembly JAEEGL01 (sample SAMN16246548, study PRJNA631951) | gut metagenome | biome: gut microbiome; feature: rumen; material: fiber-attached | host: Bos | place: Iran: Karaj | collected 2018-10
ATCGAATTCCTTCTGACACAGTGTGTCAGGGAGAGAAGGAAAAAGGACAGGGAAAGCTGAATCCTCAGCATTGCAAATATTTAAAGGGATGCGCCTCAGATGAAGCGCATTCCTTTTTTTTTGTCTGTCTTAAGTCCGGAGATATTACCTTCCGAAGGGGAATCCTTCTCTCTTCGTGGTGTCTCTCAGGAAGTATCTGTCGAGCTCTTTCTTGATGTTGTCAGGCATGCCTGTCTCAACAGGAAGAACGACGCTGTTGGCTACCTTGCTGATGAATCCTGCAGCGAATTTGCCGATCTCCTCGAGCCTGTAGGGTGAGAGGGTGTCGATCAGGTCGTTGCGGGTGTGGATCTCAGCTGTTCTTGTGCCGCGGGAAAGTCCGATGGCGGGGATACCCTTGTCTGCGAAGGGAGCTGAGTCGCTGGAATGGACTCCGTTGCGGAAACTGGCTGCCCAGCCGACTTCCTTGCAGTACTGCTGAGCATAGGATTTGAGCTCATCAGTGCCGGTGACCATCACGTTGTTCGAACCGAGAATGGTTCCGTTCATGTCGAAGTTGAAGCAGAACTTGATCCTCTTCTCGATCAGTTCGGGGTTCTGGTCCACATATGCGTGGCTTCCGAACAGACCCTGCTCCTCAGTGCCGCACCATACGAAGCGAAGGGTGCGCTTTGCGGGATTGGCGAGGAAGTATTTGTAGAGATAAAGCAGAGCGACGGAGCCGGTGGCATTGTCCCAGGAACCGGTGCCGACAAGAACGCTGTCATAGTGTCCGGTAATGACGATGTCTTCTTCGCAGCTCTCGTCTGTGCCGGGGATAACTGCGACGACGTTCTGGGATGTCGCTTCATATTCACGCTGCTTGAGCTCGAGGCGGACTTTCTTGACTCCGTCTCTTACCATGGCCATGGCGTCCTTCGCCCAGATCTGGAAGCCGGGGATCTTTCCCTCTTCGAGATAGCGGTCGCGCATCGGGCGGGGCATCAGGTCGGAATTCTCAGGGCTGTCATAGTACTTGCCGCTGATGACCATGAATGCAGCGGGTTTCTTCTTGCAGATGGTCTCATACGTGTTGAAGCTGAAGCTGTCCAGAAGCAGCACGGTGTTGGAAAGGTCTCCCGTACCCAGGAAATCCATTTCTTCTCCGCCTGCGACGTAGAGCAGGTCGAATACGCCTTCAACGTCTCCGGTGCGTCCGTAGGGGACTGCGTCGATCTCCTTCTCATAGGGATCGCAGATGGTGACTTTGCAGGTCTCGCATTCGTAAGCGGGTATCTGGAAGGGCATGAATTCGCTGCTGCCGCCGTATGACTTGATCTCGTCGGCGATGATCTGCGCAGCTTTCTTCTCTTCCTCAGTGCCGCCCCAGCGCACAAAGCTGAGGGCTTTTACCAGATCGAGCTGGTGCTGTCCAACGTTCATCCTTTTCTTTCAGCGTCATCTGTCTTATACAAGGCTCTGACGCCTTTCCTCCATTTTCTGTAAATGAATATTGTATCGCCGGCATGCCGGCGCCGATTAACGAAAGATTCCGGTCAGACTGTGTGTCTGACCGGAAAATGTGTTTCTGATCAGTACTCGACAGCAGGTGTCCAGATCCTATTGCCGTAGATGTCCGTGAGCCGGAACGTTACGCTGAAACCGTCGATCCCGGTTATGTAGGAACTGCCTACTGTCAGGCCTGATTTGCCTACGAGCATCTTGCTTCCCAGAAGATAGGTGTCGTCGTAGGTGCCGTCATATCTGTAGTAGTCACACAGGAATGTTAGGACATCGCCTTCCAGAAGGGGCATATTCCCTTTGGCGAACATGAGCTCGTTCTCGTCATAGAAGGGGCGCCATCCGGTGATGACTCCGTCTGGATTGTCCTTGTCGAACACGACTTCGAGGTTCACCAGGGTGACGACATCCTCGTTTGTCTCGCTGTCCTTGCGTGTTAGCTGCGCCGGGATGCGGCCTCTCGTCACCCATGTTCCGTCATCGAGCTTGCTGTCAGACGTCATGTAGTAAGATACGAGAGAGGATCCGGTGCCGTCACTGACTGTGATCCAGGACTTGTCGTAGTCATATACCAGATCGTTTCCGTCTATAGTGAAGACATTGTCGAGACCCAGATCGATGAAGCCTTTTCCGTCATCAAGGAAGACGTTGAGCTCGACTGATTCGAGCAAGGCCCACTGTTCGTCTGTAAGGGTCACGCGGTAGTTGCCGTCGCTGCCCTTCTTGAGGTAGATCTCGCCCGGATTGATGTAGTTCTCGGAGATGTACTTCGCGCTCTTGCTGGCGATTCCAGGATCGAACCAGCTGTAAGCTGACGGAGCGGAGCGTCCGGACATCTGCTGCAGCAGGCTCAGGATGTCAGCAGGACTGACGGAGTATCCGGAGGATGCACTGCCGGAGGATGTCGTGTAGTCGCCGAACAGGGATCCCAGAGGATTGCTGTATCCGCCGCCGAGGAGCTGCCCGAGGTCGATGCTGCCGGCAGGCTGTCCGTAGTTCTGGGTGGAACCGGAGTAGGCGATCTGACCGCCTGCAGCCATGGACGCGAAGGTCCTGATGCACTTGGTATATTCGGTATCCATGCCTATGCTGTCATATGTCTTGACGGCAGCGTTCATGGACCTGACTGATTCATAGGGGAAGTAGATGGAGACGCCGTTGGCTCTTGAGATGTTGGTGCTGTTGTGGGTGACACAGCTGCGCAGCGCTTCTGCAAGGACCTTGGACTCCGCTGTGCCTATGCGGTCACAGAAATCGGGGAAGTCGATCTGGTTCAGACCGTTGCCTTCCGCGAACTGGCGGACAGTGGCGCGGGCATTGGATACCGTGCGGTAGCTGCTGCTCTCCAGCAGGGCGTTGGTAGATGTGGAGAACCTGGTGAACAGTTCCGGGACGACGCCTTCAAGTTTTGCAAGGTCAACGCATGACAGGGTTACGAGAGCGTTGCGGTCTGCCTTGCGGCTTGCGGCGAGGAAATCGTCGCAGATCTGTGCCGCGAGGGTCTCGGTATCTATGGATGTGTTCCTTGAGAGAGTGGTGAGCCAGTTGGTGTAGTACCAGCCGGTGCCGGGCTCAGTCTCTTCAGAAGCGATGATATAATCCGCATACTTCGTGCAGACGAGGTCAGTCTCAAGGGTGGACATCAGGCATGTGTCGAAGCCGATCCAGTCAAAGACGACTCCGGCTCTGCTCAGCGCCGAGTCTATCTCCGCAAGGTCCATTGAGTCGTTTCCGCCGCTCTTCTCGTCATACCCGTATCCGGTTATGGATCCGCCGCCGTGGTCCCAGAAGATCAGGATGTTGCGGTTGGCGGGATAGTTTGATTTGCAGTAGTTTATGAAGTCCAGAAGGTTGGAGGGATCTACCATGGATTTGTTCCCGAAGTTAGCTTCCCTCGTCTCTATGCCGCCGCTGACGACGCGGTAGATCTGGTTGCTGGAGGATGAGAGGACATTGTTGCGCCACTTCTTGCATCCGCCGGTCTCTACCAGAAGATTGACGTTGTCTCCGATCGTGGCATTGTACATCTCGACCAGATCGTTGGTGGCCATGCCGTACTTGGACTCAAGGTCGGTACCGCACATGTATACCATGATGGTGACTTTGTCCTTGCCGCCGCCCAGAGGCGTCACCCGCTTGGCTCTCGCCTTGCCGGGAGTGATCGGCGCCGGGTCGGTAGAAGGTGTCGGAGTGTTGCTCGACGGTGTCGGATCGACTGACGGTGTCGGATCGGGTGCAGGTGCCGGAGACGGGGCCGGACTGTTCATGAAAGCTCCTCTGAGCACTGCAAGAACAGCCAGCACTGCAACTGCGATGAGTACTATGCGTTTGGCCTTCTTGGGAAGCCTGCTGAACAGCGCGAATATGCCGATCAGTGCGATAGGATTCACGGAGCCTCTTGTTCCGGCAGCTCTGCCGGAGCCCTGCCCCTGTGACGGCCTGTTCTGTCCGTTCCTCCCGCCGGATCCTATCGGACCGGTCCCGGAGGATTCGCCTTTCTGTCCGCTTACGGTTCCCTGGGGTTCCGAGCGTTCCCTGCTGTGTGGCCTGTTATCTCTGTCCATATGATTCTCCTTTAATCAAAAAGGGATGATATACAAATACTTATTAATACCTGCAAAAAACAGTATAGCATCATTGATGATGCAATTCTTAAAAAATCGTGAATTTAGGCTCCGGATACGTGACCTGAGATCTCATCACGGAACAGATCCCAAGGGTAACTGTCCGGAGGCCTGCAGCTGACTGTCACTGTATTGCCTGCAGACGGGTGAGGAAATGACAGACATTCAGCCCAGAGCGCCAGACCGCAGCGGTTTTTGCTTCCGTATCTCCTGTCTCCTGCTACGGGATGTCCTCTGTGTGAGAACTGGACACGTATCTGATGTGTCCTGCCTGAATGAAGCCTTACAGAAATAAGGGAAAGGCCTTCCTTCTCAGCGGTCACGCTGTAGGAGAGCTCAGCTTCCCGTACGCCTTTTCTCATTCTGTCCACGACATAGCTGCGGCGGGTGTTCCTGTCCCGGAAGAGAAGATCCCGGAGCGTGCCTTCCTTCTCCTGCAGAGTTCCCTCGATGACGGCAAGATAAGTCTTTTCTGCGGATCCCTCCGGGGCGAACTCACCGGAGAGCGCGGCAGCGGCGACTGCGTTCAGGGCATAGACCATAGCGCCTCCAGTCTCGCGGTCAAGACGGTGGACAGGGTATACATCATGTTCATCCGCTGCTCTGCGGATCAGGTCTGGCATCCCGGGACTCTCAGAGATGATCCCGGGTTCCTTGACACAGCATATGATATCAGAGTCCCTGTAGAGGACTGTAAGTATATCTTCTGCCATGGTCACGGTATATCTACTTCGAAATGCCTGTTGTACGCGATATCGTACAGCAGACAGAAATCGTCCATCGTAGCGGGCTTGTATGCCGGGTTGCGCAGCAGCGCTGCAGGATGGAATGTAGCCATTATCAGTCTTCCGTTCCTGCGGAAGACCTCGCCGTGCTGCTTGGTGACCTGGAAGTCGCGGTCAATGAGCTGCTTCGCGGCGATCCTTCCGAGGCAGACTATGATCTTGGGATCGATGATCCGTATCTGTTCCAGCAGATAGCCGATGCACCTTTCTTCCTCTGCAGGCAGAGGATCCCTGTTCTGGGGAGGACGGCACTTAACGATGTTTCCGATGAAGACTTCCTCCCTGGAGAGTCCGCTCGCGGTAAGGAAATCATTGAGCATCCTTCCGGCTGCGCCTACGAACGGCTCGCCGGTCTCGTCCTCGTTCCTGCCGGGAGCTTCTCCCACGAACATTATCTCAGCGTGCTCGTTCCCGGAACCGAACACGGCATTTATCCTCGTATCGCAAAGGGGACAGTTCTTGCAGTTCTTTACCTTTTCTCTCAGTTCATCAAGCGTCATGACAGCGTCCCTCCTCATCTTTTTTGCAAAGTATACCACAGGTTAACATGACTGTAGTCCGCAAACGAAGAATGAGTCTATAATAAACTTACGATGTCCGTTGGAAGAGAGCAGGCGGACCTTGGCGGAAACACTGTCAGGCGCACGGGCTGACACGGAGGAATGATATGGAATACCTGGTATATCTGTCGCAGAACAAGATCGACATGCTGTACGAGCAGGAGTACAGAAACAATGACGAGACCGAGACAGAAGGAGAGATCAAGTTCGGCTTCTTCTCACTCAGGCGGAAGAGAAAAAAGGACGGTCAAGTGAACAGATTCCAGAAACTGGAACGTGTGACGGAGGCTCTTTCCGGCAGGACAGGCAGTCCGTTCGACGAGGAGGTCCCGTCATACATCACAGATACGCTCATGATGGACTGGAGGACTCTCACCTATACGAAAAACGCCATATACTGGCTTGGTGAGGACATGAGGAACGGGATCACGACTAAGGTCCTTCTGATCGGATCAGCGAAAAACGTGATCGGAGAGGAGACAGGCGGAAGTGACGAGACTACTCATTCCCTGCTGCTCCACTTTCTGAATGCATTCAGAAAAGAATTTGAGCTGCCGGAAAGCAGATACAGCGAGTCCTTCATCAGGATCAGTGAAAACGGAGAAGGAGTCAGAGTCGATGCGAAGGATATCAGCGCCAGTGAGATCATCGATACACTGGGTATCCTGAGGAATACCGGACCGTCAATGTTCGCCGGATACAAGTTCCTCGCCAAGTGTCTCTCCTCAGAAGAGCGCCGCAATGAGTACGGAACGGAGCGCTTCATAATAGCGACTCCGCTTTATGTCTCGCTTGCTGACTGACGGAGCGGCAGATATATGCCGGATGATCCTTAATGCGGGAGATTCTTTCCTTGAACTGAACTGCGCCAGATAGTACAATCGAGGTACAGACTAAACGAATCAAATGAGGTAGAAAAAATATGGCAAGCGTTATCATAGAAACATCCGCAAGACACGTCCATGTCACAGAAGAAGATCTGCACAAGCTCTTCGGAGAGGGATATGAACTGACAGTCAGGAAAGAACTGTCCCAGCCCGGTCAGTTCGCGTCCGGTGAGAGAGTCACCATCGTCGGACCCAAGCGTTCACTCGAGAACGTCTCCATCCTCGGACCCTGCCGCAAGCAGAGTCAGGTAGAGATCTCCGCGACAGACGCGCGCTCCATCGGCATCAGCGCTCCCGTACGCGAGAGCGGCGACCTGGAAGGAACACCCGGATGCAAGCTCGTCGGACCCGCCGGCGAAGTCGATCTTGAGAAGGGCGTCATCGTTGCCAAGAGACACATCCACCTCGACACAAAGACCGCTGCTGAGTTCGGTCTCGAGGACAAGCAGATAGTATGCACCAAGGTCAACACTCCTGAGCGCTCCCTGATATTCGGGGACGTCGTAGTCAGGGTATCCGACAGCTATGCTCCCGCGATGCATGTCGACACCGACGAAGGAAACGCTGCAGGCATCTCCGGAACTCCGGAAGTCGAGATCATCAAATAAAATCTGAGTTGTAACGTATGGTGCGGTCTCATAATGAAACCGCACCTGTTTTTTAGGGGAGAGTCCTATGACGGCGCTGTCTGAACAGATAAGCATAAGAGAGATGACGGAAGAGGATCTCGGCGTCCTGCTGACGTGGCTTACCGATCCCGAGGTCCTCATGTACTATGACGGGAGAGACGTCCATTACGATGAAGGCTCCTTAAGAGAGAACTACTGGGATCCGCTCCCTCCCGACAGCTACAGGATGATAATAGAATACGGAAGCAGGCCGCTGGGGTACATCCAGATATTCTTCGCGGATGACGAGATCAGGGAGGAATACAGTTATTCATCAGACCTGTCAAAAGTCTATGCAGCGGACATGTTCATCGGAGTGCCGGAGTACTGGAACAGAGGTATCGGAACTGCCGCGATGGAAGCTCTCTGCCGCTGGCTGAGAGACAGTCTCGGCGCGGAAGCGGTGATCCTGGACCCGAGGAAGAACAATCCAAGGGCGATCCATATGTACCACAAGGCCGGATTCAGTCAGATAGGAGAACTTCCCGGTCATGAGGTCCATGAAGGAGAGGTCTGCGACTGCATCCTCATGGAGCGCAGGCTGATAAATAACGATACGTAAATATAACAGGAGAATATACAATGAGTATAAATATCGCTCTGGCAGGCGCAGTGGCTGCATTTCTGCTGCAGTTTGTTCTGCTGCGCTTCACACAGAAGAAGGCGCTCAGGCTGATACCGGTATATATTTTTATTGCAATCGCCGTTACAGCACTGCTGGCAAGGCTCGGTATAATAATCGGGAATGACGGAGGCATCATCAACGGCGGAGCGATAGTGGCAGGTGTCCTTCTCATATTCCTCGTCTTCTGGATCGCCGGAGCTGCTCTGGCATGTCTTTTGTGGGCACTGATACAGCGGGGGAAAAACGTGTAAAGGTCTGCGCCTTGAATAATCGGGACACCGCTAATATAATATGTAATAAGCTTTCCGGACGGCGGAAAGATGGGCAGAGCCTGCGCGATGCGAACCTGCGAACCAGGTCAGGGCGGGAACGCAGCAGCCTTAAGCTTGCGTCGCGTGCGACGCAGTCAACTTTGCCTGTCTTTCTTCCGTCCGGTTTTGGCAGGAGTTCAAGTCTGAATGAAACTGGCGCTTTACAGAAAATACCGTCCTACAAAGTTCAGCGACGTCGTAGGTCAGGAGGACATAATAGCTGCCCTCCGCAACCAGGTCGCCGCGGGACGCACGGGACATGCCTACCTGTTTACCGGAGTAAGGGGAACGGGCAAGACCACTCTTGCCAGGATGCTCGCTAAGGCAGTCAACTGTCCCAATACTAAGGACGGTGAGCCCTGCGGCGAGTGCGAGATCTGCAGGGGAATAGACAACGGTTCCATACTGGATGTCACCGAGATAGACGCCGCTTCCAACAACAGGGTGGATGACGTCAGGGATCTCCTCGACGAGACTTCCTACACGCCTGCGGTCTGCAGGATGAGAGTCTATATCGTGGACGAGGTCCACATGCTGACGATGCAGGCCTTCAACGCGCTGCTGAAGACTCTTGAGGAGCCTCCGCAGCACGTCATGTTCATACTGGCGACCACTGAGGTCCAGAAGGTGCCGGCGACCATCCTTTCCAGATGTCAGAGATTCGATTTCAAGCGCATACCTGAAGATCTCATAGCCGAAAGAGTGAAGTATGTCGCCTCTCAGGAGGACATCAATATCACGGACGAGGCTGCAGCACTCATAGCGAGACTCGCAGACGGAGCGCTGAGGGACGCGCTGTCCCTGCTCGATACTTGCGCTTCTCTGGATCCGAACGTAGACGAGGACGTGGTCAAGAGACTGGCAGGGGTCACAGACAGGGAATATCTGTTCGACCTCAGCAGAAAGATAAAGGACAGAGACATCACCGGCTCTCTGGAGACCGTCTCGGGACTCTACATGAATTCCATGGATCCCGTGAGACTGCTGCCGGAGCTGATAAGACATTACAGGAATCTGCTTATGGTGAGGGTAGGAGGGATAACCCTCAGGGACTGCTCCGATTCCATGCAGAAGAGATACGAAGAAGAGAGCAGCAACTATACAGAGAGCGAACTGCTCGATTGTCTGGATGTGCTCAGTGCAGCGTCCGATAAGATGTCCCAGTCGATAGACAGGGAAGTCACCCTGGAGCTTGCAGTCATCACTCTCGCCGGAGGAAGAGCGGGAGGGAAGAGACAGAGCCCCGCTGAAGCGGCTGCCGCCAAGATGACTCCGTCAGCTGCTCCCGCGGCGAAGCCTGCGGTGAGGGAAGAAAGACCTGTTCAGAAGAAAGAGGAGAAGGCGGAAGAACCCGAAGAGAAAATGATCCCGGAAGATGTTTCCGAGCAGCTCCCGCCTCCGGAAGAAGAAGCTCCTCCCGCAGCATACGAGACGGTGCCGGAAGAGCCGGCGCCCCAGATGCAGAAGGTCTCTTCCGGAAGTTCAGAAGGGCTTCTGGACGGATGGGACGACTGCGTACAGGTCATAAAGGACAGGAACAGGACTCTCGGGGCCTTGCTCAAATCGTCAAGAGCCCATGTCACTGCGACCCACCTTCTCATAGAAGCCAATCCGATGGCCATCAAGTTCATCAGGGACAATGAGGACAGCAGATCGGTGATCAAGGAGGCAGTAGCCTCAGTCACCGGTGTTAGGCTTCCCGTCGGACCCTGGAAGGAAGATACACAGAAGAAAAAAACAGATGAGGACGACGGACTCGAGGAGTTCCTGAGAATGGCGGAAGAGGCCGGCGTCGAAGTCGAGAGGAGATCATAAAATGAAAGCCAGAGTACCTGACGGATACGGAAAACAGAGCCGCAACCAGATGCTGGAGAAGCTGAACCAGATGCAGGCTGAGATGGAGGCTGCCCAGGCGGAGCTTTCCGAGAAGGAATACACCGCTGCCGCAGGCGGCGGAATGGTGGAAGCCACAGTCAACGGAGCACACAAGGTCATCTCCGTGAACATCAAGCCGGAAGTAGTGGATCCTGAGGATACAGAGATGCTGGGAGACCTCGTGGCCGCTGCAGTCAACGCAGCCATAGAAGAGGCTTCCAGAGACTATGAGACCAGGATGGGCGGGATCACCGGAGGACTCGAGATCCCCGGTCTGAGGTAACAGAATGGCAGGCACCATACCGACACTTGAGAGACTGATAGACTGTTTCGCTTCTCTTCCGGGAGTAGGAAGGAAATCCGCTTCCAGATTCGCATATTTCCTGCTGGATATGCCGGAAGACCAGGCGCTGGAATTTTCCGATGTCATTGCGGAAGCCAGAAAGAACATACATCAGTGTCCCGTGTGTCACAATCTCACGGACAGCGACAAATGTCCGGTCTGCGACGATGAGAAGAGAGACCGCAGCGTGATCTGCGTGGTGGAGAACCCCAGGGACGTGAACTCAATAGAGAGGACTCACGAATACAACGGACTCTATCATGTGCTCCACGGACTTATCAGTCCTCTGGACGGAGTGGGGCCGGATCAGCTCTATATTAGACAGCTGATCACAAGGCTCTCTGACGATACGGTCAAGGAAGTCATAATGGCGACGAACCCCACTGTGGAAGGAGAATCCACAGCGGTATACATCTCGAAGCTCATAAAGCCGCTTGGCGTCAAAGTGACGAGGCTTGCCACAGGAGTGCCTGTCGGAGGAAATCTGGAATATGCCGACGAGATGACGCTATACAAAGCTCTTCAGGGGAGGAGCGAGATCTAAAGGAAAGGAGGACGGAAAAGTGGCAGACAAGAAGAAAACAGGAAACAGAACGATAGCCGACAACAGAAAAGCGCGCCACGATTATTTCGTCCTCGAGAGCTATGAAGCAGGCATTGAGCTTGCGGGAACGGAAGTCAAATCCATCCGGGAAGGCGGAGTCAACCTCAAGGACTGCTACTGCAGGGTGGATAACGGCGAGCTCATGGTGTACGGGATGCATATCAGTCCCTATACCAAGGGAAACATATTCAACAAGGATCCGCTCAGGACCAGAAGGCTCCTGATGCATAAGAAGGAGATAATAAAGCTCCATTACAGGATCAAACAGGACGGGCTGACTCTGGTGCCGCTGTCCCTCTATTTCAAGGGGAGCAACGTAAAGGTGCAGCTTGGCCTGTGCAGAGGAAAGAAGAATTACGACAAGCGCGCCGCTGCAGCAGCGCGGGAGATGAACCGCGAAGCCGACAGGGCGATGAAAGTCAGAGGATAGGAGTATTTACAAGATGGCATTACCGAAAGTGACCATTACCATGAAGTCCGGAGAAGTGATGACAGGCGAGCTGTATCCCGAGATCGCTCCCCAGACAGTAGCAAACTTCGTAAGTCTCGCGAACAGCGGATTCTATGACGGACTGATCTTCCACAGAGTCATCCCGGGATTCATGATCCAGGGCGGAGATCCTCAGGGGATCGGCGTCGGAGGACCCGGATACTGCATCAGAGGCGAGTTCGCGGCCAACGGATTTGCAGGAAATGACCTCAGGCACACCACAGGCGTCCTCTCCATGGCCAGGGCTCAGCATCCCGATTCAGCGGGAAGCCAGTTCTTCATCATGGTGGATGACGCTCCGCATCTTGACGGAGCATATGCTGCCTTCGGAAAGATCACAGAGAACGTGGAAGCCGCTATCGCCATCTCCCAGGTCAGAAGGAACTACAGCGATAAGCCTCTTGAGCCGCAGGAGATAGATACCATCAGAGTGGAGACCTATGGGGCTGATTACGGCGAGCCGGAGAAGCTCAGAGACAGATAACCCGGGGGTGCAATGGTTTCGACGGGGATTTCGAAACATGGGCAGCGGGCAGCGGTGAGGAACCGCTATAAAAGCCTCACAAAAAATAACTGACAACGAACTAGTTGCAGCAGCGGCTTAATGCCGCTCGTCGGGGTCTGTGAGACCGCATAGCTTATCCCGGCGTAGAATGATGCGGTGAACGTGAGCAGGTCAAAGCTTTGAGACCTGCCATGTAAGATATGAAGCTACCGGACCCGGAGCGCGTTCGTCCGCGCCGGGAAAGGGAATCTCAGTAGGCGGACTGCGCCCGGAGACACCTGTGCGGACAGATTTTCGGACAGGAGTTCGATTCTCCTCACCTCCACCATATACCGGAAGATCCGAAACAGCTTTGGAAAGCTGCTCGGATCTTCTGTAGTTTTCCTGTTTTTTTTACTGTCCTCCTGAGGAGGAGCATCTTACCAACAACAGAAACATGGAGGATTCTTTACATGAAAGGAATCGCGTACGGAGTCGGAGTCGGTCCCGGAGACCCTGAACTGATTACCGTCAAAGCCCTCAGACTGATCCGTGAAGCGGAGGTGATAGCCGTCCCCGGAAGAAAGGCGGAAGAATCGGTCGCCTACAGGATCGCAGATGCCGCTGCAGGAGGACTGGAAGACAAAGAACTTGTCGCAGTATACATGCCTATGGTCAACGACCGTGAAGTCATCGAAGAAGAGCATCAAAAAGCGGCCAGCAGACTGGAAGAATATCTGGATATGGGGAAGAACGCATTATTTTTAACGGAAGGAGATCCGTCGGTCTACAGTACCTTCGGGTATCTGAGGAAGATACTGGAAGAAGACGGATATACGGTGGAGACGGTGCCTGGAGTGACTTCTTTCTGCGCTGCCGCTGCGAGACTTGGGATCCCTCTTGCAGAATGGGACGAACCGCTGCATATCCTGCCTGCCGCTCACAGGACTCAAACCCCCATTGATCAGCCCGGGACATATGTGCTGATGAAAACAGGCCGTCATATGGCGGAGGTCAGGGAACTGCTGAAAGACAGCGGGAGAGATGCGTCCGCTGTGGAGAACTGCGGGATGGAGGACGAAAAAGTGTACCGCAGTGCGGATGAGATACCCGATGCTGTCGGTTATTTCTCACTGATAATCGCAAAAGAAAAATGACACTTTGAGACAGGACCGCAAGGTCCTGTTTTTTGGTGACATCCTGTATAATGGAATCAGAAGAAAAAATCGGATTCAGCAGGAAGGCGGAGATGTCCGTCGGAAAGGAAGGACTGCGATGTCTGTCAGGATCGATTATCTCGGACACAGCGGATTTATTGCGGAAACTGACAGCGTCATGCTGCTCTTCGACTATTACCGCGGAGACCTTTCCTTCATCAGGGAGAGACCTCAGGAGAAAAGGCTCTTCGTGTTCTCAAGCCATGTGCACGGAGATCATTTCAACCCCGAGATCTTCTCGGTGAGAGATCTTCATGAGGATACCGAGTATCTGCTGTCTTTTGACATAGAAGGACATTCGTCTGTGCCTGAGGATTGCAGCGTCAGATATCTGGAAGCGGATATGACGTATGAGATAGAAGGTCTGGGCACGGTCTCGACGCTTCTGTCTACTGATGAAGGCGTCGCGTTCCTGACAGAGACGGACGGACTGACTCTTTTCCATGCGGGAGACCTCCACTGGTGGGACTGGCCGGGAGAGGATCAGGAGTGGCTGGACGAACAGGCGACAGTGTTCCGCCGAGAGATCGGAAAGCTGGAAGGGACACCGATAGATGTTGCCTTCGCAGTTTTGGATGATCGTCTGGAAGACAACTATGCGAAGGGAATGCAGCTGTTCCTTTCGGTATGTCATCCCCGCTATGTACTGCCGATGCACTTCTGGAAGGACAGGACAGTCATAGAACGGTTCAGAACTATTCCAGGTGCGCTGCCGGAGGGCACAGTAATGCTGGATACCGCATCAGAAACGAACTGGGAGATCGTATAAGGAGAGAACATCATGCAATTCAAAATGATCCATGAAAACTACAATGTCGCGGATCTCGACAAGGCCCTGGAATTCTATGAGAAGGCTCTGGGACTGACTGAGAAACGCCGCAACGTAGCGAAGGACGGTTCCTTCATCATCGTGTTCGTCGGAAACGAGAACAGCGAATTCGAACTGGAGCTTACCTGGCTCAGAGACCACCCGCAGAAGTACGACATCGGAGAAGAGGAGTTCCACCTCGCATTCCGCGTTGACGATTTCGAAGCAGCTCACAAGCTGCATGAGGAGATGGGATGCATCTGCTTCGAGAACCCGGCCATGGGGATCTACTTCATCATGGACCCGGACGGATACTGGCTGGAGATAATCCCTACCAGATAGAAGACGTCTCAAAGCAGTTTAGATGAGCTAATGAACACTTCAGGCAGAAACAGGAGAAATACAATGGAATTCAAACAGTTGATAGATGAGCGCCGCAGCGTAAGGAAATATGAGAGCGGAATAACCCATGAGGATCTGGAGACCATACTCAGAGCAGCCCAGAGAGCTCCGTCATGGGGAAACAGACAGACATCGAAGTGCTATGCGGTGGAGACTCCGGAAACACTGGAAGAACTTCGCGCAGCAGCTCTTCCGGAAGGCAACCAGAAGAACTCCGCCAACGCAGTACTGGTCGTAACGACTTTCGTAAAGGATATCGTCGGATTCAGGGACGGCACACCGGCCAATGAGATCGGAAACGGCTGGGGAGCCTATGACCTGGGACTTCATGACGCCTTCCTGATCCTTGCGGCAAAGGATCTGGGATATGATACTCTGATCATGGGAATGCGCGATTCGGCAGCCATCAGGGAAAAGCTCTGCATTCCTGACGATGAGGAGATCCTTTCAGTGATCGCAGTCGGCAGACGCGCCGAGGATCCCGCGGTGAGACCCAGGAAAGACATCGAAGAAGTCGTAAGCTTTATCTGAAAGGCCGGAGAAAACACCATGAAGAAGATAGCAGTAGTATGGTCCAGCCCGAATACAGACGGACTGACGGCTTCGGCTAAGGATCAGTTCGTGAAGGGCTGCACCGACGCAGGAGCTGAGGTGCAGGAGATACATCTGAACCGCAGGAAGATAGAGCATTGCCGCGCATGCGGAAACGGATGGGGTACCTGCAGAAATGAAGGGACCTGTATAATCAAGGACGATTTCACAGAGATCTATGACCAGCTCAAGGAAGCTGACGGGATAGTATGGATCAGTGCGGTCTACTGGTCCGATATGACAGAATGTTTCAAGGCGTTCTTTGACAGGCTCCGCAGATGCGATGCGTTCTGCAACCGTTCTCTCGCAGAGAAGAGGTGCGTGCTCATAGCGTGTGCAGGAGGGACCGGGAACGGGACGCTGGAATGCCTTACACAGCTGGAGAGAGGCATCAAACACATGGGTATGCGCGCATTCGACCGCATCCCTGTAGTGAGATACAACAGAGACTACATGCTCCCGGTGCTCTATGAAGGCGGCAGAACATATATCAGCAGCCTCGAGAACGGTTTCGATATGTTTTATTGAGGATAAAGAGATCTTATAGGCAGTTAGGACCGGACCTGCACAGGTCCGGTCCCTTTCACAATCAGTTATAATGGAAGAAAACAGATAAGAGGGAAAAGACTATGAAGATACTATTCATCGGAAACAGCCATACATTCATGAACGATATGCCGAGCCTTGTCAGGGATATGGTGACAGAAGTGACAGGAGAGAGATGTGAGACCGTCATGCTGGCATACGGCGGAAGGTCGCTCAAATGGCACATGAGTGAGGAGAGATTCGCTGTAAGGTATAACATCCTCCATGGCGGATTCGACTACTGCGTGATGCAGGAAGTCGCTCATCCCATGACGGACGAACAGGAGACATACGAGAATGTCAGGAAGATCGTATCTCTTTGCAGAAAAGCAGGGACAGTTCCCGTTGTCTTTGAGACATGGTGCGAGAAGGCGATGCCCGAGCATCAGGCTGAGATGAACAGAAGATACCATCTTATCACGGAAGAGACCGGAGCGTTGCTGGCACCTATAGGAGAAGCCTGGGAGAAAGCGAGAGAACTGACAGGCCTTGATCTCTATTGGAGAGACGGTGAACACGCATCTCCGGCGGGGGACTATCTCACAGCGCTTGTCATCACCAAGACCGTCACCGGCAAGATGCCGAAGAGTGATTTCCGCAAGGCATACGACTTCTCGAGCCCGATGGGATTCTTCCAGCTGAAGGAAGATGTAGCTGAGGAGGTCATTGAGCTGCCGCAGGAAGCGGTGGACGTGTTCCGCAGCGTTTTATAAGGAGATACAGGATGGCATCCAGCAGAGGATACCTCGAATATGTTCTGGAACAGCTGTCCGGACTGGACGGTATCTCCTGGCGGGCGATGATGGGAGAGTATGTCATTTATTACAAGGGCAGGATACCCGGAGGGATATACGACGACAGATTCCTGGTAAAAAAGACCCCTTCTGCGCTTGCTATGATGCCTGACGCAGTGACTGAGATCCCATATGAAGGCGGCAGCGGGATGCTGCTCGTGGAAGAGATCGACGACCGGCATTTCCTCGAAGAACTGTTCAACGCGATGTACGATGAACTGCCGGAACCTAAAAGGAGAAGGAAATGAGCACAGCAGAAGAAAACAGATACAGTACATTCGATCTGTTTAGGGATAAATGGGCTCTCGTTACCGGAGGTAACATTGACCATTTCAACTCATGCACCGTGGGATGGGGAAGCCTGGGAACACTGTGGACCGGCGCTGCAGGAAACGGCAGCATGGTCACGGTATATATCCATCCTGACCGCTATACATGCGGATTTATGAGGAGCGGAGACACGTTCACAGTGGGCTTCTATCCGGAAGAATACAGGAAAGCCCTCACCGTGATGGGCAGGGTATCGGGACGCGACACTGATAAGGTGAAGGCTTCAGGGCTCACCCCATTCGCTGCAGGCGGCGGAGTATCCTACGAAGAAGCAGAACTGACGATAGTCTGCAGAAAGCTCTATCAGGGTCAGTTCGAGAAAGAAGGACTTGACCCGTCAGTGATAGACTATTACATAAATAATCCCAAGGCATATCACGTCGATGAGAACGGAGAATGGCAGCCCCACTGGATATTCGTCGGACAGGTGACAGATATAATCGACAAGCGTGAGGAACCTTATCCCGGACTGTTTTGAAACAAATCTAGTGAAAAATGTGCAAAGTGGACTGTTCA
>JAEEGL013834323.1_pt1 | contig 16999 bp, 10 predicted proteins | sample 9134231 | NCBI WGS metagenome assembly JAEEGL01 (sample SAMN16246548, study PRJNA631951) | gut metagenome | biome: gut microbiome; feature: rumen; material: fiber-attached | host: Bos | place: Iran: Karaj | collected 2018-10
AGACTCAGGGGGATTTCGGCGAGTTTGGCGAGCACGGCCTCGGTGTCCACGCCGTTTTGGCCATACACTTCTTTGGCGAGGGGGTAGAGTTTTTCTAGCGCAGTCATGGAAGTCTCCTGGTTAAGGGTGAGAGTGGCTACTCGATACTATAAACCTGAATCCGTGAATTTTGGGTGGACGTACTGCCGGCGCCATCGCCGACAGAAAATGCGTTGTGCTGGTGCCCCGCCAGCACAAAGTAAAATTCATTCCGTGAATTGGCTTCTGAAGAGGGTGCCATCGTCGGTCGTCCGTCGTCCGAGGGCCATCCCCGCCAGCCAAAGTCCATCGCAGTGGCAATCTGGGCCAGGACAAGAAAGGCGAAAATCGTCGGTAGAAGGTTCTGCATTTTGTATTGAAAAGCGTGTGCATTCTTCATGGGGTAAAGAAAATGCCCGCAGGAATATCCGACGCAGCCTTCACCTAACAATGCGGCAGATGTTTCCAGCAGGCAAAAAAGTCTTCGTGTTTTCCTCGATTAATGAGGTGTTGTCGCAACGCCCAATTCACGGATTCGGTTGCATTCTTTAACGCATGGGACAGTTCTCTGCGAAGTATGCGAAATGATTCGAGAGCATATCGTTAACTTTGCTTGGACTTTTTTGCCATCATGGGTTGGGATTTGGGGTGCGATTTTACTTGACCATAGACCAATGATTGCTTCTTGGTAATAATTTAAAATTGTTTTAAAATCAAAATGTTACATGATGTTTTATCACCAAGAAGGGAATTTTAGCCGGACAGCTGTGGATTCGGTTATGTGCCTATTCCAACGGGATTCCGGAGACGAAGAGCTCGTCGCCAGGAATCTCAAGAGTAACGATGCCGTCAATGCATTCCGGAGTCTCCTCGCGTTGCTGGCGCACCCACTTTCCGCATGGCAAACTATTCTCTTTCAAACACTTGGAATAGATCATTACCTTCGCAGGATCGGCGGAACAGTTACGAATCACCCAGCGGCCCAAACCGCGGATCACCACGAGGTCGTCCGAATCGCAGGCGAAGAGCACTTCCCCATTCAGGGAGACCTTGCGTACATGGTCGGCGATGAAGTCGCCGTCGGCCATCCATGCCCAAACGCCGTCGCGGGCAATGCCCTCGATAGCGAAGTCGCCGTGGTTCTGAGTAGTAAAATCGAGGTTCTCGGTGGGTGCATTGTCCCCCTTTACGGCAGGGCCATAGACTCTTCCATGGTCCTGGCTTTTTCGCGTGGATGGCGGATTCCAGAAGACCACCCCGGCGTCCCACTGAGAAACCGCGATACGCTTTGGGCGGTCGTGGCGACGCAAAAGCGTTCCCTCGACATGGCGAATGACACGCTGGCAGGCAGTCTCGGTGTAGATATCCAGGTCCTGCCCCTTGTCTTCGCCCCACTTCGGCCAGTAGGAGCTGATTACGCCGCCCTGTACCATCCACGCCTTGCGGTAGTAGGGCGAGTTATGAGAATTGAAGGAGTTGTTGACGATGCAGTCGCCATAGACCATCTCCCAGATGGGCAGTGCATCAGGGGATATTCCGTTGGCTCCAGTGGCCAAATCCATGTAGGGCAGCAGGGTCTCGTTGCGTCCCTCGCTCATCACCGGGCCGGAGATGATCTTGCGAATGCTTCGCATCTGGTGGATCTTGGCGAGCTGGTAGCCGTTCGGATGACGCCCAAAGGGATTGCCGGGGCTGTTGTCTTTCGCGAAACCATGTGCGAGGCAGTCGAGGTAGATGCCGGCGTGGTCGCTCTTGGAACTGATGCGTTGCACGGTCGGACGTTCGCGCTCGAAAGAGCGCGCCAGATTCGTGAGGACCTGACGGATGTTCGCGTATTTCCAATTCAGATAGAGACTACCGTCCTGCGCGGCCGCATGGCGTGCACGTTCTTCCTCCGGCATGTTGAAGATGGCCCATTGGACGGTGTTCAAGTGTGGTAGGAAGGTGAAGCTTTGGCGGATGCACTCCGCCTTGAACTTTTCGAAGTCGCCCATATGTTTCTCGACTGGAAAATACTCCGGAAAGTGCGCGTCGAAGTGCCGACCGCTCCAGATGGGAAGCCACCAGCCGGGCTTGATGCCATAGAGCCGCTCGTGCCGGGCGAACATCATCAGATCCTCTTCATAGTAGGGTTCGAGTTTCACGAAGGGGTTTTGCTCCGGGTCGCCGACATAATCCCATGGTCCGTCATCCCTGGTCTGACGGTGTGCCTTCCCTGCAGGATAACTGTCGAAACGGCAAAGGCCGTCGGTCAGAATGCGCTCCAGCGACGGGCGTTCGGCGAGCTTGTCCGCGATCTTCTTTCGTGCCCAGGACTGTTGCCGCGCCCACTCGCCGTATTTGTGCGCCATGTCGTTGTAGTCGCCGCCGGGGATGATACGCAGCACGATGCTGTAGTTTGGCTCCCAAAAGTCGTTGGGAGACAGTGCGATGTACTCCGAGAGCGTGTAAGCCAGAACATCGCCCTGAGTGACATATCCGTGGAATTTGATGTTCGCCGCCGTGTCATCGGTGTAGAAGAGCAGCGCGTCGCCGCCGATGCGGAAGCCGGAAAACTGCATCTCCATGAAGCCGGGATACATGACCTCGAATTTCTCAAGGGTGCGTAGTGGCGTGAGTACAGCCTCCCAGCGGGGATTCTTGTCCACGACAAGGTAGTCGTCATCGTCCTTTATCTTCAGGCGGAATTCGTTGGGGAAGCGTAGGTCGTCTAGCCGCACCTCGGTATCGTTCTCCACTGCGCAGGAAAAGGCAAAGCCATCCTGTTCAGGAAGAGGCCGGACACTGGCGACCACGGCGGGAAGTCCCTCCTGCTCCCACCGGAAGGTCGTCTCGCCGCCGCCGTAGCTCACGAAAGGCGGCTTGGCGTATTGCAACGAGGTGAATTCGCCGTCCTTGCAGGTCAGCGACCATGCAGGAGCGTCCGAACGGTTGTCCAACATCCCAATGCCGTCCTTGCGTAGGTCCAGAAGCACGCCTATTTCGGAAAAAACCGCCTCGTACGGCCCGCTTTGGATGCGAATCTCCGCGGCAACGAGGGCAATGGATAAGGCGATAAAACTTAACGGGAAAAGGAAAACTAGTCTTTTCATGGAGTTGTTTTGCATGAGGAGAGGCGTCCGTTAGGATACTGTCTTGCTTCAAGGAGGACGTAATACTCGAAAAGGGGAAGTTCGCCGCTGTCGGGCAGGACGACCTCCTTGCCGTCGATGACTTTGCGGACAATCCCGAAGCCCTCCGGGAGGATCCAGCGAAGCCGTGAATGGACCACCTCCACGCCGAAATCGCGGAGAAGCAGTACACACCGTTTGCCGTCCGCACTGGCAAAGAGGTCGCAACTGACATATTCGTGCTCGCCGACATGTCCACGGTGGTCGCCATAGAACTCCACGCCGCTGTCCGCTTTCAGTAGGTTATGGAAGAGTTGTTTCCACATCGCGATGACACCTTGGTGGCGGTAATTTTCGAAGCCGGAGACGGATGTCCAGCAACCGATGAAAATCACATTGCCCTGGCGGACTACTGCGCCTGCGCCGGTGTTATAGGCCAGGAGCGTTTCGCCTTTGCAAGTGTGCTTGCGCCCATCAACGGGCACCGGGAAAAACCATGCGTCATCTGGCGAACCGGATGTTGTCACGTATTCGGCTTCGCACTCGCGGACTGTTGTCAATCCACATGCTTCCAGAAGCGCGGGCGCACAGATTCCAAGGACCACGACCTTCCCTCCCTGTGAGAGGAAGGCACGGAGGCGCGTCGCGTCGGTATCGGCGAAGTGCTTGACGGCATCGAAGACCAAGCAGGTGATGTGCGTGGTGTCTTCGGGAATTTGTGCGGTGAACATGGTCGGCAGTGCAGCGGCCTGGAGGCTCTCGTAGAGCGAGAAGAGGTGCTCGCGGTAGTAACTAGTGTAGCAATAGTCGCGCTCCAGGTTTTCGCGATAGAAGATGGCGCACTGCGCGTACTGGCGCGTGCCCTCCAAGACAACGCCGATTTGGTTGGCGAAGTCCATTCCACACACGACCGCCTTCCGTCGTCCGGCAAGGATGTCCGGATTGGAGTAGCAACGGAAGACCGGTGCGCCGGGGTTGAGTTCCTTCTTCCAGGATGGCAGTTCCTTGGCCATGAAGCCGTAGCAGAAGAAACTGACACCCCAAGGAGACAGCGTGGAGAGAATCCAGTCAATGGTACGCTTCGGGGTCAGTTCCGGAAGTTTTCCTGCATTCGTCTCGTGGTACCAGTGGGTGTCCGCGACTGCCGGATGCTCTGTAAGCGCCTGCAACAGTTCAATTTCAAGTTTGAATTGGCGGGGGTGGTTTCCCAGCGGTGGGTGGACTTGGAGATTGAGGAGGTCAAGTTCCTCCACCTGCGTGATGAGTTCAAGATTCCTGGACAGTGTATAGCCGTGCGGCTCGTGGTGTCCCACGCAGCTGATCATGCTTAACGGATAGTGCATCAACGGCAGATGGAATTTCTGCTTCAGGTGGCGGGCAATCCGGCGGTACATTTGCAGGAACAAGTCCTCCAGGAAATCATTGGTCTTTGCACGAAGTGCCGGACTAGAACACAGTTCCGCCGGAGACGGCAGTGCGGAGCCGAATTGCTCCCGGTAGGCCTGTTCCGTATAACGATCATAACTCAAACATACGCCGTTCTCGGCAGGCATGCAGAGGCCCTGGAGACTTGGATGGCTGCCGAATTTTCCAACGAGCGCCTCGTATTTGGCGATTACGAAATCTGCCGTAATGGGTGCGGCGGGAGATAGCCCCAGACGTCCATAGCGGGCGTTCTCGCCGTCAAAAGAGTGCCATTTTGCATCCAGATTGGCCTCCACGAAGGCGTCATGGATGACGCCGCATTCGGGCAGAAAGGCCAGCCCCGTGCGGTCAGCTGCCAGGAATGTCTCCTCCAAGGGATCGCGCGGACAGCCCTGCCAGTAGGAACTGCGGGGGTAGTCAGGATGAAGCCAGACGATGCCGTCCACGCAGTTCCAGGTCTCCAGCCATGCAGCGTAGTCGAAGTGCAGCCTCTTCATGTCGGCGAAGGCTTCCTCCGCATAGCCCGTGGGGAAAGTTTCCGGGGTGCGAATCAGGAAGAGAGTGCCTTTCGTAAATCGGGAAAAATCGAGCATGCTATATTGCTAAACAAGATTCCGAAGTGGCGGACAGCCTTCACCCCTTCGCCTGTGCGCGCAGATGCTGGATGGCGGTGCGGATCTGCCAACTGTCCAGTTCCAGCTGCCGGGTGGCCTGTTCGACGGTGACTCCGCAGACTTGCCTCACGATGAATTTCGCCCGTTCGCGCAATTTGTGGTTGGTGGGTTTCATCGAGGTCATAAAATTCCCGGTCACATGTCCGGTCTTGACCATAGCAATGGTGGAAATCATATTGAGCGCCATCTTCTGCGCTGTGCCGGCTTTCATCCGGGTCGATCCGCAGATGACCTCCGGGCCGGTCTCCAGCAGCACGGTAATGTCAGCGATCTCCGCCATCCGGCTTCCAGGGTTGTTGACGATTGCGGCGGTGGCAGCCCCCATCTTGTGCGCTTCGGTAAGCGCCCCAAGCACAAAGGAGGCATTTCCATTGGCACTGAGGCCAATCACCGTGTCGCGTGAAGTGACACCACGTGACCGCATTGCTGCCACGCCGCTTTCGAAGTTGTCCTCGGCGTCTTCGACCGGATGGAATACTGCTGCTTCTCCGCCCGCCATCACGCTCTGGACTGTCTCTGGGGGGACACCGTAGGTCGGCGGGCATTCCGCCGCATCCTGCACGGCCAGGCGTCCGCTGGTTCCAGCCCCCACGTAGATGAGACGGCCACCCAGTTGGAAATGCTCGGCGACGGTTTCGGCGACCGCCGCGATTTCCGGCAGCGCCCGTCCGACGGCAGGGGCGACTGTCAGGTCTGCCTGGTGGATGGCCTCGGCCATCTCCAGCGTGGACCGACGGTCCAGATCGCGCGTCGCTTCATTGACGGCCTCAGTCCCCCCTGCCTGACATACTGCCTCGGCATGCGACAGGAAATAGCGCGTGATGAATTCCGGATTCGTGATGCTTTTGCCAATTACCACCGCAAAGGCACCGGCGCGGAAACCCGCCGCTAGGTCGTCCGGAGTACAGTAACGTCCTTCGGCAACGACCGGCGTAGGGACTGCTTTGGCCAGTCTCTGAACCAACGCCAGGTCCGGGAACGCCGGATGTGGTTCGGGCGTCGTGTAGCCGGAGAGCGTGGTGGAGAGCAAGTCCGCGCCGGCTGCGGCTGCAGCCACGCCTTCCGCGAAGGTTGCGATGTCCGCCATCACCGGCACTCCGAGTTCGCATTTGACCTTCTGGATTAATTCGGCCGCGCTCAAACCACCCGGATGCGGGCGGTCTGTCGCATCCAGCGCAACAATCTGTGCGCCGGCTTTAACCACGGCGCGCGCGTGTTCCAGTGTTGGAGTTATGAAGGGCACACTCCAGGAACGCGCTTCTTTATTGAGGCCGATGATAGGCAAACTCACCCTAGCGCGGATAGCGGTGATGTCCTCCACGCCGTTTGCGCGGATGGCGGCCGCGCCGCCCTTTTGGGCAGCCAACGCCATACGCGCCATGGTTTCGGAGGAGCGCAAGGCGTTGTCCTCCAGTGCCTGACAGGAGACAATCAACTTTCCCTTCAGTGATTCAATCAATGTATTCATCAGTTTCACGATTTAAGTGCAGGGCGTATTCGCATGCCGCATCGATGATTTGAAATGGCTCGTAACTGAAATGATGCTCGGGGCGGAGCGTGCGCAGAGCCTCGTCGCACAGCGTCCGAAAGAGTTTGCCGAGTCGGAAGAAACCGCCCAACGCTAGGACGGCATCCCGTCCGCCCCATGGATGCGACGGCGTCACCGTCGCGGCTAGGCGGGCGATTTCTGCCGCAGCCTCGCGCAGAAGTTCCATCGCGAGAACATCCCCACTGGCTGCGAGGTCGGCGATGCGCGGTGCTTCCGCCGCGACGGCCGTGCGGGTGAGGTTATTTACTGCGTCCTTGAAGACCATACGTTCCGCAAACGGACATTCCGGTTTCGGACGCGTTAGTCCGGGGAAGCAGCCCGGCAGGATAGAGGGGCTTTCGCCGGCATCCACGGCGGAGAGGATGCGTTTCAGCGCGGCAACGCCCAATCCGCCTCCCGAACCCTCGTCGCCATAGACGGGACCCCAACCGCCAGCTAGCCGTGTGGGGGCGCCCTCAGCGAATTGCCCGAAAGCCACGCTGCCAGTACCACAGAGACAGGCAGCGGCTGCATGGTGTTGCTGGGCGCAGAAGAGCACCATACGTCCGGTGGACTCGCGTTCGATGACGATGCGTGCGGCTGGGAAGATGTCTCGCAGGGCCTCTTCCACCTCGGCGGTGTTCGGACCGCCTAGAGAACAGAAAACCATTGACGGCTTGAAGTCCACACCCAGCCGCACTATGCCCAGGCGCAGAGAATCCGCTACGGGCAACAGTCCGGAATGCAGCGCGGCCGTCCCCGGAGCGCTTGCCCGGGCAAGCCTTTTGCCGGTATCCGTTAGAAGAACAAAATCGCTCTTGCTGCCGCCAGAATCAATGGTCAAGATCGGCCTGCCCGGCATAACTCTGCTCCAGGTAATTCCATGTCTTGTCTTTGTCCTGCATGCTATAGCGGATGGTCAGATAGTCTACGATCACCGACTGGGCGACGCGCGAGGTCATCGCACCTAGCCGGATTGGCAGTTCGCCGCGATTTTCAGTGTGGATTGCCACGTCGGCAAGCCGCGCCAGCGTGCTGTTGGGGAAGGAGACGATGGCGACGATGAAGACCTTGCGTTTCCGGGCGGCCCCCACGACGGAGAGAATTCCTGACGTTTCACCGGAGTTGGAGAAGCAGATGAGTACATCCTTTTCTCCGAGGTAACCGACGAAGGTGTTCCAAAGTTCAAAGTCCCGGTAGAAGATGGTTGGTACGCCTTGTCTTGCCAGTTTGACCTGCAGATCCTCGGCGGCCAATGCGGAGGTACCGGCACCGCAAATCATCACTCGCTCGGCAGTGTAAATCCGATCAAGCACAGTGTCGAGTGCGGCCGGGTCAAGACCATGCAGCGTAGCACGCAACGACTCGAAGTACAGCTTGAGCAATGCCTCGGTGACGCGATTGCCCCCGTTCGTGTCTTCCGAGGCTGCCGGCAAGTCGAACTCCTGCCAGATTGCCTCGGATTGCCGGGCCACGGCAATCTTGAGTTCCGCATAGCCGGAATACCCCAGCTGCTGTGCAAAGCGTACCACCGTGGTCTGCTCGCATTCACATCGGGCCGCGAACTCCGCCACACTCAGCCCGACGACCTCCAGCGGGGCGCTCAGTATTTCATCCGCAATCCGGCGTTTCTTGCTTTTGAGCGAGGAATAAAGGCGGTTGATGGCATCACGGTAATTCTGCAAAGGCGGCATTGAATCTCCTTATTGCGGGAAAGTTGAGGAAAAAACAAGAAACTTTGTTGCTTCCCCGTTAAGGTAATCCATTTTTGGTGCTTTGAAGGGTGTTTTATGCAAACACGCTGGAAAAAAGTCACGGCCAGCCGAACTGGCTTCGTGGGAACCAGCACAGCGCGGTATCCTCATATGCGGGTTTCGGGGAAAGCTTGGCCATGCGGGCGCCTGCCGGGATGGTCTCGACATGCCCGTCGCCAAGGGCGACATTCAGTCGCCCGTCATGGTGGAACCATTCCAACCAGACATTGTCGGCCAGCATGATGTTCGGATGAATATACTGGTAGGCACTCCAGGAACTGTTATTCGAGGTGTCAAGATAAGTCACGAAACGGGAAGGACGCTGCTGGGCAGACCACATCTTCCAGTCGCAGTCGATATACCAGACCGCCCCTTTTGTGGGACCCACAGAAGCAAAGGTGGTTTGTCCGCCGTTGTTCACCCACATAAGGTGATGATAGCCGGAAGCAACACTGGAATTGTAGCCGACATTCCCACTGATGCGTTTCTTGACCGGCAACGAGGGACACAGCATCACACGCTTCCAGGCATCGTTTTTTTTGTCGATGTTGTTCTGGGTATCCGGCAATTTCACGTCAAAGAAGGGGTCCTTTGCCGACCAGGAGGTCTTGTTCATAGGAGTACCTGGAAGAATCGGATTCACCATGTACCAGACCACTTCGCCCCAATCGCCACACCAGACAGGCGGACTGAAACCGTTCTCGTCGTCCGCGTAAAGCAGGGCACCCAGAGTAATCTGCTTCAGGTTGTTAATACATTGTACGCACCGTGCCTTCTCACGTGCTTTGGAGAGAGCTGGTAAAAGCATAGAGGCCAGGATTGCGATGATGGCAATTACGACAAGCAATTCAATGAGAGTGAATGAGTTGTGCTTCATTTTTGGAGTCCTTTCCTGAATGTTTGGGGTATTGTTGTGTTATTAAAAAAAGTACTACATATAATTTTAAACAATTTTTCCCATTTTTCAAGCACTTTTAATGTTTTTTTTAAAATAAAGCACTAAAAATGTTTTTTGTGGCTATATCTCCTATTCTCGTAAAACTATATTGGCAATGATACATCGCCGGCGTTTTATCGGCAGGACAGGGTGAACGCCATCCGCATCACCCCCAGCAAGGGCGACCTCGAAATTCGCATCAACACCATCCGCCTGCTCAAGAGCGACGAAAACGAGCTGGTCAATGGCGACCTATGCATCATACTGGACGGCCAGCCCGCTTCTCTGGAGCCTCTCCAACATAGCCAAATTCGTGCAGGGCACCCAGCGGCTTTTCGGACGTTCGTTCGCCGTCTCCCCCGGAGGAACGTGAAGCCCATTTCACCACGATGGCGCTATGGCCGGAACTCGACGGGCAGACCTAGCCCAGGGGGACCTCCGAAATCACTCTCGACATGAAGTTCGGCAAAAACCGCATAAGAACAAAAATGGCGGCAGGACATAGATGTAACTCTACGCTTGCCGCCGGGCTCCCGCCCTTTCCAGGGGGGAGCAGTATTAGACTCTATTCAAAGAGCTAATCGAATGGGGTTTGACCTAGGCCACCTTTGTCGATGGCCTGGTTGGTCTTTTCCGCCAGTTGTCGGCTGAACCAGCGCTCAAGCGCCGGAACCTCCTTGCCGTCCAGATCCGGGATCTGCCGATAATGCTGCAACCAGCCTTCGAACATACTCACGGCTTTTTCCTTGTACAGGGTGTCCCCTGACTTCGCGAACTGCCGCAGGAGCGACAGGGCGGTAGAGCAAGCCGCACGTTCCTTCTTCCGCTGGATCCTCCAGCCCTTGCCGTAGCGGTAGAGGCCCAGGATCTGGAGTGAGTCAACCGAAACGACTTTCGTCTTTTCCCAGTTGACTGGACACTTCATTACCTCCTCTAGGAACCGCACGATTCTGAGCCGGATTCGTTTCGCAGCTACCTCGCTGCGGCAGAAGATCGTGACATCATCCGCATATCGGACGAAGAGATGGCCTCTCCGCTCCAGCTCCCGGTCCAGCTCGTCAAGATAGAGCTTTGCGGTGAGCCAGGGGGAGATGACCGATCCCTGCGGTGCACCAATGCGGTTTCTTGCCGCGATCCCCTTGTCTAGGACTACTGGAGTAAGGAACCTCCTGACCAGTTCGACAATGCGCCTGTCGGCTATGTGCTTGCTAAGCTTACACAGCAGCCGGTGGTGTGGGACATTGTCAAAGAAGGCTTTCAGGTCAAGGCAGACGGCGTATTGGGCTCCATCCGCGATGAGCCTTCCGGCCTGTCGAACGGCATCTGGGATGCCAAGTCCAGAACTGTAGGCATAGGACGACCGACTCCAGGCTTGGTCGGGGGTATTGGCCTCGACGGCCTGAAGAATCATCCGTTGCACTAGACGGTCCTTAACGTTGGCTATCCCGAGCTTCCGCTTTTTGCCGTTGGCCTTGGGAATATACGTAGTCCTGACCGAGCCGGGACGGTATGTGCCTTTCAGCAGCTCCCGTCTCAGTTCCTCCCGGGCGTCTGCAAACGAGATAATCGGTTTGCAGACTTCCGTTACGGTTTTGCGGTCAGGCCCAGTTGCCTTTTGGGGTTCCTCAAGCATGACTTTGGCGGCGGCAATGAAATTCTCATCGCTTACGACCTGCTCCATAAGCCTTGCTTCTTTGACTACCGGAATTGGATGCGACCCCAGATTGGGGTCATAGACCTTTCTCCTGGGTCGCTTCCGGTTTTTCGAGTTTGCGAGGTTCGTCGGGCGTCTCCTGCCCTGGAGGTTGGCAGGGGAACCGGTCCCCCCGACTTGCGGTGCTGCGTCTTTCGCACTCGGCCCCTCGAAGCGCGAGGCGGGTTTCGGTGCTGCACTCTGTGGGACTTGGGGTGTGTTTCGCCCTTGCAGGGCTAGAGCATCACCCTTCGCCGTCTCCTTATACGCAGTTTTCCTTGAGGTTTGTTCTGCGTTTTCGGTTGCGGACTTATATCCGCGTGGATTAGCGTTTTTTTTCATTAATTTATTGATTTTCATTGTTTTTCCTCCTGTTGTTTTTTTACTCGGGACGGTAGTCCCCCACGCAATACCAGAAACTCTCCAATTTCTCAGCAAGGCGCTCTTGCTGGTCTTGGTTGCGGGCTACATAGTCGGCAAGTCGACTGCTTGAGAGTAGATTGCAGAGTTGTTCTAAGAGCAGTTCGCCGGGTTCTGGCTCTGGAGCTGGCTCCTCCTCTTCGAACTCCTCGATGTCCTCCTCAGTGTCCCATTCGTCATCGGCGTTTTCGTCCACAGCATCGACAGATTCGGTCTTCTCCTCAGTGTCGGCTTTGAAGGGCCGGACTATGACTGTGGAGACATTGTCGCCAGTCAACACTGTGATGTCTGGTTCTGGAGATGCCTGGACATCTGGCTTGCCCTCGGTGGGGGTGACGATGGCATCCACATCAATCACCGGGCCGTCAGGCTTGCAATTGGTTGCCGGGGGGCCGGCCTTGCGTGGCCTCCCACGCTTGCGAGGGCCATCGTCAGGCGGCAGGGTTCTTGAACGCCAGCTCCTGACATCGCCTGCCGTGGGCGAGTGGTTGGCGTCGTCGGTGATGGCTTCAACTGCCTCGACTAGTCTGTTCTGCGGTATTTGGGAAAGTTCGTACAGTCCGGCAAGCGTCTTGAGGCTTGCCAGCCTGGCGTCTGTGTCATCGCCGAATTTCTCTTTCAGCTGCTTGTAGGTGTCGCTGGCCTTGCAAAGTTTGCAGTAGCCGTCATAGCCCATATTGAGGACGTCATTGAGAAACTGCCCGAAGTTACTGTACAAGGGAACACCATCCCTGCCCAGGCATAAACGGAAGAGCTTCTCCTGTTGAATCTGGCGCAATGGCTCGGCAATGGCGAGAAAGGCATCAAGGCCATGGGCAATCTGTTCCATGCACCGGTGAAGTCTCTCCTGTGCAGACTGTTCATCGGCAAATCGGAGCAAGTCGAATGACCCCTCTGAGGTATTGCAGGATGCACTCCCGCTTTCCTCACATGATTGAGTTTTTTCACTTAGCGAATCAAATTTTTTTAAGTTTTTTTTCATTGTTTTTTTCTACTTTGAGTATCTGCTATTAAAAAGATTGAAATTTATACTCGAAGTATAAAATTTAACTGGGCCAATCACTGACCCTCCCGGTATTCGCCAGACAGATGACTTCAAGCTCGTCGAATCGGACCCTTCGGCTGGAGTGGTTGATCTGGGTCAGTTTGCCTTGCTTGACATAACTGCGGAGAGTCGGACGGCTAATTTCGAGGATCTCCATCGCCCTTTTGGCATTGATGAGCTTGCGCCTGGGGACAGTCTGTCGCGCGGTTTTCAGGATGTTCTCCCGGATCTCTGGCGAAACGGTCAGATCGTTGGTTAGAATGCTTTGAATGAGATGTAAAGTGTCTGCTTTCATCGATTAACTTGCCTCCTTTGTTCTAATGCAATGTCTCTGTGTTGGCTTGGCTTCTACTTTTTTCCCATGTTCGTTGGAACATTTCGATTATTCTCTTTTCTTAATGACTGCCGTCAAATGAAAGACCTGCTTCGGTGGGTTCCGCTCTATATCATAGCCTCATGTTTGCTTGGGAATACTTCACTTTTCGCAAAATTCGAATCAGGCACTTTTTTGCACAACCTCCCCCGTTTTTCCAGGGTTCACACCTTTCCATCATCGCCAGGTACTCTTTCGGAACCCTGTCATAGTTAAAACCGACAGGCATGTCTGACCGCACCGCGGGTTAAGCATAACAGATGAGCAACGCCCATAGGCAGCGTTGCTCAGGCTTTTTATATCATTTGTTACCCACACGCGATTTGAAGCGTGCTGAAATACAGGTCAGGCAGGCAACACCAGCGAATTGGGCGGCAAAATCTTGCTGGAAAGTTCTGCCAGTTGTTCTGGTGCCGCATCCTTTATATATGTAAGAAGCTTCTGGCGGGCCTCCTCGGATTGCTCGACAGGGGGCGTACTGGACAATCCGAACGACGGCAATATGGCGATAGCCTTGGTCTTGGCTTCCGTGTTGATGTGGGCATAGTGCTTGGTCATCATGGGATTGCCATGCCCCACGATCTCCGCCAAAATGGTCAGCGGAACCCCCGCGTTGACACAGAACGAAACAAAAGTGTGCCGGAAACTATGCAGCGAGTATCGGCAAGGCGCGAGTGCCCTTTTCTCTTCGATATCACCATGGTCTGTTGTCTCAACACCTAGAGCAATACGGATAATTCGCTGGGCGTCCTTTTGGACGCCATGCCGATTATCCATGTATCGCCTGGCAACATGTGGAAGAATGTATGGCGTGCCCTCCTCTCGCCATGCCAGGGCCCTTTCCAGCGCTTCGCGCAGGGTTGGATGAATAGGGACTGTGATAACCAGCCCGTTGGTCCGCTTCTTCGTCTTATGGCGTATATAGTCTATTCGATTTTGAGCAAAATCGACATTGTCCCACTTCATCAGGCAGCCTGACTGTCCATCGGCTCCGGTATAGCAGCAGATTTTCATCAGGACTTCCATTTCGTTTCCGTATAGAGGCTTATACTCCTGCACCTTTTCCTTTCGCAGGCGTTGCCGGTCCGGCCCGAAAACCTCTATCTCGGTCTTGTAGAAAAAGCCTTCGCGGAAACCTGCGAAGATCTTCTCCACCTGCGCATCGGTGAATTCCTTGCGACTGATTGTTTCCAAGGGACGCTTTTTGATTTTGGCAAATGGACTCGCTGTGAATCCCAGGCTCTCCCCTACAATATTGAAGATCATGCTCAATGTCTGCAAATAGTCATTGAACGTCCTGTTGCTGACCCGCTTCCCCAGTTCATAGAAAAACTCATTGGCGTCATCAGGGGAAAGCTGATACAGGTCTTTGTGCTTCCGGTCCTTCAGCCATGCGGCAAACCGCAGAAAGATATTGTGGCGACCATCTTCAAGCTTCTGGCAGGTCTCGTTTTTCTCAGTGGACGTGGCGTATCGGTGCCATATTTCCTCCGGGGTCTGCCGGGACTGAAATTGCTCCCGCGCGCTTTCCTGCACCTTTTGAACCAGGGCTGCCTCGATGGACTGATCGACAATGCCGAGCTTTTTCCCCCGCATCAACTCTTCAGCCTGCTCCCTGTTCCCACAGGGGGAGCCATCCGGGTTCTTTATCAGGGTTTCGGTCGGTCGGCCATCGACGACGTTCCTGAAATAGAATTTAGCACCGCGCTTGACAATCGCGCCTTCTCCCTTGGCACGTCTGCTGCGCTTGTTTTTCCTCTTCATTTGGCCCATCACCCGGGTTCAGTTACGAATCCCTTTGTGAACTTTTCACATCTTGTCCTTTTCTTATAGTAGCAGCGTCAAAAAGCTACCATAAGGTGAACATAAGGTGAATAAAGGAGGCCAAAAGGCTCTTGGCAGAGAAACAGAAAACGCCTTCAACCCTATCGAGTCAAAGGCGTTATAGACTGGAGCCAGAAGTCGGAATCGAACCGACGACCGCCTGATTACAAGTCAAGTGCTCTACCAACTGAGCTATTCTGGCTAATGTTTATGTAATTATCTGTACTATAAAGCCAAATTCGGATTTTGGCTCTATAGTAAATCAATATTCCCTTTCTTTTCCCCATCAAAACGCCAATGAAACGCACTTTTTTTCTATCGATCCTGTTGATGTCCAGCCTGATGTTCCAATCCATCTCCGCCGAGTCGCACGTCCTCTACGACGGTTCGTCGCCAGTGCTCTGGGAGACGGTGCAGGGCTATGAATGGAACAGGGAACACTGCGCCTACAACCGCATCGGCTATGATCGCGAGGCCGGTGCAGTCACCTGGGAGTTCCGTCGCAAGGCGGGTCCCGAACGTCAGAACCTTACCATCTCCTATACGCCGATTGAGTTTGAACCGGCCGAGAAGTACATGCTGGAGATGCGGAATCTGGGCGAAGCCCCCGCACGCCTGGAGTTCGACCTGCTGCACTACGGCGAAAAGGCACCCTGCTACAACTACTCGGAGTGCTGGAAGTGCCCGCGCAATGGCATCGTGCCCAATGACGGCGAATGGCACCGCGTGGAGTTCGTCTGGAAGGGCGACTGGCTGGGCAGTCCCGAACTCGTCATGCCAATCACGCGGCTGGACATCTACGCCCTGCTGGTGCCCCTCAACACACCGATGCATCTGCAATTTCGGCGCATCGAGGCAATGGACGAGCGGCCGCCTCAAGGCACGCTTGCCACGCCACTGGCACTGCCGGACCAGTTGACTGCCGGAGAGGAGTTCGACTGCCCGGAGCTGTCGGTGGATTTCGCATTGGAGGGGCGGATGCCCATCGACCCACGCGTCTGGCTGGAATTCACGCCTGTCGATTCCGCCGCAATAGCAGGGGAGCAGTTCCCTGTGCGCTGTGAACTTGTAGAACGCAAAATACAGGAGCTACGCTGGATTATCCCTGCGCAGAAGGTGTTGCTGCCCAAGTACATCTACTCAGGCAACTACCTGGCGACATTGCATTGCGGAGAATGCGTGGCTGGCGAGCCGTTCGTCGTGGAGATTGCGGGCGTGGAAGACGTCCCGATGCTCACCCTTGCACAAGTTCTTCCGTTCCATGGCGCTCCGACCATCCATCTGAATGACCAGCCCGTACCAGGCGTGATGAAGGCGACCTTCACCCACGGGCCACAGTCCATCGAGGCCTTCGTCAAAGCAAATGTGGACTTGTTTAGTTTTGACGCCACGCCGACCGAGAACACCACCGTTCTGCACTGTCTCGCCTGCGAGACCGCGCCCGGCGTCTTTCACTACGAGGAGTTCGACGAACGTGTGATGATGGTGTTGCGTCAGCATCCAAATGCATACATCATGCCACGTATCTTCCTCAGCGCACCGCTATGGTGGCTTCTGGACCACCCGGAGGCGTGCGTGACGGAGGAAGACCTACAGGGCAACCATAGACGTTTCGACTACCTGCGAGGCCGTCCTGTCCCCTGCTGGGCTTCCGAAGCCTGGCGGGAATACACCTGCGACCGCATCCGACGCCTTATCGAGCACATTCGCAAGGCGCCATACGCCTCGCAGGTGATTGGCTTTGAACTCTCCAGCGGAACCACACAGGAGTGGATGGGCTGGGGCACCAATGAAGAAGCCCGAACCGACTTTTCCCAGGCCAACCGCGATGGCTTCCGCAAGTGGCTTGCAAAGAAATACCAGACGGACGAGGCACTCCAGAAGGCTTGGAAAGACGACACGGTGGCGCTGGCGACTGTCGAGTTGCCAACCCACGCCGAGCGCGCGGCACGGCCGGATGCTGCGCCCGACCTCCGGCGCACCGACCTGCCCGCCGACCTCAAGTGCGTAGACTACTATGCCTACACCTCCGAAATGACCGCCGAGACCATCGAGGTACTCTGCCATGCCGTCAAGGACGGCTCGGACGGTCGAATGCTCGCGGGGGCCTTCTACGGCTATGTCTTTGAGCTGTGTGGAGGCACTCGTCTGCTCAACAGCGGTCACTGCGCGACCACCGACCTGCTGGACAACCCGGA
>JAEEGL011857634.1_pt1 | contig 16998 bp, 13 predicted proteins | sample 9134231 | NCBI WGS metagenome assembly JAEEGL01 (sample SAMN16246548, study PRJNA631951) | gut metagenome | biome: gut microbiome; feature: rumen; material: fiber-attached | host: Bos | place: Iran: Karaj | collected 2018-10
CGCTATCCTTACGGACAGCGGCGGATTTCAGGTATTCTCACTCGCAAAGCCCAAGGACGTTAAGGAAGACGGCGTTAAGTTCAGCTCACACATCGACGGAAGAAAGTTATTCCTGACACCTGAGATATCCATGCAGGTTCAGAATGATCTGGGCGCTGACATCATCATGGCTTTCGATGAGTGCTGTCCCTACCCTTGCGATCACGCATATGCAGACAGATCACAGGCAAAGACAACAAGATGGCTCGAGCGCTGCATCGAGGCGCATAAGAGACCTGACGAACAGGCTCTGTTCGGAATCATCCAGGGTTCCATGTATCCTGACCTTAGAAAGAAGAGCGCTGACTCGATCACATCTTTCGATCTGCCAGGATTTGCCATCGGAGGTATCTCCGTCGGTGAGCCTAAGAATCTCTTCCTCGACATGATCGACTGCACAGTGCCTCTCATGCCGGAGGACAAGCCCCGTTACCTCATGGGCGTCGGAACTCCTGATTACCTCATCGAAGGCGCATGCAGAGGCGTGGACATGTTCGACTGCGTGCTCCCCACCAGAATGGGCAGACACGGAACGATCCTCACGGATTACGGCAAGAAGATCATCAGAGACAAGAAGTTCGCAGAAGACTTCGGACCCATGGATCCTGACTGCAACTGCTATGCATGCACGAACTTCACCAGCGCATATGTAAGACACCTTATCAAGGCAAATGAGATGTTCGGTTTAAGGCTCTGCACCTACCACAACATCTATTTCCTCCTTATGCTCATGGAGAGGATCCGTCAGGCTATTGCCGAAGACAGATTGGGAGACTTCAGAAAAGAATTCTACGAGCGGTTGGGCTGATAATGAAGCCTGTTATCTACGCAGCTGAAAATTCCGATTACCATAAGCACGAGAAAGAACACGCAAAACTTGCCAGGAAGATCTGTGCCGACGGCATCGTGCTGCTCGAAAACAACGGCATCCTCCCTATCAAGCCCTGTAAGATCTCTTTATACGGAGCGGGTGCGAGGCATACGGTTTTCGGAGGTACGGGTTCGGGCGAGAACAATCCGAGATACACCGTCAACATCGAAGACGGACTCTTAAATGCCGGATTCAAGATCGTCAACAATATCTGGCTCGATGAATATGACTTCATCTATAAATCTGAATATGCCTCTTACCGCAAATATATATCCAAAAAACTAAAAAAGGTCCCGCTGATGGAGAAAATGGATTACACTGCCGATAATCCGTTCTATCTCCCCGCAGGCCGGAAACTGTATGAGAACGAGACCGTTCATTCCGACACTGCAATATATGTTCTCTCAAGACAGTCCGGTGAAGGTGCGGACAGAAAAGACATTCAGGGTGACTACTATGTGACTGATGACGAGCTGCATCTCATGCATTCGATCACCAAAAATCACAAGAACACGATCCTGGTCCTCAACGTCGGAGCAGTGATCGATCTCTCATTTCTTGATCAGATGGAATTTGCTGCCGTTGTCCTTCTTATGCATGGCGGCATGGAAGCAGGAAATGCTCTTGCCGATATTCTCACAGGCCAGGTTAATCCTTCCGGCAGGCTGGCTGATACATGGAGTCATTCATACAGCTATTATCCTTGTGCAGATACTTTCTCTGAGAGAAATCCGGATAAGTTCCAGGAAGATTATAAGGAAGGTATCTTTGCAGGTTACAGATGGTTCGACAAGAAACACATAGAACCAAGATACCCGTTCGGTTACGGATTAAGTTACACGTCCTTTGGTACGGAATACGTTGATACAACCGTCTCGGGCTCTGTTATCACAGTAAATGTCAGAGTTACAAATACCGGAAAGGTCAGTGGCAGCGAAATTGTTCTGCTCTATATGTCATTCCCTGAGTACAGACTCATCAGAGAAGAAAAAAGTCTTGTTGCATTCGCGAAAACAGATATTCTCAAGCCCGGAGAAGAAGCAAATATACAGCTGGTTTTCGATATAACATCATCTGCCGGATTTGATAACGAAAGACATGAATTCATTCTCGAGAAGGGCCGCTATATTCTGTCGCTGAATGATAAAGATGTATGTGCGCTCGAACTCGATAAAGATGTTGTGACTGAAATCTGTAAACCGATGTTCGCACAGGACAGAAAAGCTGCATTTTTCCATAATGAGAGATCAGCTGAAAAATCCTCTGATCTTCCCTGCTTCATGATCGACAGTTCAGCGATAAAGACCATCAGACACGATTACAAAACTCCCGATATGTTAAGGAGTGAAAAGATCGATAAGATCATGTCTTCATTATCGTTGAAAGAAAAAGCAACACTTCTGGTCGGTAGAACATATCTGGGGCCATACAGGCACAGGGTTTTCGGTGCTGTCGGATATACAACATCGAAGCTTTATAACAAAGGCATTGACGGAATGGCTATGGCTGACGGACCTCAGGGACTGAATCTGACTAAGATATCGAAGGCGCCGGTTCATAATCTGTTCGCTATCCCAACCCAGCCAGCAGCCATAAGAGGAACACATAAGATTCTGAAACTGGATACGGCACGCGATAAAGAAAGCGATAAACCCTCGTATTATCAATTCTGCACTTCATGGCCCTGTGAGACCATGATCGCACAGACCTTTGATACCGGTCTGGCAGAAAGACAAGGTGAAGCCATCGGAGATGAAATGCGCTTATACGGTGTTGCATTCTGGCTCGCACCTGCTGTCAACATTCACCGCAATCCGTTGTGCGGCAGGAATTTTGAATACTATTCGGAGGATCCTCTTCTGACGGGCAAAATGGCAGCTGCCGTAATCAAGGGTGTCCAGTCACAGCCCGGATGCTTTGCCACAGTAAAGCATTTCGCAGCGAACAATCTTGAGACTAAAAGAAACAGATCCTCTTCCAATCTTGACGAACGCACACTTCGGGAGATTTATCTTAAAGCATTCCGCATCTGTGTTGAGGAAGCAAATGTTAAGAGTGTCATGTGTAGCTACAACAAGTTAAACGGAGTGTACACTGCCCTGAGTTACGAACTCCAGACCGAAGTGTTAAGAAACGAATGGGGGTTTGACGGCATCGTCATGACTGACTGGTTCGCGACAGGACATGATGAGAGCCGCGATGAGCTCTGCTGTAAGGCCGGCACCGATCTCATCATGCCGGGAATTCCGGGCATCGTCCATAAGATAATGCGTGCTTACAGAAAAGGTCTTATCACCGCCGATGACATCGAGCGCAGTGCGAGACGGATAGTCAGACTCACACTCGAAAGCCATACATCAAACAATTAATTGTCAAGCCTTAGTGTTACCGCAGAAAGATTTCCGCACTTGAGCTGGTTCTGGTCCGAGATGCGCCTGATCATCATGTTCATCCACTCGCTGCATGTATCCGCAACCAACGCATCCGCAAGTATTCCCTCGTCATTCAGATACTTATAGAAATTGGAGGTTGCGCACACGAGTCTGTCATCAGGTGACAATTCAAAATAGCCGTTCGGCAGAATGCTGATCTGTCCGTTTCTGATTATCTTCGCGCACACCTCACCTCTTCTGAAGCATGATATACCCTTTTTTACAGAACGGAGCAGAAGATATTCAGAATCAACTTCGAGATATTCTTCCATGACAAGATTCAGGTCGTAGATGCTTTTCGCGCCTTCATCACTGTTTAAGATCTCAGAGAACAGCAACTTCTGGCTCCTGGCACCTTCGGCAAGATGGCTGCCGTAGAAAATGGCAACAGTCATACTCGGGATCAAGGTAAGATACACTTCATCCATGAATTCGGAAGCATCGCCCCTGTGTTTAAATGTGTAATACTCTATCACACGAAGCTCCTCTTCATCTTGATGACTATCGCAGAATAGTTATCCTGCCTGGGATTCCTTCTGGTCTTAACACCGTACTTTATGCTTCTTGCAATACCGGTCGCATTCTGGTCAAAATGGATGTGATTGACCAGTCTGTTAAGAGGTATCGAATCAGTAACACCGTCTGAACTTACGATAAGGATATCGTTCTCAATGAGCCTTATGGGACGCGAAGTCTTAAGGACATTACATTTATGGTTGCCGACAAAATCGATAAGACCTTTTGCTCTCGTATCCCTGTATGCGTCAACAGTATTGCTGCCACCTTCGGCAAATTTGCGGATCATGAGAGTAACGTAATTCTGCTTGTAATTCAGAAGCGTCGCATGGTTATTGCGGATAAGGATAATGTTACTGTCGCCAAGGCTGTAGAAATTCATGTAATCATCGAAAATATGGACCATGACCAGCGTCGCGCCCGCTCCGAGACGGTACTGTTCGTAGATCTTATCCGATATCTCAGTTATGGTCGCAACATTCTCATCCTGTCCGTCAAACTTATAAGGATAGTGTTCATTAAGAGAATCCGTAACAAATTTGGATACCACTTCACCGTTAAGAAGACCGCCCATTCCGTCGGAACATGCAGCAACCAGTCCATTGTCTTCGAGCTTATCCATCGGAGAAATATATAGAGAATCCTCCTGGTCATCTCTTTTTCCGCGTTCGTGGAAATAAGCAACATCGCAGATTAGTTTTAACTTATCCTTGTGATGCTTACTGTAAGTGCTGGCCTTGATCAGCGTGTAAATGATTATTACCGAGAAAGAAACAAATGCAAAAGCGAACAGCACCAAAGCTATGCGGATTGCAAGAACAGTATCGTCTGGCAGAATAGAAAAATCATACATAGCTTTAAGTTTCCGGAACAGTGCCTCTAATTAATCGGGGTTATCATTGTCTTCGCTATTTAATTCTAACTCATTATCAGGTGAAAGGTCATCCTTTTTCCCAACAGTAACATACTTGTCAATCAAACGTCCCGTAAAAAAGGACAGATAATACTGAACCCACGCTATCACCACGAATGAATACAGGAACAGGAAAAGTCCCAATGTAAGATACGAAGCAGACATCAGCAGGACGAACGGGATAATGAAGAAAAACAGGATAACAACAAGCGCAACGCCGAGGCACGGTCCGAATCTAAGAAGCACGAACAATAACGCATTCTTATATATCTTTCCGAGCTTCAGATCAGTGGATACCATCATCTGATATACAAAATTCTGAACCAGTATAAATGCAAAGAACAGGATTCCGAATACGCATCCGATAATGATCCCCAGATATCCGCCGAGGTTAAGATAAAAGCTTACCGCCAGCAACAGGATAGCAGTTATAACAATGCCAATAACCATGGTTACCAGCGATCTCTTCCAGTTCTCCTTCATTCCGGTCTTAAAATCAGCAAACAGTGAACACGATGAACCGTCTCTGATACCCTTATAGACCTGGGCAAAGCCAGCCTGGAAAGGTCCGATGCTCATAAGGCCGCTGGTCACCAACGCATTTACGAAGAATAATACCAGCAGCATATAGAGCTGATAGGAAACTTCCGTGTTTCCGTTCTCGCTCATTATCGTTATAAAACTGTCCCAGTGCATGACAGGTGCCAGAACCGGAACGAAAACAATTGCAAAGAAATAAGACCAGATGATAGCAGGAACATTAAAGATCAGATATAAGGCATTAACAGCCATCAGCCTGATCAGATTCGACCAGCCGGACTTAAAGAACACTCTGTACGGGTGTTTTGTATTCAGCGAATATTCAATGTCAGTATCTTTACCGTTTCTGCCTGAAACCATAATTCCAACTTAACCGGTAATAGACTTTAAACTGTCTTCAAACAGCTTAAGATGCTCCAGAGCTCTGTCGGCAATGGCATTATTCTTATCCTTCTTACCAGTCTTGCCCTTGAATCTTCCTTCGATCGGAGTGACGATACCGAAGTTTGCATTCATAGGCTGGAACTTCTTGATATGCGGATCGGAAACATACAAAGCCATGGATCCGATAACCGTGCAGGCATCAGGTTCATAAACAGGCTCAATCCCGAGTGCTCTCTGGGCTGCGTAGAAGCCTGCCATAAATCCTGAAGCGGTTGATTCGATATAACCTTCAACACCTGTAATCTGTCCTGCAAAGAAAACATCAGGCTTTGCTCTGAGATTATAGTGAGATGACAGATACAAAGGTGAATTAAGGAACGTATTACGGTGCATTACGCCGTATCTGGTATATTCTGCATTCTCAAGTCCCGGAATCATTCCGAAAACTCTTCTCTGCTCGGGCCACTTAAGTCTTGTCTGGAATCCGACGAGATTATACATGGTCTTTGCACGGTCATCCTGACGGAGCTGGAGACAAGCATAAGGCTCCATTCCTGTCTTTGGATCAACCAGACCAACCGGCTTTAACGGTCCGAAACGCATTGTATCAACGCCTCTCTGGGCCATTACCTCGATCGGCATGCATCCTTCAAATACGATCTCTCTGTCGAAGTTCTTAACTTCTGCTCTCTCGGCATTTACAAGTTCTTCCCTGAATGCCAGATACTCTTCCTTTGTCATGGGACAGTTGATGTAATCATCTCCGCCCTTGCCGTATCTTGAAGCCTTAAACGCCTTGGTCATATCAATGGAATCACCGCTTACAATAGGAGCGGCGCTGTCAAAGAAATGAAGACCTGAAGTATCACCTGTTACCCTGAAGATATCCTCATAGAGTTCACCTTCAGTAAGAGGTCCCGTTGCAACGATAACGATGCCCTCATCAGGGATCTTCGTGACTTCCTCACTGATAACTTCGATCAGGGGATTATTCCTGATCGACTCAGTTATATATCCTGAGAACTCATCTCTGTCTACTGCAAGTGCTCCGCCTGCAGGAATGCTCGCCTTATCGGCAGATTCCATTATGAGAGAACCCAGTCTTCTGAGTTCTTCCTTAAGAAGTCCGATGGCATTCTCTCTTGATGCAGCTCTTAAAGAATTGCTGCATACGAGTTCTGCAAAATTCTCAGAGTGATGAGCCGGACTGTATTTAACCGGCTTCATCTCATAGAGTTTGACTGATACGCCTAATCTTGCACAAATATTTGCAGCCTCAGAGCCTGCAAGACCTGCTCCGATGATGGTAACGACAGGATTATTCTTCATCTTCGCCTTCGCTCTTCTTGCCCTTCGATGAAGTTCTGGGCTTCCTTACGTTAGTAACGCAGTCCTTGTTAGCACATCTCGGATATGCTTTTCTTCCAAAATGCTTCAGTACCATGTAGCTGCCGCATTCAGGGCAAACCTTGCCGTCGATGGGAAGATCCCATGAGATGAAATCACAGTTCGGATCGCTTCCCTGCTTGTCGCAAGTATAGAAAGACTTATTTCTGTATTTCTTAGACTTATGTACGAGAAGTCCTGAACCGCACTTCGGGCATGTACCCTTTGCATATACAACGATATTCTTTGTGTAATTACACTCAGGGAAGTTAGCGCAGGCAATGAACTTACCGTATCTTCCTTCCTTATAAACGAGCTCACCGCCACACTGGGGGCAGACTTCACCGGTCTTTTCAGGCTCGAAAGTGATCTTATCGATGGATTCCTGTGCTGCCTTGATCTGTGTATTGAATTCAGGATAGAACTTAGCCAGGATCTGCTCCCAGTCTTCCTTGCCTTCTTCAACATCATCAAGCTTTGTTTCCATATCAGCCGTAAATGAGAGATCTACGATCTCGCTGAAGTTCTCTGACAGCATGTTGGTAACGATCTTACCGAGATCTGTTATCTGAAGTAATCTGCCGTTCTTCTCAATATACTTACGGTCAAGGATCGTGGAGATGGTAGGAGCATAAGTTGAAGGTCTGCCGATACCGTATTCTTCAAGAGCCTTGATGAGTGTAGCTTCCGTATAATGCGGAGGCGGAGTCGTAAACTTCTGCAAAGACTTAAGGTCAATGAGTTCGAGCTTCATGCCGTCTTCAAGAGGCGGAATTGCTGCCTTGCCATCCTGATCGTCAGTCTTGGCAGTATCTTCAGCGATATCATCGTAAAGAACGAGGAATCCCTTAAAAGTAACAGTCTCACCTGTTGCTCTGAACACTCTGTTATTGCATGATGCCTGACATGTAACAGTATCGAGCTTGCATGCTGTCATCTGTGTTGCAAGGAATCTGTCCCAGATGAGCTGATAGAGTTTGTACTGATCATTGGAAAGAGATGATCTGATAGCTCTCGGATCAAGATCAAAGTGTGTAGGTCTGATGGCCTCGTGAGCATCCTGGGCAGAATTCTTGTTCTTATACTGTCTCTTGAAGTTAGCGCAGTATTCGCTTCCGAAACGTGCCTTGATAAGGTCCTTTGCAGCAGCAACTGCTTCTTCGGAAATACGTACAGAGTCTGTTCTGATATAAGATACGAGAGCGGTCTGGCCCTGTCCTTCGATCTCAACACCTTCATAGAGCTGCTGAGCGATGGACATTGTCTTCTTGGATGAGAAACCGAGTCTCTTAGATGCTTCCTGCTGAAGTGTTGATGTGGTAAACGGCGGATAAGGATTACGCTCCTTATTTCCCTTCTTGATTGAATCAACAACCAAAGGGCCGCTGCCTACAGCATCCAATACTTCCTGTGCATCTTCGAGGCACTTAAGGTCATCTTTCTTAACCTTGCCGTCTGCATCGGAAATCCCGTAATAACCGAGAACGAACTTATCGGAACTCTTACCGGGTGTTACGAGAGCCTTGATAAGCCAGTATTCCTCAGGCTTAAACTCATCTATCTCAGCATCACGGTCCATAACGATCTTTGTGGCAACTGACTGAACACGTCCGGCGGAGAGACCCTTGCGGATCTTCTTCCAGAGCAGAGGGCTCAGTTCATAACCTACAAGTCTGTCAAGGATTCTTCTTGCCTGCTGTGCATTGGCAAGATTCATGTTAATGGTTCTCGGATTCTTAATGGCTTCCTGAACCGCAGACTTCGTGATCTCGTTAAATGTAATTCTGCACTTGGAATCAGGATCGATCTTCAATACCTTTGCCAGGTGCCATGCAATAGCTTCTCCCTCGCGGTCAGGGTCGGTTGCGAGCAGAATTTCGTCTGCATCTGCTGCCAGGAGTTTAAGATCTCTTACGACCTTCTCCTTACCCTTCATTGTTATATATAATGGTTTGAAGTTATTCTTAACATCAACTCCCAGATTGCCTGACGGCAGATCTCTTATGTGACCTAATGATGCTGAAATGATATAATCGTTTCCTAAATATCTGCCGATAGTCTTTGACTTGGCAGGAGACTCTACGATAACAAGTTTCTTACCCATTTGACGCTCCCTATATTTTTAATTAAAAATATATCATCATTATACAAATGTCAACGAGTACTTTCCGTTATCCTGAGAAACTGTCCCATTAAGTTCGAGGTCTGCGAGGAGCTTCGATATCCGGTAAAATGGCAGAGTCATCATTACACAAAGTTCGTCCGCGCACAAGGGTTTTAATGTAAGAGCGTCCTTGATCAGCAGCTTCCATTTATCGTCATCCAGCTCGTCTGGCTTTTCTTTTGCCAAAGTTCTCAAGACATCGATGCTTACTGTATCTCCGACTTCCTCCTTCTCAATTTCACGGTAGTAAACATCTTCTTTTGTTCCCATGGAAACTCTCTTATACATAAGTGTCTGGGTAAGGCTTTCCACAACCGTTTCCGGATTAAGGAGAACATTTCCGCCGTCTTCAAGCAGCTTTAATCCGCCAAGAGAATTCTTGTAAAAGATGTTATTAGGGAGCACGAATATCTCTTTGCCCTGATTTGCTGCATATGAAGCCGTATGAAGTGTTCCCGAACACTCACCCGCTTCCATTATCAAAGTACAATCTGACAGTCCGGCGATCAGTCTGTTCCTCGACGGGAAATACTGTCTTAAAGGTTTCTGTCCAGGCGGCATCTCCGATAAGATGAGACCTTCTTTACAGATACTCTCATATATATCCTTATTCTCGGCAGGATAGATATTATCTGCACCTCCCGCAAGAATCGCGATAGTACCGCCCGGTGTTTTCACGGATGCCAGATGCGCCTGTCTGTCGATACCGCATGCCATACCGGAAACAACCGTAATTCCTTTGTATCCGAACTCACTGCAGAATTTCTCGGTGGCATACACGGCATACTTACTGGGATCTCTGGCTCCAACCACCGCAACCGAGCCGCCCAGCGTCATCTTATCGAGAATATCGTATTTCCCTCTGTAATAGAAAACCTTCGGCATACCTGTCTGGACCTTCCAGTTATACGGATATTCTTCGTCTTCGCATGATACGACTCCTATACCGTTAGTCTCCGCGATCTTTATATATCCGTCAGCAATACCTTTGATCTGCGGATAAGAATCGATAAGCTTCTTGATCCTTACCGTCGTCTCTTCACTGAGTCCGTTCTCTTCTTCTGCAAGACTTTTCAGTTTATCCTGATCTGCAAGTTCCCTATAACTTGTAATTGCCTTGCTCTCCAGCAATTCATTAATCGTCTTATAATTGATCTCTGTATTCAGTCTTACGGCCGAATAGAAGAAATCACTGAAACGATCATTTAAATCATTCATGTCCAAGCTCCTTTCACTCTGTATTGCGAAGCCTCTGCAATGTCATCAATAGATACGTCTTTGGCTTCTTTTATATCTGCTATGGTCCTGGCAACTCTTAATGCTCTGGTAAATCCTCTCGCCGAGAAGAATTCTTTCTCGGCCATCTCCGAAGCATATAAGACAACGTTGTTAGGTATCCTCATCAGATCTTTTATGTCTTCATCGGGAAATGTTCCGTTCAGAAGATCTTTTCCGTATCTTTCATGCTGTATCTGCCAGCAGCGTTCAACGGTCTTTAAGTATTCGAGGCTCTCACCGCCTGCATCTCCTATATAGATCGATGCCATGTCATTTCCCGAGATCGATCTCATCTCGCTGAACAGATCGATCCTCTCTAAGAACGGTCCGCTTATCTTCGACTGATATTTCATGATCTGGTTTCTGGTACATCTGCATTTACTGCCGCGTTCATACAGCTTTCCGCACTTACACGGATTTCCTGTTCCTAAGAAGATAAAACTGCAGTCAAATGAATACAGATCACCTTTCTTTACAAGATTCACCTTGCGTTCTTCCAACGGTTTCCGAAGAAAATCCAGAACCTCAGATTTATATAAGGGAAGTTCATCAGCAAACAGAATTCCGTGATTAGCAAGTGCCAGTTCTCCCGGTGACAGACTGACTGCATTTCCCAGGAGCTTACCCACCGTAACGCTCGGCTCAATTATCCTTACGGGTCTGGCGTCACTGATCCTGGCTGAACCGCCTTCAACCATTTCAGCGAGAGAATAAACATCCGACAGTTCATTTCTGTTCAGCTTCGGCATGATGCCCGACAGGATCCTGCCAGCCATGGTTTTGCCGCTGCCCGGACTCCCCATAAGAAGTATGTTGTGAAATCCGGCGGCACTTATGAGCAGAGTCCTCTTCGCTTTCTCCTGGCCTTTGAGCATCGATATATCCAGCACCGGTTCATTATCAGGACATCTCTCAAACTCAAAATCAGTTTCACAGTATTTATTCTCATCGAAGATCTGACTTAGGTCTGACAGACTGTTTATTCCCGCACCGCGAAAACCTGCTATTCCTGCACTTCCTGATTCACTTGCAGGGATTATCTTATAGTCGAATTCCATATCACGAACCGTCTTAAGTCTTAGGCAAGCACCCGGAGTTTCTTTTATCTCTCCGCCCAGTGTCAGTTCTCCTTCGGCATAGATCTTTGCTTCGGGCGGCAGATACAACTGACCTGAAGCAAATAAGATACCCAGAGCCATGGCCAGATCGAATCCCGAACCGGCCTTCTTCATATATGCAGGACTTATTCCCACTGTTATGTGTCCCTTAGGCATTGAGAATCCGCAGGACTTAAATGCTGAGCGGAGTCTTCCCTGGGATTCCCTGATCGATGAATCACAAAGTCCGATAACCGAGAAAGACGGTATACCCGGAGAAATGGAGACCTCGATCAGGGAAACAGTTGTATCAGTGCCTGAGGCAAAACAGGAATAAAGTGTCGCGACATTAGGTTTAGAAGCCATGCTGATAACCTCCTTACAGCATCAGCATATGCCTTCCGAAAACCGATTATCAGTACAAAAACATCGCAAAGATCCGACAAGAAAACTGACACGAATCAGACAAAAGACGTCAAAAGCACATACGTTATTACAAAAACCTACAAACAGACCGCCAAAACACACGCAAATACCGACAATCGCCCTACAAAGAAAAACATTCTGAATGTGCTACAATAATGAGGCAAAAATCAGATCAAGAGGTATTAATATGAAGCTTGGTATCGTAGGTCTTCCTAATGTAGGTAAGAGTACACTTTTCAATGCAATTACAAGAGCCGGCGCAGAAGCAGCTAACTATCCTTTCTGCACGATTGAACCTAACGTAGGCGTTGTTTCCGTTCCTGACAAGAGACTCGATAAACTCGCTGAGATCTATAATCCTGAAAAATATACACCCGCTGTCGTTGAATTCGTCGACATCGCAGGTCTCGTTGCTGGCGCTTCCAAAGGTGAAGGTTTGGGCAATAAGTTCCTTTCCAACATCAGAGAATGTGATGCTATCGTTCATGTTGTAAGATGCTTCGACGATCCTGACGTTATTCACGTTAACGGTCATGCCGATCCTGCAGGCGATATCGCCACGATCGATGTTGAACTCATCCTCTCAGATCTTGAGATCATGGAGAAGCGCATCGACAGAACAAAGAAGATGATGAAAGGCGGCGACAAAGCTTTTGCCAAGGAACTCGCTGTTTACGAGAGGATCTATGACTGCCTTGCTGAGGGCAAGTCTGCAAGATCACTTGATTTCGATGAAGACGAGCAGGAATACACAAGAGATCTCCAGCTCATTTCAATGAAGCCTGTTCTCTACTGCGCAAACATCGCAGAAGACGACATCAAGAAGAAAGAAGACATCCCTTATGTTAAAGTCGTAAAAGACATTGCTGCAAAAGAGGGTTCCGGTGTTGTCGTAATCTCTGCAAAGATCGAGGAAGAATTAGGCGAACTCTCACCTGAAGACCGCGAGATGTTCCTCGAAGATCTCGGCATCGAGAGTGCAGGTCTTGATCAGATGATCAACGCATCCTATACACTTCTCGGACTTATCTCTTTCCTTACAGCAGGTCCTAAGGAAGTACGCGCATGGACGATCAAGAAAGGTACTAAGGCTCCTCAGGCCGCAGGTAAGATCCACTCTGATTTCGAGCGCGGATTCATCAGAGCCGAAGTCGTAGCTTACGATGATCTCATCGCTAACGGAACTTATAACGCTGCCAAGGAAAAAGGTCTTGTAAGATCCGAAGGTAAGGAATACGTCATGAAGGACGGCGACGTCGTAGTATTCAGATTCAACGTCTGATCAAAACAAAAATGCAAATAAATAAGGACCCGTGAAGATCATTCTTTGCGGGTCTTTTTTTCGCTCTTTCTTATCAAATGAATCCAGATGTTATCGACACCGCTTACTATAAATGCGATGCCGGAGACTACGATAATGTTCTTCGTTGCACCGAAAGGATTTACGAGCAGCAGGATTCCTGCAACAACAAGAAGAGTTGCCATCAGGAGAATAAACCAGCAGTTAACTGATCTGAACTTAAACACGAACATCTCACGGCGGAACTTTACGATACCGTCTATAAGGAAAAATATTCCGAGGACGGTGGACATCAGCTGCAGTACAAGATCAGGCTTTATGACACAGACAATACCGATGGTCATTATTACCAGCGAATAAACGAGAACGATCTCTGCACCTGCCGCCTTGCCGTAATTCTCTTCCCTGAACTGCTTTATCGTTACCAGATAACCGATAACCTCACTTAATCCTGCAACCAGCAAAACGATTCCAAAAAGGATTCCTATAAAGCCTGATGCAAATTCAGGATAGAGAACAAAGAAAAGGCCGGCGATTATCGCAATAATTCCGCCGATATAAGAAGGTATTCTTCTGGGACCGCCTGAAGCCATCTGCCATTCCCCTGCAATTCATAAATATCAAGCGCCGGGCTTGATGATCGCGTAAACAAAATCCTTACCACGGGCTACGAATTCACGGCAGTAATTATACGGTTGAATGACGTATCCGGAATTAATAGCCTCCACACCTACTGATTCTATACCGAAAGCCCTGCAGTCGTAAACAGATCTTGCAACATGGAATCCGGTTGTAACAACAACAGCAGTCTTAATATCATAAAGATAATATGACCTCATGGCAGTCTCATAAGTTGAGAGACCCAGTGCATCACATTTAATGTCAGCTTCAGGAACACCTTCACTGATAAGGAATGCCTTCATTACGCCTGTCTCATCGTAATCTTCGGCATTCTCGCTGTCTCCGCTGACGAGAACATAATCAGCGCATCCCGTCTTATAAACAGATGCAGCCGTACGTAGTCTGTCGGCCAGCATCGGACTCGGGCCGTCGCCCCATACCGCGCATCCGAGAACAATAACTGCATCATAATGCGCTCTTGAAACTTCAGAAGATTCAAAAGCATCCAGAGAATAAGTTACGGGTTTGGTACTCTCCATCATCAGATAATTCAAAACACCGAGAGTAAGTCCGCAGATAACACCAAGAACGATGAGACTTAAGAATAACTTAAAAAAGAAATTCTTTACTTTACTGTTTCTCTTTATTCTCGTCATCTTTCTTCTTCTCGAGCTTAGCGGCGTTTTCGACGATCGATCTGGTCATGAAATAGATAAGTCCAACCGTAAAGCAAAATACCAGTAAGATGGTGATGTCTGAAATAAGCACGAATGCCACGGGGAGTCCGGGCATGAGCAACGTAAAGATAAATACCAGCAAAGCGCCGGATACATAAACACCGCATGAAGCGATGAAGAACTTCTTATACTTGCTGAATATTCCCGGAAGTTTTGCAACGATAAGGAAAATCAGTATCGCAACCGACAGGATAAGAAAAATGACCGCTGCAATTCCGGATGCGGTATTCATATTCTTATACCTCTCTCATAGAGCTGTTCGCGGATCAGTGTCTCGACCTTATCCTTAAGGTCATCGAGGCCCCATGAATTGTCGATAGAATAATCGCCCAATTCACAGTACTCATCATCAGTCATCTGAACTGCGATCCTTCTCTCCGCTTCTTCCTTATCCATGCCGCGCTTCTGGAGACGCGCAAGACGGACATCGATATCGCATGTAACGACCCAGATCTGATTGCACAGTTCACGGAACTTGTTTACCGGGATCGGCACATCAAGAACGACGCACTTAGAGCCCTTTTCCTTCTCCTTCTCAAGAGTTTCTATAATCTGATCGAAAACATGACGGTGAATGATAGTGCTCAGATCATCAAGTTTCTTTTTGTCATTGAATGCGATGTCAGACATAACGCGTCTGTTGAGTGCGCCATTTGACGTGATTACTTTATTACCGAATGTTGCAGCGATCTCCGGCATGGCTCTGCCTCCGGGTGCCGTAACATTTCTTGATATCTCATCAGCATCAAGAACAACGAGTCCTCTCTCTGCAAGAAGTCCGCTGACCGTGCTCTTACCGCTTCCTATTCCGCCTGTTACACCTAATACAAACATTACTTTGCTTCCAGCCAATCCTTTCCGAATCCTACCTCTGCGAGCAGCGGCACGCTTAATGATGCTGCCGCCTCCATCTCAGTCTTTAAGATAGATGCGCAGAGATCCTTATCTTCAACATCGCACTCACAGATAAGTTCATCGTGCACCTGCATTACGAGCTTTGCGGAAGGCAGACGCTCTTCAAGTGCCTTGGATACACGGTTCATTGCGATCTTGATAATATCTGCAGCAGTACCCTGGATAGGTGTATTCATTGCTGCCCTGTAACCGAAATTCTTTATGTTACGGTTCTGGCTCTTGAGTTCGTTAAGGATCCTCTTTCTGCCGTACATCGTAACTGCATAACCCTTTTCCTCACCGGACTTCTTAAGTGAATCAAGATAGTTGGTGATGCCGGGAAACTGATTGTTATATTCCTTGATGAGTTCAGCTGCTTCCTTGTATCCGATACCGAGATCGGTTGCAAGTCCGTACTCGCTGATACCGTAGATGATACTGAAATTAACGGTTTTCGCGGTGGCTCTCATCTTATGGGTAACCATTTCTTCAGAAACACCGAAAACCTTCGCCGCGGTTCTCTTATGAATGTCTTCGCCTTCCCTGAACGCGGAGCACATGATCTCATCGCCGCTCAATGCAGCCAAAAGCCTCAGCTCGATCTGTGAATAGTCTGCATCGACGAGGATCTTGCCTTCTTCTGCTGTAAAAGCTTCACGGAGTCTGGAACCTTCCTCCGTTCTTACCGGAATGTTCTGGAGATTAGGCTCTGTAGATGAGAGTCTTCCGGTATTTGTCATTGCCTGAGTAAAAGTCGTATGGATACGTGAATCAGACTTGATGGAACGAGCAAGACCCGAAGCGTATGTCGAATCGAGCTTTGATATCTCGCGGTACTTGATTATGTAATCGATCGCGGGTGAATACTGTCTCAGTCTGTTGAGTTCATCTATACCTGTGGAATAATCACCACTCTTACCCTTCTTGCCTGAAGGAAGATTAAGATATTTCTCACCATATAAAACGTCGGCCAGCTGCTTCGGTGATGAGATGTTGAACTCTGTTCCGCATTCATCATAAACACGCGCACTGATGTCTTCCAGACGCTTTGTATATTCGCTGTGAAGTTCTGCGAGTCTCTCACCCGAGACATGCATTCCGATACGCTCGATATTATCAAGAGTGATAACGAGCGGGAACTCGATATCGTACAAAAGATTCTTAAGGTCGTTATCCTTCTCGATAGTATCTGAAAGAACCTTTGCAATTGCAGTTACGACAAGGAGTTTCTCTGCGCATTCCTGAACCTTCGAAGAGCCGTCATCCTCAACGATCTCATCGAACAATGAGAGTTGCTTTGCAGGACCCCTCTTATCTTCAACCGGATATGCCGCGAGCATGACACTTTCGTATAATCTCTGGAGATCAGGCTTGCCTGACAGGATGTTTAATACATATCC
>JAEEGL016192086.1_pt1 | contig 16998 bp, 16 predicted proteins | sample 9134231 | NCBI WGS metagenome assembly JAEEGL01 (sample SAMN16246548, study PRJNA631951) | gut metagenome | biome: gut microbiome; feature: rumen; material: fiber-attached | host: Bos | place: Iran: Karaj | collected 2018-10
CTATCGCTACATAAGCACAAAGGGTGTAAAAATCGATGGTGCTACTCCCGACGACGAATTCATTCTGTGGATTGTTGACAGCACTGGCAACAGTTTCGACAGATGTCCGCAATTCAACTTTAAATGCACCGACGAAATTATTGAAGCACAACCAAGGTACTACAAAAGCGACTTCACTTTGCTGAACGCATTTGTAAATTTAAAGGATAATGCTAAAAATCTGAAATTCAAGATTGAAAAAGTTGAGGAATAATACCATGAAAAGACTGATTTCACTCGTAATCGCAGCAGCAATAATATCTCTTGTTTCCTGCAAAAAGCAAAACGACCAACATTTCATCACCGACGAGGCATACCGCGCTCAGGTAGAAACAGACTTCGAGGCACGCAAGGAACTTGCCCAAGGTCGTAGCACGGAACTTTTTTCGGTTTTCGATGAGAAACTTTCGCTCGAGGAAACCGAAGCCTTAAAATTCCTGTACGCCTACATGCCCTACAGCGACCTTGCCGACTACGACGGCAAGTTTTTCCTTAATCAGGTGAAATACGCATTCAAGGCACGCGACTTTTTCTCGTGGGGCAAAAGTATACCCGAAGATATTTTTCGCCATTTTGTGCTTGTGTATCGTGTCAATAACGAAAATCTTGATACTGCCAGAATGTTCATTTTCAACGAGATAAAAGACCGCATAAAAGATTTGTCAATGTACGATGCCGCCTTGGAAGTAAACCACTGGTGCCACGAAAAGGTATGCTACAGGGCTGCAGATGCACGAACCTCCGCGCCATTGGCAACAATACGGACCTCGTTCGGACGCTGCGGCGAGGAATCGACATTCACCGTTACTGCACTGCGAGCCGTAGGCATTCCTGCACGCCAATGCTACACACCGCGCTGGGCACACACCGACGACAACCACGCCTGGGTCGAAGTGTGGGTCGATGGCAAATGGTATTTCCTTGGTGCATGCGAACCCGATGCCAAACTCGACATGGGATGGTTTTCGGCACCTTCAACCCGTTGCATGATGGTACACTCAAACGCTTTCGGCAAGTACAAGGGCAACGAGGAAATAAACTTCAAAGGAGAATTGTTCTCGAAAATCAACATGCTCCCCAACTATACCGATACCAAGAAGATAACCGTGATAGTAGCCGACGAAAACGGAAATACGGTGGAGAATGCCAAGGTAAAATTCAAACTCTACAACTATGCCGAATATTATCCTATTTCGTCTGGCGAAACCGACAAGGACGGCAAGGCAAGCCTAACTACTGGACTTGGCGACCTGCTCATCTGGGCAAGCAAGGACGGCAAATACGACTATGCCAAGATTGATGTAAGGGAAAATGACGCTATAACATTGAAACTCAACCATACATCGGGCAAAGAATACGAAGAGGAATTCGACATTATTCCGCCGGCAGGACGACCCGTGACAACCAGCATCACCCCCGACGAAGCCGACAAGAACAACAAGCGTCTGTCGTACGAAGACTCGTTGCGCAACGCCTACCTTAAGACTTTCCCGACCGACGAGGAAATTGCAAAAATCGAAAACAAGAACCTTACACCAGAGCTAATTCACGAAATCTTGAAGAAAAGCGAAGGTAACTACAAGGAAATCACCGCATTCTTAAACGCCCACAAGGAAAAGAATGAAAATCTATTCCTTTACAGTTTCCTAAGTTCATTGTCGGACAAGGACTTGCGCGATTGCGAAGCCGAAACTCTCAACCAGCATTTAGTGGAATACGACGGCAAATATCCTGTCAGTGTTTTCCAGAAAGGCATTCTGCCAGCACGCATCGAAGTGGAGATGATTCGTCCGTGGAGACAGTTCCTAAAGGATAATCTTAGCGAAGTTCTTGGTACAACACCCTCCTACTCAGCCATTTTGGAATGGACGAAAGCCAACATCCAGACCGACACCGAAGGCAATTACTTCAACTGCCCGATTTCGCCACGCGGAGTCTTTGAACTTCGCCACGCCGACAACCGGTCTCGCGACATTTTCTTCGTTGCAGCCTGCCGTTCGATGAATATTCCAGCCTACCTTGACAATGCAACACGCCAGATTTTTGTTTACGACAACGATAAATGGCAAATTGTCGCCATGGAAGATGCAAAACTTGTTGCAAAAACTGGCAAACTTGTCCTGAAATACAATGGAACCAATGAATTAAAGCCTCAATATTGGACACACTACACCATTGCCAAGTTCGAAGATGGCGACTTTACAACCTTCGACTATGAAGATGACCCGCGCGTTGCCCAGTTCCCAGTAGAACTTGAACTCGAAGAAGGCTACTACTTGCTTTCTACCGGCAACCGCTACAGCGACGGTGAAGTTTTGTCGCATCTAGAGTTCTTCAACATCAAGCAAGGCGAAACCATGGAACGCGAAGTGAAGATTCGTCCATTGGTTCAGCGCGAAAAGGAATTCTACGGATTCATTTCCAGCGACAGTCAAATAGAAGTAGATGGTAAAACCATAAATTTGAACGACTTGACAAAAGAAAAGCCGCTAGTTCTCTGCTTTATCGACCCAATCCGCGAACCTACCAAGCACATCTTGAAGGAATTTGGTGCAATGCGTGAAACCTACGAAAAATGGGGCGGCAACATACTGATGGCTGTGCCAGCAGAGAAACTGACAGAACCTTTTTCTGCCGAAAAATGGAATCTTCCAAAGCAAACCATTGTTACAACCGACACAAATGGACTTATGGAAAAGATTCTAACCGACACCAAGCAACAATTCAACGACAATCTTCCACTAATCTTCATTGTTGAAGCCAATGGCAAGATAACCTTCCGTTCCGACGGCTACAGGATTGGAACAGCGGAACTTATATACAAAAGCATGACCGACTAGCAGAGAAAACGACAATTGTTCGAATAAATTTGTTTACTTTGCACAAAAATAAAAAGCAATGATAGTAGTAACTGGAGCAGCAGGATTCATAGGCAGCAACTTGGCAGCCACACTGATAGAACGCGGATATACCGACCTTGTTTTGTCGGACGACTTTACGCGCGAAGAGAAAAAAGGCAACTTCGAGAATAAAAAGGTTAAGTTCGTCAACCGCAACGACTTTGCCGACTGGCTCGATGCCAACCACAAGCAAGTGGAGACGATTTTCCACCTCGGCGCACGAACAGACACCACTGAATTCGACTTGTCGCTGCTGCTGAAGATGAACACCGAATACACCAAGATGCTCTGGGAAAAATGTTGCAAGTACGGTATTCCTTTCCTTTATGCATCGTCGGCGGCAACATACGGAATGGGCGAAAATGGCTTTTCCGACACCACCGACCCAAACATTTTGAAACCGCTCAACCCATACGGCATTTCGAAGAACGAGTTCGACAAGTGGATGCTCGCACAGGAACGCAAGCCGTTTTTCTGGGCAGGATTCAAATTCTTCAATGTATATGGACCGAACGAGTACCACAAGGGGCGAATGGCATCGGTAATTATGCACGCTTTCAACCAGATAAATGCGACAGGAATGCTAAAGCTTTTCCGCTCGCACCGTCCCGACTATGCCGACGGACAACAGAGTCGCGATTTCGTTTATGTGAAAGATGTCGTCGATGTGCTGATATACTTCATGGAAACTCGCAAGCACAGCGGAATATACAACCTTGGAACTGGCAAAGCCCGTCCGTTCAACGATCTTGGCAAGGCTACATTTGCAGCCATGGGCTTGGCTCCGAACATCACCTACATCGACACTCCTACCGACATCCGCGACAAGTACCAGTACTTTACCGAAGCCGACATAACCTCTCTGCGAAAAGCAGGCTACACTGCCGAATTCCACAGCCTTGAAGACGGTGTGAAAGACTATGTACAGAACTACCTTGCAGGACATAAATACAGATAGCCCAATGGAAGACAACAAAAGGTTCATAGGAGAAGTCGAGGAAAGCAAGGCCGACAACAGCGCTCTTGCAGTAACCGATGGCGTTGTCCAGCCGCCACAGGTAAACCCGAATATTGCACGATTCCGCAGGCACAAGACAACACTCACCGCCGACGAATACATTGCCGGCATACTGCGTTCCGACCCAAATATTCTCGGTCAAGCCATAACAATGGTCGAAAGTGTACGACCTGAACACCAAGCCATTGCACAAAAAATCATCGAAGGTTGCCTACCACATTCGGGTAAGTCGATACGAATTGGCATAACCGGTGTTCCTGGTGCTGGCAAAAGCACTTTCATTGAAGCACTTGGAGTAAAAATCTGCGACCTAAACCATAAACTTGCCGTACTTGCCGTTGACCCGAGCAGCGAACGAAGCGGCGGCTCCATACTTGGAGACAAGACCCGTATGGAGAACCTAACCTCCCACCCCAACGCCTTCGTACGTCCTTCGCCATCAGCAGGTTCGTTAGGTGGTGTAGCACGCAAAACCCGCGAAACCATAATCCTCTGCGAAGCCGCAGGATTCGACACCATATTCGTCGAGACGGTTGGCGTTGGACAGTCGGAAACTGCAGTACATAGCATGGTTGACTTCTTCTTGCTACTGCTCGTCACTGGCGCTGGCGACGACCTGCAGGGCATTAAGCGTGGCATAATGGAAATGGCCGACGCAATAGCAATCACCAAAGCCGACGGCGAAAACATCACACGCGCACAACTTGCCAGTACACAGTATCAGAACGCACTGCATTTGTTCCCAATGCCAAAGTCACGCTGGACACCGATAGCAACAACCTGCTCGGCACTTTCGGGTGCGGGAATTATGGACATCTGGGAGATGATTACCAAATATGTAGCCCACACAAATGCAAACGGATACTTCGACTACAACCGCAACGAACAGGCAAAATACTGGCTCTACGAAACTATAAACGAAGCAATTAAGAACAGTTTCTACCAAAACGAAAAGATAATAGAGAGCCTTCCCGACTACGAAAGAAAAGTTCTCGACAACAAAATAAGCAGTTTCGTAGCCGCACACGAACTACTTGCAAAATACTTCGAAAAATGATTGGACAGGAAATAGTTTACAAGGCATTAGCCGATTTGAACATAAAATTTGAGTATTACGAATCGCCACGCGACTTCTCGTCGGAAGACGACGGAGCATTCTGGAAACGCATTGGTGCTTGCCGTTGCAAGAACCTATTTATGCGCAACCACAAGGGAAACCAGCACTACCTGCTCATTTCCGACTACTACCGCGACATAAATATCCACGCCATCGAGCACAAGCTTAAGCAGGGAAAACTCTCATTCGCCTCACAGGAACGCATCGACAAGTGGATTAAAGGTACGATTGGAGCAATTTCAGTCTTTTCGTTGCTAAACGACACTGAAAACCATACCATTGCATTCATCGACAAGACTTTGCTCACTAAGGAAAGACTGACATTCCTGCCCAATCAACTCAACGCATTGATTTCCATAAGTACAGACGATTTTGTAAGAATTCTCGACTATACAGGCAATAAGTACGAGTTTGTGGATTTGGAAATTGCTGATGAAATTGAATAATAGCTGCGTACCTAACGGCACGCTTGTTTATACAATTTTATTTTTATCGAACCTTGGTCCCTACTGAAACGAGAAGATACTACCGTAGTTTACTCCACACTTTTTCTACCAATTCGGGCTCAAAACCACGACTATATGCAAAACGGAAAACAGACGCCTTAATCTTATACTCGTCATCGCCACGCACCGATTTCAACTTAGATTTCAATAGGTTCTCCAACAGCGACATGTATTCTGTTTCATCAATTTCGGCAAAAGGTTCGGCCATAATTTTATCGGAAATTCCTTTTGCCAGCAGAGCCTGACGAATCTTAAGTTTGCCCCACTTATTAAACTTGAAAGCATCGGAAACAAAAGCGCGTGCATAACGGGCATTGTCAACAAACTTATCGTCAACAAGACTTTCAATTATCTTCGATATAGTTTCAGGATCTACTTTCTGTTTAAATAAATAGGTACGAACATCACTTTCGCACTTTTCGGCTCTTGAACAATAGGCCTGAGCCTTAAACAAATATTTCTCGAATTCCTCGTTTTGCATAATTTTCATTTTAGTGCACAGTTGCACGCAACAATGCTACAAAATTTCCAATTTTACCTTATATCCCGAATGACTGCGCACATTGAAGGCTGCGCCATTGTCAAAAATCAGATATTGGCCCTTGATACCCGCTAGCTTACCTTCAATTTTGTCGTACTTGTCCAACGAAACAGACTTAAGATTTGCAACAACCTGATACGGATACATAATTTCCACTACCGAATCGTCAAACGACTCGTAAATGCGCAAATCGTCGGGCAACAAGGGCAAGAGAGTCTTCTTCCGCTCCACCAAATCAACATTGGGCTGCGAGAACATAAGCATGCGTCGCCAGTTGGTCTTGTCGGCTATGTGCTTTTTCATCTCGACCTCTATTTGCCCTGCAAGATTGCGGTTGGGCGTCTTTGCAAATCTTATTGCAGCAACCGCCCCCTGGTCAATCCAACGGGTTGGAATCTGGTTGTAGCGCGTGACACCGACCTTCAAATCACCAGTATAGGCAAGGTAAACATAGTGGTCGATTAGCGAATATTTCTTCGACCATTCCATATCGCGCGAAATTCCAAGGTGCGACAAGTCCTTCTCGGGATTGAAAACACCCTCGTCACATTCGGGCAGAGTGGTATAGCACTCATAGCAATGCCCGTTCATATAGCTTTTCGGTGTCCGCTTTCCGCACGACACGCAATTTATCTCGTGCAGATATTCTACAGACAAGTGCCTACCAATCAATGCATTCATATCAATCTCCGTATCGTTGGCAGAAAGAAAATAGCGGACAGGGAAACCAAATTCGCTACGCATTTTCGATAGGTTAAGGACGGTTGTCATACTTATTTCACCTTCAATATTTTATCCAACAGCACCTGAGCCAGCTTTATCTTCGACTCGACCGTCCATCCTGCAATATGCGGCGACATTATAACATTATCACACTGAGCAAGATAGCGGAAGTCGGGATTATCGGTCATCTTTCTGGTTGCCTCGAACGAAGTTTCCTCGTACTCTATGACATCCAAGCCAGCAGCAACAATCTTTCCCGACTGCAAAGCCGATACCAACGCCGAAGTCTTTACCACAGGTCCTCGCGAAGCATTGAGCAATACAAAATGATTCTTGAACCTCGCAATAAACTCATCGTCAACCATATACTTGGTTTCGGCAGTTAACGGAACATGTAAGCTCAGTACATCGGCATTTGCAAAAATCTCGTCAAGCGAAACTTCCTTGGCATAGTCATCCGAATAATTTTTCTTATACTTGTCGTAGGCAAGCACTTTGCAACCGAAACCCGAAAGCTTACGAGCAAACGACGAACCCATATTTCCGTAGCCGATGATTCCCACAGCGCGAAAACCCAACTCGCGACCACGGTTCATCTCTCGCTTCCACTCGCCTGCCTTCACCTGACGGTCGGCACGATTGAGATTGTTAAGCAACGACAGCAACATTCCAACTGTATGCTCGCCCACAGCATCGCGGTTTCCTTCGGGCGAATTAAGGCATTTAATACCTTTATTCTCACAATATTCTACATCAATGGTTTCCATACCAGCACCAACGCGGGCAACATAGCGTAGACATTTTGCAGCATCGACAAATTCGCGGTCGATGTTGATACGGCTACGCAGCACAATGCCAAAAGCATCGGCGACTTCGGAAATTATCTTTTCGCGATTCCATTTTGTTGCATCAACAACCTCGAAACCAGCATTTATCAGTCCATCGGTTATTATCGCATGGACGTCATCTATTATAAGTACTTTTTGTGGCATATTCATTTGATTTACAACAACCTTTCCAAAGCATCGTAATATTTTGGCGATACAGGAATTGTTTCGGCACCATTTACATTAAGTTCGGCAACCACCACGCCAAGTTTATCCTTTCGCAATACCTTGACATGCTTGGGGTTAACAAAAAACGAACGCTGGCAACGCACCATACCGTACTTTTGAAGCGTAGGTTCGAGCGACTTCATTGTATTGCGCAACACATAATCCTTAATTGTGCCATTTTCAAGATATTTAATCCTGACATAATTTTCCTCGGCCTTCACGTACATCACGGCATCGGCAGCTACGACCAACTTAAGTTTCTGCGTATTGTCGTGGAAACGGACAAGGCTGCCCTCAGGCAATTCGTTAATGTCGTTAGCTTCCGAAGCCACCACCGACAACGATATTATAACGTATGGCAACGCCAACACTATTATATTAATAAACAAACAAATCCCGACCACATCGAAATATGGATATTCGCCATGGTACATCAACGTAACGTACAAAGCCATAAACAGCGACGACACAATGACTTCGCCAAAAATCCATAGTGAGTATGCCAGCCACGTTGGCGCAAACAAACGACGTAGCACAAATAGTAACAAACGCGAAATCAGCATCACACCAAACAATATGCAAAACAGCATAATCGTATTGAATGCCATTATACCGCGACCCATATCAAAAAACTCCACTATCTGAATAGGTCGATACAAGAATATAAATCCAATAAAGAATCCCGAGATGCCAAATAGATATGCCATCTGGACACTAAACGACAAGAACCTATCTGAAATTTTCGTCATTATTATTTAAATTTAGTCCCAACTTTTGATGTGACGAAATTTATTTTGCCATAATTTCGTCACAACATTTAAAATTTCGTCACAAAAATACAAATTTCGTCAAAAATACACGTCCATAATCACATAAAATTTTCAAGTCGAAATTCAGCCGTAGTTTTGCAACAAAATAAATGGAAATATTATGGGAATGAAAAGTCAAAAAATAATAGCATTTGGCGACTCAATAATTAAAGGTATAATTTCTGAATACGACAATGGTCGCCTAAAATATAAAATCTCCGACAATAGCGCTACCGATATATGCAGTAGCAAACTTGGATTGGAAAGTTGCAATCTAGGAAAATTCGGCTGCACAATAACAGCTGGCGAAAAGATAATAGACAAGCATCTGGACAAGATTTCGGCGAACGATATTGTTCTTCTGGAATTTGGAGGCAACGATAGCGACAAGATGTGGACAGAAATTGCCGACAAGCCTGAGCATGAACACATTGCTAAAACGCCATTACAGACTTTTGTAGAAACCTACCACCGGATAATACAAAAATTGAAAACGACAGGTGCAAAAATATACATGCTCACAATGCCCCCAATTGACACTAAGGCATATTTCAGGCATTTTACAAAGGGGATGAATGCCAACCAAATAACAAACATAATGAAATGGCTTTACGGAAACATCGAAGTAGTTGGTCTGTGGCACGAAATGTACAACCAGGAAATAATAAAGGTAGCTTGCTCCGAAGACGTTGAGCTTATTGACATTTACAAGCCGTTCATAAAACTACGCGACTACCGTTCGTTTTTCTGCTACGATGGAATACACCCAAACCAGAAAGGGCAAGAAATGATAGCAGAACATATTTACAAAACCGCTAAAAACTATGTTCAAATGGACAACGAACCTAAAAGATACAGCATATCCAATAGTAAGGGCGCAAAATTTTGTGCCACAATAGTAGGAGCACTTTTCGCAGTGTTCCTACTTATTTTCAACATATTACCAGTTAGCGCACAGACATACAAGAGAGTTCAGTACGGTGACTTCGAAAGCTGGACAGTCCGCGACATTGAAGAATCGCTTGTAATTGGCGGCAATACCAGACGCATATACGCCATTGGTCCGCGCGACACCATCCGCGAAAACAAAGCATTGAACATCAAGTCGATATGGGCATCGTCGAACACTTATGCAAAGGTTGCTGGCATATCGAAGACAAGCAACACAGTTTATCCCGAAAGGCGTGGCAACGGCTACTGCGCAAAGCTCACCACCGAATATGCCGAATGCAAGGTCATAGGTATTATTAATATAAAGGTATTGGTATCGGGCACAATTTACTGGGGCAAGGCTCACGAACCAATCGACGGCACAAGCAACCCGTACAGCAAGATGAGATGGGGAGTGCCATTTACCAATAAGCCAAAGGCCGTTGTCCTCGACTACAAGTCGGCAATGCCCCACAGAGGAACAATCACCACCTGCAAGACCTTGTCGTCGTCGAGTCGACCAGGAAACGATGAACACGAAATACTTTTCATCCTGCAGAACCGCTGGGAAGACGAAAAGGGCAACGTCTATGCAAAACGCGTAGGAACAGCCATTTACCGCATTAGCAAACCGACAAGCGACTGGGTCAACGGATTCCGCATTCCGGTAATCTACGGAGATGCAACCAAATCGCCAAACTACAAGCCATACATGAATCTTGGACCGAAAAAGGATAACTTCTACACCATCAACAGCAAAGGCAAGAATGTTGAAATTCATGAAGTTGGCTGGGGTGACGAAAACACGCCTGTAACACATGCAATTATGCTTATTAGCGTAACAAGCCAGGAAGCATTTTCGGGAACAATTGGAAATACGTTGTGGGTAGACAATTTAAAGTTGGAATACTAATGTAGAGTCGTTGCGTGCAACGACTTAACATTGCGTGCAACGACGTGCAACGACAACCGCCATATATAAACGAGATACAATAATTAATAAGCCGTAGCGACGAGACGCCCCTCGTCGCTACAGCATTAAATACCAACCTATTTCAGTTTTGATATTGCCGATAGTTTCAAATTTTGTTATTTTTGCGACCTAAAACAAACTGATATGTCTATCGAAGTAAGGAATATAACAAAGGTTTTCGGCGAGCAGAAAGCGCTTGACAATGTGAGTTTTGACATCAGCAATGGCGAAATTGTAGGTTTTCTTGGTCCAAATGGTGCAGGAAAATCAACGCTGATGAAGATAATTACAGGCTACATTCCAGCCGCCGAAGGCGATGTTTTCATCAATGGAAAGAATATCCTTGAAGACCCGATTGGAATCCGCAAGAAACTCGGCTACCTCCCAGAGCAGAATCCGCTTTACTTCGATATGTATATCGTTGAATACCTTGAATTTGTAGCTGGGATTTACGGCATAAAAAACAAAAAGGCGAGAATCGATGAAGTTGTTGAACTTACTGGACTGTCCCCCGAAATAAACAAGAAAATCGGAACCTTGTCCAAAGGCTACAAACAGCGTGTCGGTCTGGCACAAGCCATAATCCACGATCCCGAAGTGCTTATCCTCGACGAACCAACATCGGGGCTCGATCCCAACCAGATTATCGAAATCAGAAACCTTATAAAGAACCTTGGCAAGGAAAAGACCGTCATCTTATCGACCCACATCATGCAGGAAGTGGAAGCCATCTGCGACCGCATCTTATTGATAAAGAAAGGCGTACTGCTTGCCAACGACAAAGCAGAAGACTTCGGTCACCTTGGCGACGAATCGCGCTCGACTCTACTTGTCGAACTAGACGGCGAAATTGCAGAATCGGATTTCTCGCATATAAAAGGCGTTAGAACAGTAAAGCGCCAGTCCCCCACCCGATTTGTCATTGAATACAACCGCAGCAACGACATCCGCAAGGAAGTCTTCAACCTTGCCGTACAGAAAGGCCGTGCCGTGCTGAGCATGCAGGAAAAGGAAAAGAGCATCGAGGAAGTGTTTGCGGAACTGACGAACGGATAAGGGGCTAAAAGGCTAAAAGGCTAAAAGCCAATTTCAAACAACCTCAAACTAAAAGGGCTAACAGCCAGGGGGCCATAAATCTCGAAAATATAGAAAGTACAGTCGCGGCGCGCCACGACTCAACAAGAAACTTTCACCTCTTAAACTCCGACACCACTGGATAATGGTCGTTGGCTATATTAAATTCCAGGACTTTGTGTCTCAGGCATTTGAACAGATTTGAGTGCATTATGTAGTCGATACGGAAATCGACACCAGCGATTGAAAATGTACGACCACTGCCCTCTCCGCGTTCCATAAATGTGTCGTGAAGTCTTTCGCCCGATGCAAGTATCTGGAAACAAGCATAACTCAAAGGCACATCGTTGAAATCGCCACAAAGCAGCACCGGATAAGGACAAGTATCCAAGGTTGCCACAAGCGTATCGACCTGCACGGCACGATGTGCCGAAGCCTCCGAGAATTTAGAATACAAGCTCATTGCCTTGTCCTTATTTTCGCGGTTGAAACCATTGCTCATATCCACGTCCGAATCCTTTATCATAATCGACTGCAAATGGCAATTATAGAGCCGGACTGTATCTTCATTCATAAGAATATCCACATACATAAAGCCATTTGCCGTACTATCGAACGGATGAGAATACTTGTTTATAACCTTGTAGCGCGTAACAATCGCCAAACCTCCAACGCCATGGTTGAAATTAGCGAGCTGCGTCCTTTGCACCGATACGGCATTCAGATTCTTCGACAAAACATCAAGCGTCGGGAAATCGGACGGCTTGTCGGCCCAATATGCTTCCTGCATACAAACTATGTCGGGATTGGTTGCAGTAATCGTCTCCAAAACGTTTTCCCTCAACAAATTGGAATTCTTGTCGAGGATACCGAAACACTTCACATTGTACGACATGACACGAAAATCGGCCTTATCGTCCAAAGACTTGTCGCGGAAAGAATATTCATGAGAAAAGAATTTGAAGCCGACAAACGCCAGCAACGCCAACGGTATAGCCACTTTAAAATTGACAAACAGCCAAATCAACATAAAGACGGCAACGCATATCAGAACATACCTAAGCGCAAACGGACACAGCGACATCCATTTAGCATCGGCAGGCGAAACATACACCGAAATAATACATAGTATCATTGCAAGCGACACCAAAGCTGTGAAAACCCATAAAATCTTACGCCACATATTCCTAACTCTTATTACTATTACTGAATAACTTTTCTTTTTCCTCCTTGGTAAGGCTCGAATAGCCAGATTCTTTTACCTTGTCCAAGATCTTGTCTATTTCCCTCTGCTCGCGTGCTTTACGTCTGTTGTATTCGGCATCGGTTTCGGCACGACGGCCACCTGCCGATGGTTTTGCCTTTGGCTCCGACTTAAACAAATTGCCAATCCACGTAAAAAAACGCGACAGAGGAATGGTTATGTCGGTGCCTTTTGAATAACAAATGGCAAAAATAGCACCCATGAGCGCACCACCAAGATGAGCAAAATGTCCACCAGCATTGCCGAAAGGAATACTAAGCAAATCTATAGCTACAATTATCATTGCCAGGTATTTAAGCTTTATCTGCCCGAGGAAAGCCAATCTTACTGGCAAATTTGGCACAAGCACGGCAATAGCAAATACAATAGCCATAATTGAAGCCGACGCACCTATAGCAAAAGCAACATTCTTGACGACAGCAAAAACAGGAATAATATTGTATGCCACAATGAAAATCAGAGCTCCTGCCAGTCCGCCAAGCAGATATACGCCCAAAAGCTGTCTTTGTGAAAGGTACTCGAGAAACATTTTTCCGAACCAGTAGAGCACTAGCAGATTGAACAATATGTGAAGGAAACTGCTATGCACGAACATATACGTCAGCACCGTCCACGGACGATGGACAAGCACCGAAAAGTTCGACGAAACTCCAAGCCATGCCGAGACGTCGAAAGTCTTGCCAGCGAAGAAAAATCCGAGATTTACAGTAAGCACAACGACGAACACAGCTAGATTCAAGAATATCAGAATGCTAAGGTTGTTGCGCTGACGGAAAATATTCCTTATTTCGTCCCAGATTCCCTGTCTCATTACACCTCCCCTTTCTTACGCCAAATCATTAGCAGTATGAAACCGATGAGCATACCGCCGAAGTGTGCAAAGTGAGCCACATTATCGCCTTGTGCATTCAGAATGCCGAGCAAGAGCTCGATAACCACAAATGCAATCACCATCCATTTGGCTTTCACCGGAATAGCAAAGTAAATGTACATCTCGACATTGGGGAACATAATTCCGAATGCGAGAAGCAAGCCGTATATCGCACCCGAAGCACCAACGCATGGAATATTAAGCACAAGATTAAGCTTACCAAGTTCGGGCATAGCATAATTTTTGCCCTGCATCAATATGTCGGCACCATTGCGCATAACCTCTTCGATGGCTTCGGGACTCATCGACGACATAAGAACCTGTATTTCTATCTCTTTTACAAGCAGATAGAACAATGCACCTCCGATTCCAGCCACGAAGTAATAGATGAAGAACCGCTTTGAACCCCAGTACGACTCGAGCACACGACCAAACATATACAACGAGAACATATTGAAGAACAAGTGCCAGAATCCGCCGTGCATAAACATGTGAGTCACAAGCTGCACAGGCTTAAACAACGGACTGCGGAAACTATATAGTGCGCAATACGAATCGAGTACCGGCACAAACATAGCCACTATGAACATTACAACATTCACAAGCAGCAAGTATTTTACGACAGGCGGTATATCTGAAAATGGATTCCTATTGAACATGACTCATCAATTAAATTTACTTTCAATCTCCGAAATATCAACAATTTCCATAATTTTTCTGCCGTCGGCAGTATAATTATGGTTGGAGCACGACATCAGACGGAAAAACAAATCTTCCATCTCCTCGTCCTTGAGAGCCACACCCGACGACATTGCAGCCGACTTAGCCAGCGAAATCGCAATCTTGTCGTTCAGAAGCAGTTTCACATCTGGAGAACCTTCCGAAAGTTCGTCGAGAAGCTGACGGATGATTGCATTAACGTCCATTTCGGCAAGCTCGGCAGGAACGCCTCGGATTTCGAACTTATCGTTACCGACCATAACTATGTCAAAGCCAATGGTATTAAGTTCGGTCATAACCTCGATAAGCAAACCTCGCTCTTCTGGCGACGGCTCAATAACAAGCGGGAACAACGACTTCTGCATAACTCCGCTGCGAGTTTCGAGCATACGCATAAAATGCTCGTACATAATGCGTTCGTGTGCCCTACGCTGGTTTATGACAATCATTCCCGAATGCGATGATGTAAGTATATACTTGTTTTTCAACTGCAAATACTTCTGCTTGCTGTCGCCAGAATAATTTTCATCGCTACCATACTGAATATGAGACTGTACGCTCTGCATATATTCATCCGACTGCGGATTTTCGCTTTCGGGCAAATCGAAGTCGTCGCGAGTCTTACTGTTGCTACGCTCGTACATTTGTTCCCAGTTCTTCGGCACATCGCGTTTGTAGCCAGAATCGGTGTATTTGAACGGATTAAAATCCGGATTTACGCTTATCACTGGCGGACGCACAACTGTTGTCGATGTAAGATGCACATCGCGGGTAATGTCGTCCTCGAACGACAACGACGGCACAATGTTGAACTTGCCGAGAGCCTCTTTCACAGCCGAGTTAAGAATCATATATATCGCCTGTTCGCCCTCGAACTTGATTTCGGTCTTAGTAGGATGAATGTTGATATCGATTGTTGCAGGATTGACCTCAAGATAGATAAAGAAACGAGGATTTTCGCCTTCGGGCAACAGCTTGTCGTAGGCCGAAGTAACCGCCTTGCGGAAATAGGGATGGTACATGTAGCGGTTGTTGACGAAGAAAAACTGCTCCGAAGTGTTTTTCTGCGACATTTCAGGCTTTGCGATGAAGCCCTTTATGTTAACTATCTGCGTTTCGACACCTATCGGCACAAGGTTCTGGTTCAGCTTCTTGCCAAAGACGTTTGCAATACGCTGGTGTACATTCTCGGCAAACAACTGATATTTGACCTCATCGTCGAACACGACCTTGAACGAAACCGCAGGATTTGTCAGGACAATACGATGAATCTCGTCGATAATATGCTTGTTCTCAACCTTGTCCGATTTCAGGAACTTGCGTCGGGCTGGAATATTGAAAAAAAGGTTACGCACCTTGAAATTTGTTCCAACAGCAGCAGCTACAGGTTCCTGTGATTTTACCTTCGATGCGGCAATGTTGATGCAGGTTCCCAATTCGTCGTCGGCACGGCGGGTGACGAGTTCCACCTCGGCCACAGCAGCAATCGACGCCAGAGCCTCACCGCGGAAGCCCATTGTCGTTATAGCAAACAGGTCCTCAGCCTTAGAAATCTTGGAAGTAGCGTGACGCTCAAATGACATTCGTGCATCGGTAGGCGACATACCAAAACCATTGTCAACCACCTGAATAAGAGTACGTCCAGCATCCTTTATTATGACATCGATGTTGGTAGCCCCAGCGTCGAGCGAATTTTCTACCAGCTCCTTCACCACCGACGACGGGCGTTGTACGACCTCACCAGCAGCTATCTGGTTGGCAACCGAATCCGACAATAATTTTATTATATCCGACATGGCTACAACTTACTAATGTACGACACAATGCCCGTCAGATCGGCAAAAAATATAAGATATGCCAAGAAAAACAGGAATACTGCAATGCAGAAAATGCGGATTGTCGATTTCTTTGTTCCACCATACGAAGTGCGGCGCATTTTGGAACGGAAACTTCCGCGTATGCTTGCACCAGGCACATATTCGCCCTCGGGAACATCTATTTTGCCTTCAGCCTCACGCCTATCCATCACCTTTTCGTGGAATTCATCTATTTTCGGATCGTAGTACCTTGGCTTATAGTCGAATACGTTATATGTAAAAGTTTTAAAAAGACCCATCTCTAACAGCTGTTAAATTATAAACTGCAAATATAACACTTTACGGCGGATTTTTGGTTTATTATTTTGTTAAGGACTATTCGAAACATCATATACATCTGATTATCAACCACAACAAAAACAAAGAAAATCTCACTACACATTTTTTATTTTTAGCATAACTCGCCATTGAAAAACATTTGTTTCTTTCAAAAGGAAACATTATCTTTGCCAATCATTTTTTCAAAAATTAAAAGATAATATTATGATAAGAACACGCGAACAATATTTGGCAGCCCTCAAGGCAATGAGACCAAATATCTACAAGAATGGAGAATTAATCACCGATGTTACAACCCACCC
>JAEEGL011578077.1_pt1 | contig 16997 bp, 13 predicted proteins | sample 9134231 | NCBI WGS metagenome assembly JAEEGL01 (sample SAMN16246548, study PRJNA631951) | gut metagenome | biome: gut microbiome; feature: rumen; material: fiber-attached | host: Bos | place: Iran: Karaj | collected 2018-10
GAATAATTATATGGCTGATTAATGGTAATTAATGTTCGATAGCATAGAAAACATATAATTACCACGAATGTCCCATGTAATTTTGCATTAATTTCATTCCGATTTTACGACCACAGATGACACGGATTCAACGGATGTCACGGATTTACTTTTTACTTTTTTACCTTTCAACGCTTCCCTTTTACCTTTTAATGTTTCCAATTAAACTCACGGTTTTTCATGGTTCATTCACGTAAAGATAATTAGAAAAGCAGGTTTTCAACAAAATTATTAGCAAAAATGTGAATTATTTCAAATCATTTTGTAACTTTGCAGTCTCAAAAATCAATATCGCCTTCTGTTCAGAAGCTCTTCAGATGAGAGTGGTATCATTGTAAACGCAATACTCTTTGAAATATCTAAACATTATGAGTAAGAAGAATTTGACACCGTTTGTAGCGACTCATCCTGGAGAGATGATCAAGGACGAGCTGAAGGAACGCCACATGACGCAGAAACAACTTGCAGATGTGAGTGGTATCAGAGCATCGGTACTTAGCGAGACCATCAATGGTAAGCGCAGCATTTCATTGAATGTTGCCGTAGCCTTGGAAAAAGCGTTAGGCATCCCTGCAGAAATATGGATGAACTTGCAGACTCAGTACGACTTAGATAGCGCTGACATTGCAGAACGAGATAATCAACGAGAGACAGTATCTGTTACGATACCTGTTCGCGACCGTACCCTTCTTCAGGAACTCGTTCGCAAGTTCGGTTGGGCATGTGTGTTTTGAATTAAAGTAACTAAAAATAAACGGACTTAAAATAAAAGAATAGGAAATGAAAAGATTGTTTTTATTGGTTCTATGGACACTTTGTCTGGCCGTGACGGCACAGGCACAGAAGGTCTATCAGATAGAGAACTCCGACTTTGAGGAGTGGGGCACGACGTGGAACAACGTTCCCTTTGGTTGGCATAGCTTCGAGGATCCTACGGGTGACGCCAACTTGATAGGCATGATTAAGAGTACCGCCCATACGGCAAAGGAAACGGAGAATCTTCGCCCCGGCACTAAGGGTTCATCGGCATTGCTGCTGAAGCCTCGAAACGTGTTCTTAGGCATCATTGCCAATGGTACCATTACCACTGGCCAGATGTGTGGTGGGTCAATGTCGGCCTCTGATCCTGCAAACCATGCCGAGATGACCCTCGACGATGGGAAAACGAGTAACGGCAGTCCTTTCTACGCTGCCCTCAACGGCAAGCCCGACTCGCTGGTGGTATGGCTGAAGTTCACGTCGAACAATACGTCGTATCCGAATGCATCGGTCAGTGCTGCCATCACTGATGGCACCTACTATCAGGATCCGGAAGACAAGACCTATACGAATGTCTATGCCAAGGCAAAGAAGACCGACATCGTGAGCAATGACGGCGTGTGGCAGCGCATCTCCATTCCTTTTGTAGTGGCTAATGCCAACGTTGAGCCCAAAGCCATCCTTGTTACGATATCGACAAATGCCGAGGCAGGAAAAGGAAATGTGAACGACAAGCTCTACTTGGACGACCTGGAGTTGGTCTACCGCCAGTCGGTGACGATGTCGCCGGTGAAGTCGCAGAACTACTACTATGCCACGATGTGCTCGCCCCACCAGTTGGTGGTGCCTGCAGGTGCAACGGCCTATCCTGTGACCGTTGAGGGTGGTGCCATTAAGTTGGGCAATGCCTATTCAGGCCGTTCCATTATTCCCGCTAACACGCCTGTGCTGGTAAGAAGGCTGTTGCAGAGCAGTCCTGTGTTCCGCTCAACGCTGTACGATACGCCGTCGGCTGCACCAGCCAGCAACATGCTGCAGGCTGGAGGCACGGAGGTGAAAAACGATCCCGACCATTACTATTACAAGTTGTCGCTCGACCAGACTGGCGAACGCCTGGGTTTCTTCTGGGATTCGGCCGATGGACATAGCATCAATGTGGCCGAAGGTAAGGCCTACCTGAAGGTGCCCGTGTCGGCAGGTGCTGCGAAGTCGCTCATGTTGGACGATGGCATTGATGGCATTCCCCAAGTTGAAAATGGAAAATTGAGAATTGAAAACTCAGCCGTCTATGACCTGAGCGGACGCAAGGTAGGCGAGGTGTCGGGCAGACACGGGAGTCTGCCCCTACAGCTCCAGAAGGGCATCTATATCGTTAACGGCAAGAAAGTAGCCATTCATTAGACGATTAGCACAAAACTCGGAACTCGAAACTTGGAACTTGAAACTCGAAACTCGGAACTTAGAACTAGGAACTTGAAACTCGGAACTTAGAACTAGGAACTCAGAACTAGGAACTTGGAACTCGAAACTCGGAACTGAAATTAAAGATGAAACACTATATAGCACCGAAAATAAAGATGCAGGAGATGAATGCTGACGAACTGATGCAGCTGGAACTCTCGAATGCCTATTCCGATCAGCCTGCGCTCAGCCGTGAGTGGCAGTACGACGAGGAGACTGGCGACTATTGCATCAGTACGCATAATGTCTGGGATGATTAAGCTCCTGAAGGATTGGACACTGCCCGTAGCCATGGCTTTTGGCGCAGTGGTCTATCTGGTTTTTGCCAATGTGCCTATGCTTGATGGCATCGCACGTGTGGCAGGACCAGTGTTCGACCACATCGTGCCACTGTTCATGTTCTTCATCTTGTTTGTGACCTTCTGCAAGGTGGACTTCCACAAGATGCGTCCCGTGGCATGGCACTTCTGGACAGGCTTGTTCCAGGTGCTGTTCATCATGATCGTCATGGGCATCATCCTGGCATATCACGTCAGTGGCAATGAACTGATTCTGCTGGAAGCCCTGCTCACCTGCATCGTAGCACCTTGTGCCGCAGCAGCTCCCGTGGTGACGCAGAAATTGGGAGGTAACCTGGAACAGATGACCACCTACACATTCTTGTCGAACTTCATCACGGCCCTGTTCATACCGCTGTGCTTTCCTATGATTGAACGTGGCGAACACCTGACGTTCTGGTCGGCATTCGTCACCATCCTGGAGGGAGTCACGACGGTCCTTGTGGTGCCTATGCTGTTGGCCTACGTGGTGAAGCACTACATGAAGGGGCTGCACCGGCGCATCATCAGCGTGAAAGACCTGTCGTACTATCTATGGGCATTCTCGTTGACCATCGTGACGGGCGTGACGGTGAAGAACATCTGCAACGCCCAGACGTCGGCCCTCTTCCTCATGATGATAGCCCTGTTGGGACTGGTGCTCTGCATCGTGCAGTTTGCCGTGGGCCGTTGGATTGGCCACTACTTCGGTTGCACCAACGAAGCAGGACAAGCACTCGGACAGAAGAACACCGCCTTTGCCATCTGGATTGCCTACACCTATCTGAACCCATTGGCATCGGTAGGCCCAGGCTGCTACATCCTTTGGCAGAACGGCATCAACTCTGTTGAGATATGGCAGCATAGCAAATTGAAAATTGAAAATTGAAAATTGAGAATTGAAAATTGGGAATTGAGAATTGAAAATTGATAATTGGGAATTACGATGAGAAGAACAATGACACTCCTGGCTCTGTGCCTGCTGTGTTGCGGCGGAGCCTTTGCACAAAACAAAGTGAAGGGTAGCTATGGCTACCTGTATTGCCACATGAGCGACCGTGGCGAGTACACAGCCTATGCAGTGAGCCGCGACGGCATGAACTATCAGGACATCCTTGGTGGCGAAGCTATCATGGATCCCGAGGAACACGCCCGCATCGAGGGTGGACAGCGCGATGCTTTCATCACCCGTGCATGGAATGGCAAGGGCTATGTGATGGTCTGCACCGACATGTGCGTGCGCAAGTCGCACAAATGGGACAACTACGGCATCGACCTGCTGAAGTCCGACGACCTGATTCACTGGACTTCGGTGACTTTCGACTATCGCAAGGGTAAGCAGATCTTCTCGAATCCTGAGGCCGAGAGCGTCTACAAGGACTGGTCAACCATCAACCGCGTATGGGCACCGCAGATTTTCTGGGACCCGAACTACGTATGGGAGAATGGCGAAAAGGGTGGCTACATGATCTACTACTCGATGCTGAACCGTCCGGAGGAGAAGTACGACCGTATGTACTATTCGTATGCCGACAAGTCGTTCACCCGACTGACACAGCCTCGCCTGCTCTTCGACTGGGGTTATGCTACGATTGATGCCGATATCAACCTGCTCGACGACGGGCTCTACCATATGCTCATCAAGAAGGAAGGCGGTAAGCCTGGCATCTATACGGCGACGTCGAAGAACCTCACCACGGGATGGGGCGAGCCTGTTGAGGACGACTACGTGTCGTTCGAGGGACGTAAGAACTGCGAAGGGTCGAGTGCATTCCAGCTCATTGGCGACAAGACGTGGCGCGTGGCCTACATTCAGTACAGCGACAATCCTAAGCACTACCGCATCTGCAAGGCCGACGAGCATCTGCGTGGCTTCCACGATCCGCAGGACATCAAGGGAGTGACAGCTCCCCAGCATGGTTCGTTCATGCGGATTACGAAAAAGGAGTACAAGCGACTGCTGAAACTGAACAAATAGCCAAAGGCGATTTTTAGGTAATAGGTGATAGGTAATAGGTTATAGGTAATAGTGAGAGTGAAATGTAGGGGCTGACTCCTGTGTCTGCCCGCCCGAGATATGTGAATGAGGGACATGGCGTGCCATGTCCCTCGTTTTGTGTTTGTTGTTTTGTCCCACCATTCGTTTCGTTATGCGGGTATGAAGCATTGCTACTTCAGGGTAAATGCATTGGTTTTATGGAACGAAAGCAATGGATTAGCAGGGCTAAAGCAATGCCTCAGTAGGATTAAAGCAATGAATTAGCAGGGCAATAGCATTGCTTTTCAAGTAATTACTATGGTAAAGTGATCAGTTTACCTGAATGAAGTACATCATTCCATATAAAAAAAATAGGGGCGGAACAATCATGTCCGTCCCTACGAGGTAGATATCAACTTCGATTAGCAAGCCAATCGCTTCTCCAGACGCTGGCGGATGGCTGCGATGAAACCGGCTGAGTTGACGCACTTCGGCTCGATGCCCTCCATGAGGTTCACGAGGTCCTTCGTGCAGATGCCTTCGTTCAGCACGTCGAAGCAGGCAGCCTCGAGCTGGTCGCCGAAGTTCATGAGGTCCTTCAGGCCATCCTTCTCACCACGCTTGCGCAGTGCTCCGCTCCAGGCGAAGATGGTGGCCATCGGGTTGGTGGACGTCTCCTCGCCCTGCAGGTACTTGTAGTAGTGGCGGGTGACGGTGCCATGGGCTGCCTCATACTCGTAGTTGCCTTCGGGCGAAACGAGCACTGAGGTCATCATGGCCAGCGAACCGAAGGCGGTGCTGACCATATCCGACATCACGTCGCCATCATAGTTCTTGCAAGCCCAGATAAAGCCGCCCTTCGAACGGATGACACGAGCCACGGCGTCGTCGATGAGGGTGTAGAAATACTCCAGGCCGCGCTTCTCGAACTCGTCTTTGTACTCTTGGAACACCTCGTCGAAGATGATGCGGAACTGAGCGTCGTACTTCTTCGAGATGGTGTCCTTGGTGGAGAACCAGAGGCTCTCGTTCATGTCAAGTGCGAACTTGAAGCAGCTGTGAGCGAACGAGCGGATGCTCTTGTCGAGGTTGTGCATGCCCTGCAGCACGCCGGCACCCTTGAAGTTCTGAATGACCACTTCCTCGTGCTTGCCACTCTCGCCGTCGAACACGAGCTTGGCCACACCCGGCTCGTCGACACGCAGTTCGACGCTCTTGTAAACGTCGCCATAGGCATGACGGGCGATGGTGATAGGCTTCTCCCAGTTCTTCACGGCAGGCTTGATGCTGGGAATGGTAATCGGTGTGCGGAACACGGTACCATCGAGAATGGAGCGGATGGTGCCGTTAGGCGACTTCCACATCTCGTGCAGGTTGTACTCCGTCATGCGCTTGGCATTCGGGGTGATGGTGGCACACTTCACGGCAACGCCCAGGCGCTTCGTGGCTTCAGCCGACTCGACGGTAATCTGGTCGCGGCTCTCGTCACGCTTCACCAGACCGAGGTCGTAGTACTCAGTTTTCAGATCGACGAACGGCAGAATCAGTTCGTCCTTAATCATTTTCCACAGGATGCGAGTCATCTCGTCGCCATCCATCTCGACCAGCGGAGTGGTCATTTGAATTTTGTTCATAAATGGAGCCCCTCTCTAATCCCCAAAGGGGAAGCCGTTTCAGGGGCTTGGGCTATTCTTATTTCAGTTTTTAGTTTCTTGTTTCAAGTAGCAAATGGTTTTCCCAAATGTCAGGCACCCGTCCCTCCCCTTATGGGGAGGGTTGGGTTGGGGCCTTACTTCTTATTCTTGTAGTAGTTCATCAGGCAGCCATCGGCCAAGATCTGGCGTTCGTCGGCAGTGAGGTTCTGGAAGAAGAGGTGGATGGGCTTCACACCAGCCTTGGTGATGACCTGAGCATCTATCTCTTCCTTACCACCGAGGATGGCTTCGCGGATGCCAGGGATGAAGACCTTGTCGCCTGGCTCGTAGTCGAAGGGCACGGCGGGAGCAGTCGTGAAGGGCACGATACCCCAGTTGATGCAGTTCGAACGCTAGCGCTTCGTGGCATACTCGTAGCAGATGTTGCAATCACCACCGAGCACCTTCTGGCAAGAAGCAGCCTGTTCGCGGGCAGAGCCGTCGCCGGGCTTGTTGGCAAAGACGCAAGAGCCAAACGAGGTGTTCTCAGCCTTGGCACCTACTGCGGCGAGAGCCTCGGCGATGTTCTCGCTGACCTTTCCTTCGCGGCGGTCGAGGTCTTGCTGCTGGATGCACTTGCTCAGGCCTACATACTCAGGCACGCGGCGCGACAGGGCAAACTCAGAGAGCTTCAGCGGGTTGGAACGATAAGACGAGGTCTCGCCCGAGGGGATGAGTTCGTCGGTCGTGGTGACAGGGTCGTGGATGACGGCAGCCAGCTCGACGAGCATGTTCTCCTGCATGGGATACATACGAGGCCAATCCTTGATGTTCGGACCGTAGCGCAGTTCGGTGGAGAGGTCTTCATGACCGAAGCCGTAGTAGAGGCGACGCTCGTAGATCTTAGCGTCGTACTCGTAGCGGGCGTGGTTGTCCTCGAAGTCAATGTCGGTAGCAGCGGTGATGACACCACCATTTGCAGCCGTGGCAGCGATAGAGCGTGCATCCATCAGGGCAACAAGCGAGAGCTGACCCTGACCGGGCTTCGAACCTTCGCGGTTGGGGAAGTTACGTGTAGTGTGGCGGATGCTGAGGCCGTTGTTGGCAGGCACGTCGCCGGCACCGAAGCACGGACCGCAGAAAGCAGGCTTGATGACGACACCAGCCTCGAGCAGTTCTTCGGCGATGTGGTTGCGCGTGGTAGCCAGATAGACCGGTGTGGACTGCGGATAGGCCGACATCGTGAAGTAGTCGTTGCCGATGGTCTTGTCCTTCATGATGGCAGCAGCGGCAGCGAGGTTGTCGTAGGTACCACCCGAGCAACCGGCAATGATGCCTTGGTCGGCATAAACCTTGCCATCGCGCACCTTATCGACGAGATGTACATCGACCTTCGAACCGAAACGCTTCTGGGCGTCTTCCTCGATGCGCTTCAGGATGCCAACGGGATCGGCTTGCAACTCGTGGATGGTCACAGCGTTCGACGGGTGGAACGGCAGGGCAATCATAGACTCCTGAGTGGAGAGGTCGATGCGAATCATGGCGTCGTAGTAAGCCACCTTGCCCGGCTGCAGTTCCTTGAAGTCCTCGGGGCGCTTGTGGATTTCATAGTGATGCTTCACCTCGTCGTCGGTAATCCAGATAGAACTGAGGCAGGTGGTCTCAGTGGTCATGATATCGATACCATTACGGAAGTCGATGGGCAGGTTCTTCACGCCAGGGCCGGCAAACTCCAGCACCTTGTTCTTCACGAAGCCACTCTCGAAGGTTGCCTTCACGAGCGAGATGGCCACGTCGTGAGGACCAACGCCCTTCTTCGGAGCACCCTCGAGCCATACGAGCACCACTTCGGGAGCGTTGATGTCCCAAGTGTTCTTCAGCAACTGCTTCACGAGCTCGCCACCGCCTTCGCCGACACCCATGTTGCCGAGCGAACCATAGCGGGTGTGAGAGTCGGAGCCGAGAATCATGTTGCCGCACTTGGCCATCTGCTCACGCACATACTGGTGGATGACAGCCTGGTTGGCAGGCACGTAGATGCCGCCGTACTTCTTGGCTGCCGACAGACCAAACACATGGTCATCTTCGTTGATGGTTCCGCCAACGGCGCAGAGCGAGTTGTGGCAGTTGGTCATGGCATAGGGAATGGGGAATTTCTCCAGGCCACTGGCGCGGGCTGTCTGAATGATGCCCACGTATGTGATGTCGTGAGATGCCATGGCATCGAAGCGGATGCGCATCTTCTTGCCTTTCGAGCCGTCTACGTCGTGAGCGCGCAGAATGCCGTATGTGATGGTTTCTTCACGTGCCTCGTCGGGTGCAGGCAAACCGGCACCGTCGGCAACGATTTCTTTTCCATTCAGGAGGTAAACTCCGTGTTTGATTAGTTCTACCATAATGTTTTTTGTTATAGGATTTGATTAAATAGTGTTCTTGTTATTATCGTTATTCAGATATAACGTATAACGTTATAACGTAATTATGAGGTCATTATTGCATTCAGGAAGATGGTAAGTGCCAACATGTCCGCACAGCCACCGGGTGAAATGTTCTCAACTATGTAGCGTCGGTTCATCTCTTCAAGGCGCTCAATGCTAAAGTTGGCAAGCAGTTCTGCAGCTTCAGACTTCACTCGCTGAGCCACTTCTGCCCCGCAGCGGTGCAGAATGTTAGTGTCGTCGAGTTGCGACATAATGCGCAACAAGGTCTTATGATGAGCGTGTGGATCACCTTGCCGTTTGAGGTCAGACAGGAAAGGCAGCCAGTCGGCAAAGAGTTGGTTGTAGCCTTCACGAGCCATCGCCAGTGCACCCTTTGCATGATATTGGCTGACGGCACGACTTCCGTGCGTGTCTTGCGTGTCTGGGAATTGCTGAGCCAGTTGGATGATGGCATCCTGCAAATTGTTTACTGTAGTCCTTTGGTCCTTTGTTGCTTTGTTACTTCGGACTACAAGGGCAAGGCCCATTGAGAAAAGTGCACCGCGATGTGTGTTCACGCCACCCGTTGCAGCGAGCATGGCGCGCTCGGCCTCGATGCCGATAGCAGAGACGGTGGCATGATCGAGCATTCCTTCCTGCCCAGCTTGTGCGAGTTTCACAAAATAGGGGCGCAGAGCTGCAATACTACGCTGCATCAGCCGGTAGTCCATGTCCGTATGTGCGCCACAGTCGTGACGATCCACAAGACCAGGTTTCGGCGTCGTATCGAGTTCCTGCTGCAGCGCATCGCAAGCCAGGTGGGCAAGGAGGTAGGGAATGGTGGTTGGCGGCACCAGTGATGCAGCATCAGTGAAACGCCCATCTGCAAGTGCTTTCCTTACGAGTGAAGCACTGATGGCTGAGCCATCCTGTTGCTTTCGTTCAATGACCTTTACGGCAGGCAATTGCTGCAGCAGCAGTTCATTGTAGCGCCGTGTGAGGGCATCGTTAGGCTCAGAACCGACAAAGCGCACCGTGGCACCCAGTGCGGGAGCAATGTGGCGACGGTAGATGTCGATGTCAAGCAGCATCTGTGTGTCGGCTGCATCACTGAGTTGCTTGAGGAAATATGTTGGGAAGGTGGCGGCAGAGATGGCATAGCCACTGCCTTCGAGGACTGTGACGGGAGTTCCATTCAGCCCTGCTTCAATCATGGCCTTGCGCTCAGCATAGGGGAAGAGGGAACGTTCCTCTTTTACAGGGATCACGTAAAGATGATCCACCTGTCGGGTTGCCTGTTCAATGAGGAAGCGATGTCCGAGTGTGAAGGGATTGGCGTTCATCACAACGACACCAACTGAAGCCCCATCCCGGCCCTCTTCAAGGGGAGAAGGAGAAGTTTGGTGCTCAGTATGTTGTGACATTGTCGCAGCAAAGGAGCGGAGGTACTTCTTGTAATGCTCCAACCCTTGCCCGTTCTCCATGAGGATGGCGAGCGGTGCTTCGCCGATAAGACGGAAACCAAGGCTTTCGAACACCTCGCGGTTCTGCGGTTTCGTGAACACCTTCACCGAGTGATGGCCACGTTGGGCAGCCTCGCTGATGAGATGGGAAATAAGCCGGTTGGAAAGATGGGCATCGCGCAGCCTTTCGCTTACCGCGATGCATTTGATGATGCCGCCCTGCAGGCCTCCGCCAGCCAAAATCTCATCGCCGTCGGGCTCAGTGACGATGGCATAATAATCCACCTCATCGAGTCGTAGCTGGTTGGCCTCGAGGAACCGCTCCACCTTCCGACGCCAAAGCGGCATCGACATGGGAACGCTATGGATTTCATAATCCACCATGCACATATTCGTCTACGATTATCTCGATACGGGCTTGCAGTTCTTCACGGCTGTGAGTGTGGTTGCGCATGCAGAAGCGAGCCTCTTGCTGACAGAGAAGACAGCGTCGCGGCTCGGCACCGATGGCGCTACGAGATACGGGTGTGCCTGTTGTGTCGATGACATCGAGGTCGAACAACCGACCGAGAGGATGTTCCTCTTCGATGTGGCAAGCCATACGTTTGGCATCGAGCAATGGATGCGTTGTGAAAGCATAAGCCTCGAAACCCGTCTCCAAGTCGCGTTCCTCCATCCACGTGATGCTGTCGGCAAAGGCTACACGCATTGCTTCCGTGGCAGCCTGTGCCACCACGAGCGAGAAACGATTTCGCTTGACCGCCCCTGGCATGATGACCGTCAGGCATAGCAACGTTTCATCAGGGTGCTCATGCAGGAGTTCCTGTTGCCGATGCCATCGCCGGTCGCGACTTGCCAAGAGTTGGTCAAGCGAAATCTTCATAGAGAGATGATATGTTTACTCTACAATATTCTTAATCACGTCCATGACAGAGCCATCGCGGTTCATCACCACGCCCACGACCTTGTCGCCGAAGGGCAGCGGGTCGGGATTGCCGATGATTCCACGAGCCTTGTCGCGCAAAGCCTCAAGCGTTACGAGCTTCAGACCTGCAGCCTTCAGGCGCTCAGCAATCTCCGGACGACGCGGGTTGACGGCAATGCCATACTCCGTGACGACGACATCGACAGTCGAACCCGGTGTGATGAGCGTCGTCACTTCGTCGACGATGCAAGGAATACGACCACGCAGCAACGGGCAGACGATGATAGACAGGGCAGCATCGGCAGCTGTGTCGGGGTGACCGCCAATGGCACCGCGGATGATGCCATCGGAACCCACGAGAACGTTCACGTTGAAGTTCACGTCGACCTCAAGAGCCGAGAGTATCACAATGTCGAGGTACTTTGTAGCGGCACCCGGCTCGTCGGCTGAGGCATATTCGTTGGCCGAAACGCCCTTGTGCATCGGGTCGCGCATGATGGATTCGGCAGCTACCTTGTCAAATGACTGTACGTCGATGAGGCGTTCGATGAGTCCTTCCTCGTGCAACTTCACCATGTGAGCAGTGATTCCGCCGAGAGCGAACGAAGCTTTGATGCCCTGCTTGATCATCTCTTCACGGATGTACTTCACGGCAGCGAGCGATGCACCGCCCGAACCCGTCTGAATGGAGAATCCATTGCGGAAGTAACCACTGTTGACAATCACCTTGGCAGCCTGCTTGGCCAGCAGGATGTCGCGTGGATTCTTGGTGTCGCGGATAGCACCCGACGAAATCTTCGATGAGTCGCCCACCGAGTCAACAAGCACCACATAGTCAACATTGTGCTCAGAAATGGCATTCGGCGTGTTAGGATAGGGCACGAGGTCGTCGGTAAGGATCACCACCTTGTCGGCGTACTGTGCATCAGGCTTCGCATAGCCCAGCGAACCGCTGATTGATTTGGCTGTCTGCGAACGTGAATAGCCGCAAGCATTGCCCGAGTAGTCGCTCGATGAAGCACCGAGGAAAGCCACGTCGATATGCAGGTCGCCATTCTTGATGGCCGAGCCGCGTCCGCCATGTGAGCGGAACACAACCGGCTCCTTCATCAGGCCGTGTGATATCTCTTTGGCCAGGTCGCCACGCAGACCACTCGTTGAAATGCGTGTGATGACACCGTTCTTAATATGCTCTATCAGGGGCTTATGAACATCCTGAAGGCTCGAAGCAGCCAGATGCAAATCCTTAAATCCCATTTCTGCCAACTTTCCGACCACCATGTTCACCACCTTGTCGCCAGCACGGAAATGATGGTGGAAAGAGATGGTCATTCCATCCTTCAGTCCGCTGCGGCGAATAGCCTCTTCCAGCGTGCAGAGTTTGGTCTTATTGTGCTCTTGTGCGGTACGTGGAGTCGTGTCCTTGCGGCCATCCAATACTTGGAAAACGGGCTTTCCCAACTTCTCGGCTGCAGCCTTTATATCGTTGATTCTTTCTGCGTAATTCATAACTTTGAATTTTTAACGTTATACACACATCATTACAGAATGTCTTCCTTCTTGAGTACACCCGATGCAATGGCCAGATCGATGGTGTGCTGGGCACGGATGACGACGGGTTTGTCCACCATCTTTCCGTTCACGGCAATGACACCCGAGCCCTTAGCTTCGGCTTCCTTGATGGCGGCCAAGATCTTCAGTGCCTTCTCAATGTCCTTCTCCTTCGGTGCGAACACTTCGTTGATGATTTCAATCTGACGCGGGTTGATAATCGACTTGCCGTCGAAGCCCAGAGCCTTGATGAGTTCTACTTCCCTGCGGAAGGTATCCATATCGTTCAGGTTGGAGTACACGGTGTCAAGGGCATCGATGCCGGCAGCACGTGCAGCCACGACAATAGTCTGGCGAGCCAGCAGCAGTTCAATGCCGAAGTTGGGGTTATCACCTTGTGTGCGTTGTGTCTTCAGGTTGGCGCAGTAGTCCTCGGCACCCAGTGCGATGCCCATCATGCGCTTCGAAGCCGTGGCGATGGGGTAGGCGTTGACGATACCCAGTGCACTCTCGATGGCAGCCATGATCTTGGTACGTCCAACGCAGCCCAGTTCAGTCTCCCACTTCAGGATTTCAGCCTCAACCTCACGCACTTCGTCGGCGGTTTCGGTCTTCGGCATACGGATCACGTCGACACCGGCTTTCACTACGGCCTCGACGTCTTTCTTACCATAAGGAGTGTTCAGCGGGTTGATGCGAACCACCATCTCCGTGTCGCCGTAGTCGATGGTTTTCAGAGCGTTATACACCAGCAGGCGTGCTGCATCCTTTTCGGCCATGGTGACGGAGTCTTCCAGGTCGAGCATGATGGAGTCGGGACCGTAGATATGTGCGTCTGCCATCATTCCGGGATTGTTGCCCGGAACGAACATCATAGTTCTTCTAAGTCGTTGCATTGTATTTACGATTTACAGGTTTTCAGTTTTCAGTTCTTGGTATTCAATCCTCAAAAGGCCATTATTTCCAGACGTCAACACCCGTTGCACGTACGGCAGCGGCCGTCACACGTGCACGAATCGTGCAGTCAAGAGCACCCTTGTCGGTCGCTTTCACGTGAGCATCGCTGATGTTCAGTCCCTCAAGGGTTTCAGTAATAACTTTCTTGATTTGCTTGCCGAACTGGAACTCCACCGTTGAGTCAAGATCAATTTGCAGGCCCGGTGCATCGGCAGGAGAGATTTGAATTAGGATATCGCCGGACTCCAGTGTTCCGGCCATAGCTTCTTTCATTTCCATGATTAGAAAAATTTTGTTTTAATAGTTATTATTTTCGGTTAAGGCCTGAGACCATTGCTGGCCAGGGGCATAATAGTTAATAGATTCCGCTGCAAATTTAGGAGTTTTCTTTGATACGCCCAAATAAAAATAAGGAAATTATGCGCCGAAAGACTAAAAAATGTTATAAAGTTTCCTGCTTACATTGTTTTTCTCTATCTTTGCGTGTTCATAATGGCAACTATTAGATATGTCAATTCGGAAGTATTCTGTCATCATATGCCTGCTGTTTACGCTCTTTTCTCCTTTGTCATGGGGACAGAGCGCTGATTTCGGATTGTTACATCGCAATCCAAATAACCATGTAATGACTATCGATAGGAAGGCTCTTGTACGCCGTCACAATCCACAAACGCACCATGTAGGGCAGCAGCAGTTCCTCGTCGGAATTGGCAATGCTCAAATGAAGGTCGATGCCACGGCCTTGCAGACTTTTATCGGCGACAGTGGCAATATGGTAAATATCGGTCTCGATATTCCCGACACCACTCATCTGAGCCAGCTCACAATGGAACTCGACCGATGGACGGGCAAGGCAACGAGCCGTTTTTACAACAACGGTCAGTTCTTTCGTGTAGAAACCGTCTACACAACCATCACTGATGATTTTGACTACCAGTTGCAGAAAAAGTCAATCATTGCATTACGCATCATGAGCGATAGCATTTTCGATGTCATTCTGCGCCCTCAGGAAGCTGCTTTGCAAGGAAAACTGCAGTCATCGGACGTCAAGTCGTTGAAAAAGAACGCGGCTTTCCAACTGCGCGACGAAGCTGGCACACACTGGTTTGCCGCTTGTTGGCGCGGTAACACCTCTATGAAGAAAAGCAAAGGGCAGATGCGGCTTCACTGCAAGGGCGATGAGGTTGTCGTCGAGGGCAAGAAACAGAAGCAATACGTACTGGATATCATCATGTATCCGATGCTGAGGAAACCCCACGACTGGTTCTATAATACTCCTGTCGATATGCCATTCACTGAATATGCCCTGCATGCGGCGGCGGGATGGGCTAACTTCTGGAATGAATGCGGCATCGCCGATTTCTCGGCAACGAACACGCCTGAGGCTAAGGCTATGGAACGGCATCTCGTAGAAACCCTCTATGACTTCAGTGTCGACACTCCGTCAGACTGGTGGTCGCAGGCTCCGCTCACGGCTTATGGTTTTGCCAAGCAAATCGTGCCAATCCTTACGACGAAAAGCCGCCGTTCGCCTGACGAACTGTCGCAACATCCTGAGTTCATCGCTGCTTCGCTGCTGACACTGCGTGCCTATACGATGCCACAGGTGATTGAGCGCTTCAATATGGATGAAGAAACCGTCGGCACCTTCTACGCTGCCATTTACAACGCTTTCGTTCATGTCATCAAGAAGGCTGGTGAGAGCCTCGAAAGCAATCAGCCCACCATACCCGACTACCTCGACCGCGATGAACTGCTGTCGGTTGCACGACGTTGGCTGGTTGACCCTGAGTCTCTCGAACTGCTGAAGCCCTCTGCCGGGAAGATGTTCCACCTGCCAATGGCCTCCGACCAACTGCCGGGTCCGCTCTTCCTCTTGGCCATTGCCGACCATCGGTGGCCACAAGACTGGAAGGTGACGGTAGAAAACATCCTTCCCTTGCCGTAATACGAAGCATATTGGCTGTCATCCCTTATGTATAGATTCAAACTCCACACTTATGAAAGATATCTGTTGCATCGGGCATCTGACCCGCGATAAAATCATCACACCAGAGAGCACCGTCTACATGGCTGGTGGCACCTCTTTCTATTTCGCGCACGCACTGAACCACCTGCCGAAGGGCAACACTTCGTTCCAACTCGTCACGAAGGTGGGCGAGGAGTCAATGCCTGAAATCGAGAAGATGCGGCAGGAAGGCATCGACGTGCTGTGCTATCCGAGCCGCCATTCGGTCTATTTCGAAAATAAGTATGGTGCTGACACGAACCGACGCACACAACGGGTGCTCGCCAAGGCCGACCCCTTCACGCTCAAAGAGGTGCAGTCGTTGGAGGCTCGCGTGTTCCACCTTGGCTCATTGCTGGCCGATGACTTCCCTATCGAGGTGGTTGAGGCTCTCAGCAAGAAAGGTCTCATCAGCATCGATGTGCAGGGTTACCTGCGTGACGTGCAGGGAGAGAGCGTCCATCCCTGTCAGTGGGTCGGTAAAGAGCATGTCCTTGCCATGACAGACATCCTGAAACTGAACGAATACGAGATGCAAGTCATCACCGATTCGAACGATCCGCACACCGTAGCTCGCAAGCTTGCCTCGATGGGAGTACGCGAAGTGGTGCTGACTTTCGGCGATTATGGCTCGCTCATTTATGCCGACGACCAGTTCTACGAGGTCCCTGCCTACAAGCCGCAGCACCTTGTCGATGCCACAGGTTGTGGCGATACCTACTCTGCCGGCTATCTCTACTGCCGTGCTCAGGGCGAGAGTCCGCTTGAAAGTGGTAAGTTTGCAGCAGCCATGTGTACGCTTAAGCTCGAGCAACACGGTCCTTTCAGCAGCGATGTTCAGGCTGTTCGCGCCGTGATGCAGCGTAACGTCCAACAATAAGGTGGTACATTTGTTGCAAAAAAGCATTGCTTTGACGTCTGCAAAGCAATGCTTTTTTGTATCTAACCCAATGCTTTCCATTCAACAAGGCATCGGTTTCCCGGGGCGAAGTGGCTTAAGTGGCGTGTGAGGCACTTAGGGACATTTCCCAGAAGTGGTCGCCCCACTGTCGGGCCAGTTCCAGATCGTGGGTGGAAAGAATGATGATCTTTCCCTGTTCGTGGGCAAGTCGCTTCAGCAGGGCAAACGTTTCAATCTTGCTGGGGTGGTCGAGGAATGCCGTGGGCTCGTCGAGGAGCATCAAGGGTGTCTGCTGGGCCAGGGCCTTGGCAATGAGCACTTTCTGTCGTTCGCCGTCGCTGAGCGTATTCCATGGCTTTCTCGCCATGGAGTCGATGCCAGTAGTGGCCATTGCTTCGCTGACGATGAGTCGGTCTTGGTCGGTGAGCCGCCCCCAAAAGCCTGTATAGGGCATACGTCCCATGGCCACAACCTCCTCAACGCTGAGCGACAGGTCGTCGATACGGTCGGTCAGCACCACGCTGCACAATCTGCCATTACTCTCAAAGCTATGCGATTGACGCTCGAAACTCGAAACTTGAAAC
>JAEEGL012055582.1_pt1 | contig 16997 bp, 15 predicted proteins | sample 9134231 | NCBI WGS metagenome assembly JAEEGL01 (sample SAMN16246548, study PRJNA631951) | gut metagenome | biome: gut microbiome; feature: rumen; material: fiber-attached | host: Bos | place: Iran: Karaj | collected 2018-10
CCAGTGGGGGAGAGGAGGAGGGAGAGCGGACAGGGGAGAGGGGAGAGTGGAGAGTGGAGAGGGGAGAGTTTAGAACGGAGAGTGGAGAGTGGAGAGCGGAGAGTGGAGAGCGGAGAGTGGAGAGTGGAGAACGGAGAGCGGAGAGCGGAGAGTGGAGAGTGGAGAGTGGAGAGTGGAGAGTGATGCCTACCATAGTAAAAGTACAGGACAGCAGCAAGGCTCTGGGTCTCATGGCCGATAACTGGTACGGTCATCCGTCGCGCCAGCTGAAGCTGGTTGGCATCACCGGCACCAACGGAAAGACCACTACCGTGACCCTACTGCACCGCATGTTCCGCATGATGGGCTTCCATGTCGGCCTTATCTCCACCATCGTTAATAAGATTGACGAGCAGGAGCTGCCCACATCGCACACTACCCCCGACGCACTGGAGCTGAACCAGTTGCTAAGGAAGATGGTCGATGCCGGATGCCAGTACTGCTTCATGGAGGTCAGCTCACACGCCGTGGTGCAGCATCGCATTGCGGGGCTGGAGTTTGCCGGCGGCATATTCAGCAACATCACCCACGACCACCTCGACTTCCACAAGACCATGGCCGCCTATATCGCTGCCAAGCAGGGCTTTTTCAATGCCCTCCCAAAGAGCGCATGGGCGCTGACCAACATCGACGACAAGAACGGCATGATAATGGTGCAGAACACCGCAGCGCAGGTCAAGACCTACAGCCTGCAACGCATGGCCGATTTCCGCTGCCGCCTGATTGAGGAGAGCATCGACGGAATGCAGCTTGAGATGAACGGCACAGAGATGTGGAGCCGACTGGTGGGACGCTTCAACGCCTACAACCTAACAGCCATCTACGCCGCCGCCATGCTTCTGTGTGGGGAGTCGCCTGTGAGCCAGAAGAAAGTTGAGAGCGGAGAGATATTGTCGATCCTCTCCCTTCTCGAGCCGGCACCGGGACGCTTCCAGCGTGTCAGCGGGCAGGGCAAAACAGCCATCGTCGACTACGCCCACACTCCCGATGCAGTGAAAAACGTAATCGACACCATCAACGACATACGCCATAAGAACCAACAGCTTATCACGGTGGTGGGTTGCGGCGGTGACCGCGACAAGACAAAACGTCCCGAGATGGCACGCATCGCCGCCATCGGCAGCGACAAGCTGGTGCTAACCTCCGACAATCCGCGCAGCGAAGACCCCGATGCCATCCTTGACGACATGGAGGCCGGTCTCGATGCAGAGCAGCTGTGCCGCACCGTCCGCATAACCGACCGCCGACAGGCCATCCGCACCGCCTGCATGATGGCCAAGGAGGGTGACATCATACTGGTGGCCGGCAAAGGCCACGAGACCTATCAGGAACGCAACGGCGTCAGAACCCATTTCGACGACGTGGAAGAATTGAAATCAATAATAACAAAATAAAAAATGCTCTACTACCTTTTCGACTGGCTTGACAAAGCATTTGACTTTCCCGGAGCGGGCGTGTTCCAATACATATCGTTCCGCGCCGGTGCCAGCATTGTCACATCGCTGCTCATCATGCTGCTGCTGGGCCGCCCCTTCATCAAGTGGATGAAGACCCGCATGGGAATGATGGACGAAGTGCGCACAGAGCTTGGCCTCGAGGGTGCGCAACGCAAGAGCCAGACCCCGACGATGGGCGGACTGCTGATACTGTTCGCCATTATCATCCCCACACTGCTGTTCGCCAAACTGGACAACATCTACGTTCAGATAATGCTTGGCACAACGGTGTGGATGGGCTTGGTTGGATTCCTGGACGACTACCTGAAGAAGAAACGCGGCAAGGCCGGACTTCCAGGCAAATACAAAGTCATCGGGCAGGTGCTGCTCGGCCTGGTAGTGGGACTTCTGATTATGTACCACCCCGATATGCCCAACACGACACTGACAACCATACCTTTTGTGAAGAACAACGAACTGGACTATGCCAAGCTGGTCACATGGATGGGACCGTGGGCAAAAGACCTTGTATGGCTTGTTGTGGTATTGATTGTGATACTGGTTGTTACGGCAGTCAGCAACGCCTCGAACCTGACCGACGGCATCGACGGCATAGCCACCGGCGTGGCGGCTGTCAACGGCGGTGCCCTTGCCCTGCTGGCATGGGTCAGCGGCAACGTCATCATGGCCGGATACCTCAACATAGTCTATCTGCCCAACATCGGCGAGCTAGCCATCTTCAGCTCGGCCTTCGTCGGTGCAACGCTCGGCTTCCTGTGGTTCAACACCCATCCCGCCGAGATATTCATGGGCGACACCGGCTCGCTGGCCATCGGCGGCATCATCGCAGTCTTCGCAGTGCTGATTAAGAAAGAGTTACTGTTGCCCGTACTGTGTGGAATATACTTCATGGAAGACCTCTCGGTAATCATCCAGACCACCTACTGCAAGATTTACCGTCGCCGCAACAAACTGGCCCCAAGTGAGATAGTGCCAGTGGAGAAACGTCCGTTCCGTATGACCCCGCTGCACCACCACTACCAGAAAAAGGGCACAGCCGAGGAGAAGGTTGTAACGCGCTTCATCATCATATCAATACTACTCGCCATATTCACGCTGTCGACACTGAAACTAAGATAGCATAGAGAATTGAGAACAAAGAAAAACAACAACTAAACAATGACCATAGAGACACTTGCCACGAAAGGCTTCACTAACACAAACACCGGCCTTGCCGGATTGGATACAAACCGTCTGCGCACAATGCGCAATGCCGGACTTCGCGCCTGCTTCCGCCGCATGGAGGATGTAGACGGCCGTATGGAGTTCGTCGCCACAGTGCGCGGAAGGCAGTACTACAACGACGCGGCCGCACGCAACGTAAATGCGACATGGTATTCCATCGAGAGCATGCAGGGCGGCGTGGTATGGATAACCTGTGGCAGCAAAGAGGATATAGACTACAGCCGACTGTCGGCGGCGGTGCAACGCAAGGTACGCATGATACTGGTCATCGGCCCTGATGCCGGGGTACGCAAAGCCTTCTCGGTATCGGTTCCCAAAATCGTGGAGTGCAAGACCATGGGCGAAGCCCTGAAGCAGGCCTACTTCTACGATTCGCAAGATGTCAAGGTTCTCTTCTCGCCAGCGACAGACGATGAGAGCCAGCCGACCGCCGAACTGGCCGAGGCATTCACCTACGAAGTGAACGAATTATGAAAAAGATAAACATATTCCGAGGTGACAAGGTGCTTTGGGTAGTGTTCTTCCTGCTCAGCATCATATCGCTCATCGCGGTGTACAGCTCGATTGGCTTGCACGCCAACAGTCTCGACGGCAAGACGCCGACGGGGATGTTCCTGAAACACTTTGCGATAGTGGCAGGAACTTATGTGGCAATAATCGTATTGTCAAACATTAATTATCGCAACTTTTCACGTTTCGCCTTGCTCGGCTATTTCGGTTCGATTGCATTGCTTGTGCTGACGTTTGTGATGGTGAAGATTGGCGGCGGATCTGCGGCCGACGGCAGCGGCGCTGCCCGTTGGATTCGTTTCGGAGCGTTCCAACTGCAGCCTTCCGAGATTGCCAAGGTGGTGCTGCTGATATTCGTGGCAAGGATGCTGACATTGAAAAAAGAGTCTGTCGCCACCAAGGAGTTCTTCTGGAGCATACTCGTATACATAGGAATAGTAGTCGGACTCGTCGTGTTCGAGAACTTCTCCACCGCAGCATTGATATTCCTGGGCTGCTACATAATGATGTACCTGGGCGGAGTGAACCGTAAACGCTGGTGGCTATTGCTGGCAGTCATTGTCGTAGGTGTGAGCCTGTACATGGGTTACAAATATTTTCAATACAAGAAAAGCGTAGATACCGCCATTGAGTTGAAGGACGAGAGCCTGATAAAACGCGGAAACACATGGGGCGGCCGTATCTACCGCTGGCTCAACCCCGACCCAGAGGCAGTAACACAGGAGAACCGTGCCCGCATGGCTGTTGCCCGCGGCAAGTTCTTCGGACAGCATGTCGGCAGCACCATACATGGCCGACTGATGACCCAGGCGCACAACGACTTCATCTATGCCGTCATAATTGAGGAGACCGGTGCCCTAGGCGGCATCGTAGTGTTTGCACTCTATGCCATATTCTACCTGCGATGTGTGAGGCTGGCCAAGAAATGTCCCGGACGTTTCGGCAAGCTGACCGTGGCCGGCATAGGAACGGTGATATACATACAGGCATTGGTGAACATGGGTGTGGCCGTCGGTGCATTACCAGTAACCGGCCAGACGCTGCCATTCATCAGCTATGGCGGCACGGCATACCTGTTCCTCGGTGCCGGCGTGGGTGTAATACAAGCGGTGGCTGTGGACACAAACCGACAGGCAATGGCAGCCAAGAAAGGCTGTGCACTGCCTGAACCGGAGAAGGAATTGGAAATTGTAGAATCAGAAAATAGAGAACTATGAAAGCGATTGTAAGTGGTGGCGGTAGCGGTGGCCATATCTTCCCCGCAGTGGCAATTGCCAACGCAATAAAGAAGCGCTGGCCCGATGCCGATATACTCTTTATCGGCGCAGAAGGCAGGATGGAGATGGAGAAAGTGCCGGCGGCAGGCTTCCCCATAAAGGGACTGCCCATTGCCGGCCTGCAACGACAGCTCACGCCGGCCAACATCATCAAGAACCTACAGCTGCCAGGCAAGATGATTAAGAGCAATCGCATGGTCAAGGAAATCCTTGCCGATTTCAAGCCCGACATCGTGGTCGGGGTTGGCGGCTTCGCCAGTGAGCCCACTCTCAAGGCAGCTTCGAAGATGGGCTACCCCACCCTGCTGCAAGAGCAGAACTCATACGCCGGACTGACCAACAAGATGCTGGCCCGCAACGCCCGCACCATCTGCGTGGCCTACGCCGGAATGGAGCGCTTCTTCCCCAAGGAAAAGATAGTGTTCACCGGCAACCCCGTGCGTGCCGACATCGAGCAGATGAACGTCACCCGCGACGAGGGGCTTGACCACTTCGGCCTCAAACCCGATGCAAAAGTCATCCTCTCGGTTGGCGGAAGTCTCGGTGCACGTTCAATCAACCAAATGATAATCAACCACCTTCACTTCTTCCGCGAGAAACGTATCCAACTTATATGGCAGACAGGCCGCTGGATGTACGAAGAGGCGTGTCACGCCGTCGAGCAGGCCGATGTTGCCGACTGGGTCAAGGTGCACCAGTTCATCAGCCGCATGGATCTGGCATACGCAGCAGCCGACGCCGTCATTTCGCGCGCCGGTGCCATCGCCATCAGTGAGCTGTGCATCGTTGGCAAGCCTGTTCTCCTTATCCCTTCGCCGAACGTAGCCGAAGACCACCAGACGAAAAATGCGCTGGCACTTGTCGACCGCGGGGCTGCCTTGATGGTGCGCGACAGCGAGTGCGACAACCAGGCTCTGCCACGCATGAAGGAACTGCTCGACAGTGCCGACCGTCAAGCCGCAATGTGTGAGGCTATCCAGAAGATGGCTGTCCGCGGTGCTGCCGAAAAGATTGTTGATGAGATAGAAAAAATAGTGAAATGAACTACTACTTTCTAGGCATAGGAGGCATCGGCATGAGTGCCATCGCCCGCTTCTTCCACCGTCGCGGCGACACGGTGACAGGATACGACCGTACACCGTCACATCTTACCGCCGAACTGGAGGCCGAAGGCATTGCCATCCACTACGACGACCGTCCCGACTTGCTGCCCGCCGACATCGACCTGGCAATATACACCCCCGCCGTTCCCACCGACCTTGGTGAATATAAGGCCTTGGTGCAACGCGGCGTGAAGATGGAGAAACGCTCGCAGATGCTCGGTGAACTGACGCGTGGCAAGAAATGCATAGCAGTGGCCGGAAGCCACGGCAAGACCACCACCAGCACCCTCATCGCCTATCTACTTTCCGGAAATAGAGAAATTGGATGCAGCGCATTCCTCGGCGGAATAAGCAAGAATTTCGGCAGCAACCTGGTTGTCGATAACAACAGCGAATATATTGTAGTCGAAGCAGATGAATATGACCGTTCCTTCCTACAGCTGCACCCCTATATCTCAGTCATCACCGCCACCGATGCCGACCACCTCGACATCTATGGCAACCACCACACCCTGCTCGAAGCATACGCCCAATTCGCCAACCAAACCTCGCCAGACGGTCACCTGTTCATCAAAGAAGGGATATTTGTCGAAGACAACGGCAAACCCTTTGTCGAGTACGGCCACCATGAACATCATGAACACCACGAAGAGCATGAGCATCACGAACACCACTCTCCACTCCCCACTCTCCACTCTCCACTCTCCACTTACACCACTCGTGGCATCGAGGCCGACTATTACGCAATAAACATCCGCACCTACAACGGCAATATCTTCTTCGACCTCCGCACACCTGACGGGGTACTCTATGACCTTGAGCTCGACGGTGCGCCGCTGGTGAATGTCGAAAACGCCGTTGTCGCATCAGCCGTGGCTCTCAAATGCGGTCTAGACCAGTACCAGCTGCGCCACGGACTGAAAAGCTTTTCCGGTGTGCGCCGCCGCTTCGACTACCGCATCCGTGAGAAAGAGCTCGTCTACATCGACGACTATGCCCACCACCCCCAAGAGATTGCCTCGACCATCGAGTCTGTGCGCTATCTCTATCCCAACAAACGACTGGTAGGCATCTTCCAGCCCCACCTCTACAGCCGCACCCGCGACTTTGCCGACCAGTTTGCAGAAGTCCTCTCGCAGCTCGACGAGGTGGTCATGCTGCCCATATACCCCGCACGCGAGAAGCCCATACTTGGCGTAACCTCCAGCATGGTGCTGCGCAAAATCGACAGCATGTCGAAATACCTCTGCACCCCCGACCAGGTGCTGGAGCTGGTGCCAGCCCTCTGTCCCGACGTAGTACTTACCCTCGGCGCAGGCGACATCGACCGCCTTGTGCCGCGACTTGAAGCCACCCTTAGAGAAACGATGCTATGAAAAACCCACTGAACATTAGCGCACTGGCGCCCAAAATGCGAGTTAGAATAGCACTGATTATTGGCGGTGCTGTCGTGCTTGCGGCATTGACCATCCTCGCCAATATCTCGCGTCTGCGTTCGCCGGTACACGATGTCGTCGTAGACATCCGCCATCGCGGCACGCCCCTGCTCGTCAGCCAACAAACCGTCCGCGACAGCATCTTCGCCGCCATGCCACAGCTCTCGACCACACGTGTGGCCGACGTCGACCGCGACCGCGTGGCCAATGCCGTCCTCAACGTTCCATTCATCGAGTCGGCCACAGCCTCGGTCAGCGTCAGCGGCAAGGTCGTAGTCAAAGCCGTACAACGCCGCCCCATAGCGCGCCTGTACTACGGCAACCGTGAGTTCTACTTCGACAAATACGGCAAGGTCTTCCCCACCTCAACACTGGCCAGCTGCGATGTGTTGGTAGCCGGCGGCAACTTCAAACAGCCGCTGCGCCGCGACAGCCTGAGCGCACAAGTACTCGAGCTGGTCGAGGTGGCACGTTTCCTCGACGAAAACAGCAAATACAGCCCGATGGTCGACCAGATATACAGCCAGGCGGAAGGCAGTGTATGCCTTGCACCGAAGCTGGGCAATTTCACCATCGAACTAGGCGACGCCCAAAACCTCGAAGAGAAATTCTCCAACCTGCTGTCATTCTACTGCAATGGACTGCCGCGCGCCGGTTGGAACACATACTCCCGCATAAGCCTGAAATTCAACGGACAGGTTGTTTGCACAAGAGCGAAAAACGTGAGACAATAATAATTAATAATGGTACGCAGGCGCCTCGCCTGCTAAACATAAAAAAGGCGATTCGCCTGCGAGAAAGTTAGAAAACAAAACAATAATATATCGATTATGGAAAACGAAAACATCATTGTAGGACTGGACATTGGAACCACCAAGATAGCGTGTTTCGTAGGTGTCCGCAGTAAAAACGGCAAAATCAAGATTCTCGGCTACGGCAAGACCGACTCCGACGGCGTTGAACACGGAGTGGTGCGCAACGTCGAACTGGCAGGACGTTCCGTCAAAAAGGCTGTCGAACAGGCTGCAAACCAGGCCAACGTCGACATCGACGAGGTATGGGTCGGTGTGGCCGGACAGCACATCAAGGCTCGCCCAAGCCACGGATACATCACCATTCCGCCCGAGCATGAACTTATCACGCAGGAGGATGTCGACCTGCTCACCGAACAGCAGTTCAACACAATGCTAGAACCCGGCGAGGCAATCCTGCACGTCTTCCCGCAGCGCTATATCGTGGACCGCGTCGAGCTGAACCGCGACATTCCGCCCGTGGGCGTGGCCGGCAAGACCCTCGAAGCCGAGTTCCACATGGTGACGGCCAATGTCACCAACCTGCAGAACATCCGCTTTGCCGTCCGCAATGCAGGTCTGAAAATAAAGGACGTAGTGCTTGAACCCGTGGCCTCGTCACTGGCTGTGCTCGACGACGGCGACCGTGATGCCGGCGTCGCCATGGTTGATATTGGCGGCGGCACCACCGACATTGCAATATTCCACGACAAGATTATCCGCCACACCTCGGTTATTCCGCTGGCAGGCAACGCTATCACCAACGACATACGCGAAAATTTCTCAATCCTGCGCAATCAGGCCGAGAGCCTAAAGGTAAAGTTCGGCTCATGCCTCGTGCAGGCTGTTAGCGAGAACGATGTCATTTCAATTCCCGGCATACGCAGTCAGGCTCCGCGCGAGATTAGTGTCAAGGCTCTGGCCAACTGCATCAACCTCCGCACCAAGATGCTCATGGAGCAGGTCGACTACGAGATTAAGCTCTCCGGCTACCACAACAAACTCATCGGCGGTGTAGTGCTCACCGGCGGCGGCGCAAAACTGAAAGATATAAAGAGCCTCTGCTCGCTTGTCACCGGTGCCAACACCCGTGTCGGTATCCCCAACGAGCATCTAGACCCCGAAAGCGCAGGCTACGAAGAACTGGCCCACCCGATGTATGCCACCGGTATCGGCCTCGTCATCTTCGGCATGAACGAGACTGAAAAGGAACTCACACCGGATACCGAGACCAACAAGAAGGACAGCGATTTCGACAGCAAGGGAGTGGACATTTTCGCCAATATGCCCGATGCAACGCAACCCGAAAGCGTCAAAAAGCCGGAGTCAAAAGAAAAACCCAAGCCCAAACCCGATAGCGACGGCTCGAACATCTTCAAGAAAATCGGCGAGCGCATACGCAGTATCATCACCGACGACACCATCGACCAACCGGAATGATTTCGGTTATACACAGCAATTTGTTGATAACTAACCGATAAACTTACCCCATAATCGAAAATATATTGGTAATTTTACAACGGCCATTGTAGCACAGATGTCTCAATAAACATCTGGGATACAGTAGTATAGAAAAATGCAAGCTCATGGAAGATAATACAAATTTTGAAACAATGCCCTCTCAGGCACCTCTTTTTGCATTTGACTCGCCCAAAGGCCAGTCGTCCTACATCAAAGTGATAGGCGTTGGCGGCGGTGGCGGCAACGCTGTAAACCACATGTTCCGCGAAGGAATCACCGGCGTCGACTTTATCGTCTGTAACACCGATATGAAAGCACTTGGCGCCTCGCCAGTGCCCAACAAGATACCCCTTGGCAGCCTCGGCCTCGGTGCCGGTGGCAAACCCGAGAAGGCCCGCAAGGCCGCCCTGGACAAGACCGACTCCATCAAGGAAGCCCTTGCCCATAACACACAGATGCTCTTCATCACTGCCGGTATGGGCGGCGGTACCGGTACCGGCGCCGCTCCCGTCATCGCCGACATTGCCAAAAGCATCACTTTGGACAACGAGGAGAACGAAGAGATTCTCGTCGTGGCTATTGTCACCCGCCCCTTCACCTTCGAAGGCCGCCAGCGCATGGAGCAGGCCGAGGCCGGCATCAAGGCTCTCCGCGAGAAGGTCGACTCGATCATCATCATCGACAACGATAAACTCTTCGGCTTCGGTGACCTGACAATGTCGCAGGCCTATGCCATGGCCGACGATGTACTGCTAACTGCCGCAAAAGGCATCGCAGAAATCATCTCGAAGGAAGGCTACATCTGCCGCGATTTCCAGGACATCAACAGCGTCATGGAGCATTCGGGCAGAGCACTTATGGGTACCGGCAGCGGTCGCGGCGAAAACCGTGCCAAGGACGCCATCAACGCCGCCACCAAGTCGGTGCTGCTCGACGACAGCGACATCACCGGCGCCAAGAACGTGCTGCTCTACTTCACCTCGTCCCATGAGCACGAGATGACCATCCGCGAACAGATGGAGATAACCGACTACGTATGCCAGGCCACCGGCGGCTTCGCCGATGTCAAATACGGTGCCGGATACGACGATGAACTTGGTGACGAGCTGAAAGTCACGCTCATTGCAACTGGTTTCGACAAGGTTGCCAAAAGCGAGCCCGAGGAAGAGCGCGTCCATGTGCTGACACCCGACACCGACACCAAGCCGGTCGACACCACCAAACCTGTCGAGCCGGAGAACAACAACACATCCACCGAGCCGTACATTGTCACCAAATCCATCTATGGCGCTCCTGTCGACACCGCCGAGCCTGCCGCAACTGTAGGTCCCGTCAAGCAGACGCAGCCTGCCACACCGCAGCCCGTGATACACGTGCGCGGCCTCTATGACGATGAACCCGTTGCCGAGGAAAAGAAGGTGGCAAAGGACGAGGCTGTCGATGACAACAGCCTTGTCGATGGCATCAAGTACATCTCGCGCGAACCCGCTCAAACCATGGAGACACCCGCAGCCCCGGCCGCCACTGTCGCACCGGTTGTTGAGGAGGTCAAACCCGTGGTCGAGGAAGTAAAGCACGTAGTCGAAGAGACCAAACCGGTTGTTGAGGAACCCGTCCAGCAGACCAAGACTACCGTGGCGTCGCTTATCCATGGTGCATTCCACAGCGACAACGCCATGATGAACGCTTCCGACCGTATCCGCAAAATACATGAGCTTCTCCGCAACGACCCCGCCGGTGCCGACAAGGTTATGGCCATGACGACACAACAGCTTGCCGAAGACTCAATGTCAATGGATTATAACAACACGCCGCATTCGAGCAAGCAGGAAGCAGCACGCTACTCTGTCCAGCCCGATGGCTCCATGGTTGAAATCCCAACTCTCCACGGTAAAGCCGATTGAATCTTAAATCCTCACACAAACTAATCGGCACACTCTGCGCCATCGGCGCTGCAGTATGCTACGGTACAAATCCCCTCGGCGCGCTAAACCTCTACGCCGAGGGGATGAATACTCCATCGGTACTCTTCTACCGATTCGGACTTGCATGGGCCATCGTAGCCATAGTAATGATGTTCCGCCGTGAAACTCTGTGCGTTAGCAAACGGGAGTTTCTCACACTTTCCGCACTCGGAATCCTATTTATTTTCTCGTCGCTGACGCTCTATCTCAGCTTCCACCACATGCCGGCAGGCATAGCCTCGACGATACTCTTCACCTATCCGGTGATGACCGCAGCAATCATGGCCATATTCTTCAGGGAGCGAATTACATTCTCAACCGTGGCATCCATCGCGCTGGCATTGGCCGGCGTTCTACTGCTCTACTGGGGTGATACCGGCGGCACATTGAACATCATAGGAGTGATACTGGTGCTTGTCTCCGCACTGACTTACGCACTGTATATCATCGTAGTAGACAAGTCACCGCTACAGATGTCCTCGTTCAAAATCAACTTCTACGTACTGCTGTGGTGTGCCATTGGCATGGCCACCTTTGCACTGGTTAGCGGACAGACACTCATGCTGCCGCCCACACCCAGGGCCTGGCTGTGGGTCTCTTGGCTCGCCGTTGTCCCCGCCATCATGGCGTTGGTGATGATGGTCTATGCAGCCAAATATCTCGGTTCCACGCCGACAGCCATCCTCGGTGCCCTCGAACCCACCACCGCCGTTCTGATCGGTATCTTCATCTTTGGCGAGCCGTTCACCCTGCGTCTCTTCGCGGGCATCGTCCTCATCCTCGCCGCCGTCATCATCGTCGTTCTCCGCAAGTCCCGCTGAATTAGCGCTAACAAAAACAGTTCCCCTCCACCTGCCTTTACTTGGCGATGGAGGGGAACTGTTCTGCCGTCGGGCATTACTCAACCCGCTGGCCTTTGCTGTTTAGAATCACGCCCCGGTCATAGTCGGTCTTGCACAGATAGAGGTCTTTGTCAACAGCCGATATTCTATGGTACGACGGCGGGGTAATCATCTTGCCATCGGGACTCATAAGACCATACCAGCCACTTTCGGCCTCATATTTCAGACAGGTTGCCACAGCTTTGCGGGTGGAGAAGTCGTCATAACTGAAGTATAACTCAGTTTCTTCGTCCACATCGCGATTGGTGTGATACATCACTTCGCGGGTGTTATATGTCATCTGCTCAACATCGCGAATTTGATTGGCAGCCAGCAGCCGTCCTTTCAGGTCATACAAGCTCTGTGTATGGTCGGGGAAGGTTACATCTATGGACGTATCGCCGACAGTCAACGATGCTGCCACAAGCGGTATCACGGCATCCATACCAAAGGTCATGACGGCATGCTTGTTATTCATTGTCAACAGCCAGAAGGTATCCTGCGGATGGATGATGTCATACACAGGCGGCAGCACCCAGTCACCATTACGGTCGATAAGCCCCATGTGCTTGCAAGCACTGTCGTTGACGGCACAATGCCCATTGTGGAAGACGTAGCCATCGTCGGTTTCATCATAGGCGAAGCCACGGTCGATGACCACTTTGCCCTCAGTATCGATGAACTTTATACGCCCGTTCACTTCGACAGCTGCAAGGCCATCGGAGAAAATCCAGGCATGCTCATAGATAGGCTTGATAACCAGTCGACCATCGCGCATGTGGAAGTAGCCACGCTTGTCGCCATCGCTGAAGTGGACAAGAGAGTCGCCCTCCAGTGGCTTACTGATACTCAGAATGTGCTTCAGAATCCGGTGTCCGTTGCTATCGGCCAGATAACCCTTGTCACCCCAAAGGTCGTCATAATAGAACAGGTTGTCGTTGAACACCTCCTCCAGGTAGATGCTGCTGTTGCGGTCGTTGTATCCACATGAGCTACTGATGTCCCAATAGACACTTCGTCCGAAGCGAACCAGAGCCACTGTCGCCCAATAGATAACGACAATAGCAAACGCGGTACCCACCACGCGGTGCAGCACACGCCCATACTTTGAGTTGTCCTTCATGCCGAACAAGGTAGCCACCCAGTCGACCACAGCCGTGAACACGGCCTTGATTCCATGCCATAAGGATTTGATTACTTTTTTCATTGTTTCTTTTTTGGGTTATTAATTCATAATTTTGACTATAAAGAGTACAATGAGGAAAACAATCTATCATTTCAACATAAAAAAAAGACAAACGATTTCTCGTTTGTCTGTAAAGGATGGTGGCAGGAGTGTTCTTATCGCTTTGGTACAATGTCAAATCCTGCTTTTAGGATAAACTTCAACGTCTCTATGCTAGTGTTGCGGTCGTATACCTTCTCTTCCTCGGGCAAATCCTCGTAAGATACCAGGCATGGGTGCTTCTTCTCGGCATCATTGCGCACGGAGCCGTATGTCCATCCTTGGGCAATTCTTGTCTCTGCCCATACTTCGTGGACATTCTTGGCCATCTGCTCCACCAACAGGTTCAATTCTTCGGGCAGCACGACATCCTTCGTGCCGATAGGCTGTGGGGTGTAGGTTTCTGTTTTCATTTTTACTGTCTTTTGGTTAACAACGACAATAAAGAGCCGTCATTGAGGTTGAATCTATCAGTTCTCCCTCAAAAAATCGGTATTGATATGACGGCCTGTTATCTCCTCCATAAAATCAAGCCTCATCACCGTGAGTAATTCTCGGGTGTAATCACGTAATAAAGCCTTATAACGGGTCACGTCTTCATGGTTTGACTGCATGATTCGTTCCCTGAGAGTGCGCCTTGTAGCATCTTTGTATGCCCTGTCAACGTTTTCACGATGACTTTCGGTTGTCAATTCGCGAAGTTTCTGTTCTTCCAATACTAACGGCGTCCCCTTAAGTTCTTCCGGAGCCACCTCTTTCCACAACTCTTCAAGAAAAGACTTATACTCCGACTCTATCTTCAACGGCAAATCCTGAGCATAATCGCCTATCGTCTCCGGCCTCTCCACCGCAGCCTCTTTTTGAAGATTGCCAAAATACTTGTCAATCAACGCTTGCGACTTATCCTCGCAGAGCCTTTCTATTTCTTCATTTGTCATATTCTTTGCGCGTCTTTGTTTTTATTATTCAGATTTAACGATATCAAACCCAAGTTTCTTGACCAACTTAATTGTATCCATTGCCATAATTCGATCATACTCTTTCTCACTATCTGGCAGAGACGAATATGGGATAAGGTCGGGGTGCTTTTTATTTGCATCGTCACGTTCCTTCCCATACGACCAACCATCTTTGATTCGAGCAGCCGCCCAAACCTCATGTGCATTTTCCGCAATGGCTTCCCGCAGTTCCGACAAGTCGCTCGTCAGCTGGATATTATCCAAATTGATTGGTTGCGGTTCATAATCCTCTATCGACTGAAGAACACGAACCATATAGTTGTGCGATTCCTTCCAAGCCTTCTCGAATTGCGAATTGGAAATTGTGAATTGAGATTTTGCCTGGGGGTCGAAGAGGGTTACCGTCTCCCCTACCCTATCAATCCCGATGACCACAACTGCATGATTAGGGGCATCTTCTTCGTCTGGACGCTCCGGGTATAGTTTGTCGCTGTCCACTGCCACCAGCACATCGTTATTGAGAGCGAGCGCATGGGTAATATCAGCCAATGTGGCATCATACTTGCGTGTAACCATCTGTCCATAGTGCGTCAGCAACTGTCCTATGGAATGGAGTGGCGCCCCCTGTGGTGTCAGCCAATGATTCTGCTGCGCAATATCCAACAATTCCTTTTCATCGAAAGAGACCCCACGCCTGTGTAGCACATAAGCCTCGCACAGCACACTGCAGATGTTGTTCCCGCTCTCTGCCGCCATTCCCATCATAGGCAACACATCACCACAGAATTGAAAGTCGGAAGTTGCAAGTTGAGAATTATCAATGTCGACTCGTGTTGCGATATCCAATATCTCCCTCAGCTCCGAGTCGGTATTAATCGCCTCCAGCACCTCCATCGTTTCTGCCTCGTTGGTATTGCCGTCAAGGTAGGCTGCCAATAACTCGTCGGATATATTGTTACTTTTCATATTCTCTAATGTCATTAAGGGCGACCTGGGTCAACTGAGCCATAGCGCGCCGTTTGATATTGTATAGATTCTCCACCGTGATGTCCATCTCTTTTGCCAACTGTTCCGGCTCTTGGTCTTCAATCACAAGCCGTTGGATGACGAAGACATACCGCTTTGTAGTCATCAGCGAAAACAACCGTTGGAGATCGCTTTTTGCCGAGGTGTCTCTTTCGTCCACAGGTTGAATAGTAGTCCCCCCATAAAGAGTCTCGCCATTGTTGTTTTCTATCATTATCTTCCGTTTCTTGATGAAAAAACGAATGGCAACCACCTTCAGCCATTGATAAACAGTGCTGCGGTATTCGAAGTCTCGCAGTCTCTTGGCATCGTCTTCCATCAGGTAAACATATAACTCGTTCACAAACTCATCATACTCCACCTCATAGCCGAACACCTTCTGGATTATGCTGAGGAACAGCGGCCGGCATTTGACGAAAAAGAACTCCTCCGTCACGCGATTGTCCCGTTCAATCAGTCCTTGTATGATTTCTTGATCAGTCATTGATTATATAACGAGCTGCTCTAATTATTATTATGTGCCACCCTACTTGATATTTCTATTTTAATCCGCCGTAGCTTTTGGCGGCCTCTTGCAGAGCCTCCTCTGTAGTGAAACGCTCGTAGTAATTGCAATTGGTGACAATACTTTGTGTCGAGCAGTACCTGCCAACCATACGCACCAGTGCCCAGCCCTTCATCTCGTCGGCAAACTCATTGCCAACCAACGCCAAGCATCCGTCCACCACAACAAACTCGCTCGGATTTGCCTCGCGCATCTTGAAGACCACCATGGGGCTTTCCCCGCGAAGGAACTGCTGTTCGGCAGTGTATAACAAAAAGACCTCGTTGGGTCGGACATCTTCAGCCTTTCGGTCGGTGATGAATGCTGGAGTCCCGTCCACATTGCCCAGTTGCTGCCTGACAGTCGGCAACTGGCCTTCGCTCACAGGAATGCCCGGCATCAGCAGACTTCCCTCCACCGATGCTTTGTTTCTTGGCAGGTACACCACTGGCAGCTGGTTGGCCAACGAGAGGAATCGATGGTAGGTACTCTTTCCTTCGGAGAACATTGGCGCACAAGGCGACAACTCTTTCCATAAGGCAATACTATGCCGCATCCGCTGCCGTTGGATGAACTGCTTGCGTGTATTACTGCTCCTGCCACACGAGTATGACTTGCGTGTGACGACCGTCCCATTCCTGATGTACTTGGTCACTCCAAGCGACGGTATTTTGCCAATAATCTCTGCTCCTATTGTGAGTCTGTCATTTTTCATATTGATTATATTTGCTGTTATTATCTCATTTCATATCTGCATCGTGGTTGCGTCTTCCTCGGGGAGAATCTGGTAAGCTATATCAAGGCACTTACGCCATATCAGCCAGGTATTAACTCCACTAGTTACTCGTTATTTTATCATTATTTTTTCGATATTTCTTCGATAAGAAATCGAACAAATATCGAACAACAATCGAAGAACTATCGAACAACCATAGAAAAACATTCGGTTCATAAAGCGTTTGTGTTTTCCTGAAATCGCTTGACAATTTTTTGCAGGTTAAACTGAATTGCTTGTCAATTTTGCTCATGCCATACTGACTGGCTTGTCATGCCGTACTAAATCGCTTGACAACCCGGATGACAATGGATAATGCAGAGCC
>JAEEGL013653763.1_pt1 | contig 16997 bp, 14 predicted proteins | sample 9134231 | NCBI WGS metagenome assembly JAEEGL01 (sample SAMN16246548, study PRJNA631951) | gut metagenome | biome: gut microbiome; feature: rumen; material: fiber-attached | host: Bos | place: Iran: Karaj | collected 2018-10
ACTTTGCTTTAACAATGTTCTACGGAAATGCTGAGTTTAAGAAAGCCTCTGATAATGTCAAAAAGAATAAAGATACAAAGTATATGATCATTCATGGTGACCAAGATGATGTAGTGCCACTTAATAAATATTCTGCATACGCATGCATTAATGAAAAGAAGTGTACCAATGTCACTAAGGTTTTATTAGAAGGTATGAAACATACAGGTCCATGGAAGACAAATGCAGCGCATAAATATTTAGATGAAGAAGTTCAACCGGAATTAGATAAATTACATAAGCAATATGGCAAAGAACTTCCAAAGGAAGTGCTTGATGAATTTATTGCTGGTATTGATAAAGAAAAAGCCAGTGAACTTAACACTGACTTAATGGATCAAATTGTAGAAATGTTTCTTAATAGCTAATGCGCACTAGATAAATCATATGTCTTGTTGTGCTTAGCTTTTCTTTTATTCATCGGTAGTGGGTCAATCCATTTACCATCCACAAACTTTTTGAGTGATTTTTCACCATAACAAAGCCTGCAAAATTCCTCTAATTTGTTGAAGGAATATAACTTGTGACCACAGAAATCATATTCTCTAAATGGATAGATAACTTCCCTTGGATAGGCGAGGTTTTCTTTTTTCTCCGCCCAGTCTTGGAATGGGATGATGACAGTTTGACTCACCATAGGTGAATCTTTATATTCATTAGCAATTTTAGCTTCGTAATCTTTTAGTTTTTTCTTTAACTTATATGGATGCACTCTAAAGTAAGCGTCAGAGATAACATATCCAACAGTTCTTCTTTTCGCAAACTTCAATAGTTTATAGTGTTCTTTTTTATCTTCTGGCACACCCATAAAGGCAACGATATCAATGAAGATACCGTCTCCATTTCCACATCTATTAGGAGTGTTCCACCAATATTTTTCCTTAATGTAAGAATTCTTATAGCGAATTTTGAATGCTGGGATTAAGACATTGAATTTTTTATTGTCTTCGTAGCAGTCAAAAGAAAATTCATCACCTAAGTCTTTTTTAAGGGCTTCTACTAATCTTGGAATATCGTAATAATCGATAGCGACATCCATATCATCATCCCAAGGGATGAAACCACCGTAATTATACATACCTAAAGCACTGCCAAATGATAGCGCATAAGGAATATTGTTTTTTCTACAAACTCGATCTAGTTCGAGGATTATTTTTAAAAGAATGGGATGAACTTCCCTAATATCGTGATGTTTCTTATGAACGTCTTTTCCGAGGTCATAAGGATTAGTATCGATAATATAATTATTCTTTTCCATCGGTTTTATCATTTTATCACATTAGTTTATTTCTTACACACATATAAAGGTTTACAATATTGATATGGATAAAACGGTTCTTGCTTATATCAAAAAAGATGACTCATATTTAATGCTTTTTAGAAATAAAAAGAAATCCGATATCAATAAACAGAAATGGATTGGTGTTGGGGGTCATATCGAAAAAGGTGAAAGCAAAGAAGAAGCCTTGATTCGCGAGATAAAAGAAGAAACTGGATTAGATGCTATCCATTACGAATATCGTGGAGAAATCTTATTCGCAAACAATGACTTTGAAGAAATCATGTATCTCTTCTTAGTGGATTCCTTTAAAGGAGAACTCATTGAATGCGATGAAGGCACATTAGCGTGGATTAAAAAGGAAGACCTCATGTCATTAAACATGTGGGAAGGGGACTATAAATTTCTTCCTTTATTAATAAACACTAAAGAATTCATTAAGATGGAACTTAGATATGATGGCGACAAACTAGTATCGTAATAAAAGGGGTAGGGGTATGAGACTAGGAAAATTTATTATTAATATTCTTTATAGGAATTCCTATAAAAGCACTTTAAAAAGAAGACCACATTATCCTCCACACGGGGAGTTTAAAGAATTAATCAACATTCCATACATTGAAGGTGATGATAACCCATTACATTCTTTTGATGTGTATCAAGCAAACGAAAATAGAAACAACATTTGTTTTATAGACATCCATGGTGGATCTTATATCTTTGGCGAACATAAAGATAATTATCCATTCTGCTATTATTTTGTAAAAAGAGGATTTGATGCAGTGAACGTCGATTACATCGCAAACGATGGAAAGACCAGAAGCGTTTATGACTCCATTGATGATATTGTTAAATGCCTTAATTATGTATTTTCTCATTTAAAAGAATTGGGATTAGAAAACGATAAGTTTGTTCTTACTGGTGATTCCGCAGGTGGCCACTTTGCTTTATTAATGGCAGAACTACTTTCTGATGAAGAATACGCCGCAAAACTTGGCTATAAGTTCCCAAAAGTCCCATTATTAGCGGTTGCAGTAAATTGCCCAGTTTATGATTTTGCGCATATTGAAGATGGTTGGCTTGCCAATAGTGGTGCGAAGCGTATGTTTGGTCCAAGACATAAAGAAGAAAACTATTTCCTTAATCTTTGCCCAAAAGCGCATATCGATTCACTAAGATGTCCAGTCTTTACATCTACATGCACGAAAGACTTCCTAAGAAGTCATAGTCTCTTGCTTCAAGAAGATATGAAAACTAGAAGCAACAAATTTGGTATTTGTGATATTGCTTCTAAGAGAAAAGGAATTGGACATGTTCATAATGTCCTTCACCCAGAATACGAAGAATCTATTAAAGTAAATGATGCGATGATAGATTTTGTCTTAGATTGTGAGCAGAAATAATATTATTATCTTTGCTTGAAAGTTATCTAACTCGTAGTTTATAATCTTTAAGCATGTAGGGGTGTAGCACAATGGCAGTGCAACGGTCTCCAAAACCGCTGATGCGAGTTCGATTCTTGTCACCCCTGCCAAAAAGATTTGAAAACGTCGAAACACTTCGGCGTTTTTTATTTTCTTATTTCTAACACATATGAATATTTATACTTAAAAGAAAAATACGGAATGAAGTCCCGTTAATAATTTTTATACACTGTATCAAACTTTTTTCGTTATACTACCAAACATTTTATATTTCTAATTGACTCATAACCTAACATATTGATTTAATCCATAAAACCGCGATTTCTAAAAGCAAAAAGCCACCCTTCAACATAAATGGTAGCCTTTTATTTGTTTGTCCTACTAATAGTTAAAAGCAGTGTAAAAAAGCAAGAAACCATCGATAAAAAGTGCTTTATTTATCTTTTTTCTCATTCATATAATTTAATCGTCAGGAGCAAATGAATGCTCTACGTTCTTAGAGGATTCGTAAAGGGGATTTGTGAATAACATAGTCCCCTTTTTATTTGCTCCAGGATAAAAAAGCAAAAAGGAGGAAAAGAAATGCTTTTTACTAAGTTTCTGATGTGCATGGCATTTTCCGCTATGGCAACATCAGGTCTCATTGCAGCACAAAGCAAAACGGCTGCAAAAACTAGCGAAGACGTATTTGAAAATGTTCAAGTCGAACATGAAACAAAACGTCAAACAAGAGCTATGGCAAGCACACAAAGATCAGTCTCTGCTTACTTACGTTGGACTGATGAAGAAGGAAACACTCACCCATTAGTGGGAGCGAAAGTGAACTTGCACGATGATGAACTATTCGGTTCAAACTACTATACCGATAGTAATGGACATGTTTTCATCATTTATGATTACTATGATTTTGATCAAAACTGCTTCCTTAAAGTGAGCGCACAAAACGACACCGCAAACGTTAAGGTTCAAACCAAGCAAGGTGTTTTATACACCTATGACTTCCAAGTCAATATCTTCATGGATGACTATATTGACCATACATTCACCCCAACAGTGGAAGGCGACTTCGCAAGAGCGCTTCATTTATATCAAGCTGCTTATTACTATGGTTCATATGCTAAACAAATTAACCATGGTACCGCCATGCCAATGTGTACATTCAACTGGCCAGGCAGCACAGATGAAGGCTGTTACTACACCTATAACTCAATTACCATTTCTGGTAAAACCGCAGCGGCAGGATACCCAGGAGCATGGGCTTCATGGGATGTCATCGGTCATGAATATGGACACCATGTTCAAAGAACAAAGGGCATTACTGCTAACCCAGGTGGAACCCATTACATCAATCACAATAATATTGATGACCAAATGATATATAATAACTACCCAATCGAAACCGCTAAGAACAGAGGCTTAAAACTCGCTTGGGGTGAAGGCTGGCCAACATTCTGGTCCACAATTGCACAAAGCACATTCCCAACTGATATTCAAAATATCAATACAGTGGGCGATACCAGATACACAACATACCAAGGCTTCTGGTACGAATTAGATACCTATGATGCAATCACAACAGGTAGCCCAAGAACTTATAGAGGCGACGCTGATGAAATCGCAGTTCAAAGTATTCTTTATAAGTTATACTCACCAACAATCGATACATATGATAAGTTTGCTATCGATGTTCAAACTTTGTTTGATATCGTTTGCAACGCACATCCATATACATTCTATGAATTCATTCAAGCAATGTACGCAAATGGATATAACCAACACGATTTAGCGAAGTTATTAGGTAAATATAGAGTGGTGCCAAACGCCATTGAAATCTCTGGTAACTACATCAATTTACCAGCATGCTTCTCTTGGTCCACAGATAAAGGCAGTGTCAATCTTAAATACAATCAATTCGACTTTGTCGTCTTAAGACCAGACTATACCGAACTCTTTAGAGTTAATAATATTTCCGCAACAGGCGCAACCGCGACATACACACCAACAGTCACTCAATGGAACCAAATCCTTAACTTAGGTACCGGTTACTATGTCTATGTTGTTGCTAGACAAACATTAAGCTTTGTCAGTGGTAACTATGTTTCTGAAATGTTCGCATTCGATCAACCAACTGAATACTACAATGGTGATTCAGTTATGGAACCAGTCGATTGGGGCTTCAGACAACAATATTACTTTGATGGTCAAACCGCCACTCACGTAGTGGATGACTTCTTAACCATCAATAGTTCTAGATTAAGATGTGGATATATTGAACAATCCTATATCGTTTTATCCGCGAAGCATAAAGATGCTGGCCACGCTTACTTATCATTAGAATTCAATAGACCAGTTTACTATTATGCATTTGATATTGCCTTATGGTCTGATTCCGAAGGTATTAATAGAAACAATGCAGAATTAGTTATGCAAGTTAAAGGTGAAAACGGCGATTGGGTTGAAATAGTGGATTTATTAAATGACATTACTCTCCCAACCAAAGAGCAAGGTTTCTACACCTATGAAAACTGGGCAGATGAAGGCATCTATGGTATGAGATGGCTTGAAACCGCACCAGCAACTGGCACAAAGAATAAAGGTAGAATTGCCTTTAACGAAATTCTCTTTAATGTCTTCCCAGGCTAATTAAGAGATTATAAAAAGAGACTCGGTGTCAAAACCGAGTCTTTTCTTTTACAAAGAAATAATATTACCAACGGTTCTCTACGTATTCGCAGAAACCATACATATCTTTTATTTCTAATACAGTGCCATCATCTAATATGACTGTTCCGTTATATTTACCATGCACTTGATGTGAATTCATTCTTAAGACTAATAAGTTCAAGTCACTACGGTGGTCTAATGTTGGAGTTAAAGTAAGATTAAATCTTCCATCTTCACTTTCAAATTCCCAAGCGTCCATATAATTATTCTTCACAAAGTGTTTTACGTCTACTGAACCAAACTTATGGAGTTTTCCATCATAGAACAAAGCGGTTTCAGTAGCGTTACTTTCATCACCGATACCCCAAGTGATTTCAAATCCGAAAGGATGTTTCTTACCATCCTTATCGGTGAGGAAAGTAGAAGCATTGCCCCAATACCAAACGAGTTTATATGGAGTATTAACTCTACCCCAGTCTAAAACGCCAAATGTATCTTCTTTATTAAATGACCATTTATCATTTCCGAATGTTACATAGCCTTCACATGGCATGCAGTTTTGTTTAGTGGTCATAAAGAATCTAGTTGGTTTATTTTTAAATGGCAAAACAGTGGTGACATTTTCGTGATTTTCCATCATATCCATTTCAAAATGCGCTTCAATAGGAAGTTTCTTTTTCATCATTTTGACATCTAAAACACGCTTACTTTGCGTAGTTTCGAATTTAAAATGTGCTTTTCCAACGGTGTATTCTAAGACATTTGGTTGATCACTAATTCCTGGTAGTGGATATTTCTTGCCACCGAAGAATAAAGACATATTATCGACGAGTTTTTTGCCAGTAGATAAATCTACAAGGACAACAGAAATATATCCCGCGAGAGAAATGTTTGCGAAAGATACTTGAGCCATTAACTTACCATTAGAGATTTGATAGAAATCCCATTGTTTTAATCTATTTCTTGGGCGAGATTTCTTCGCATCAAATTTGAAATAGTCATGGCGGCCGTATCCACCTTTAACTAGTAAATTACCTTTATCATCTAATAAATCAGTTTCTTCTTTATATTCGATTTGATTTCTTTTAGGAACATCACGAAAGTTGATATAAGTTCTTTTTAACTCTTTTGCCATAATTATGACCCGTCCTTACCTTATTATTTTATCGCATTTAGGCGTATGTATAAGAGATATTGAAATAAGAAAAATAACAAAATTTCTATATGTTAATGATAATTTACTAAATACTTGTAAACAATATTAACTATGTTAAAAGAGTAAGTATATATAGTGTGTAAACAAAAGTTGACATATGTTTTTATTGACACACTAATATTATAAATACTAAGATTTTAACCATATTACAAAGAGGTAAGTTTTATGACACGTAGTGAAATTGAAAAACTTATTAAAGAAAATAATATTTCCTATTTAAGATTACAGTTCACCGATATGCTTGGTGATGTTAAAGCGGTTGAGGTTCCAGTAAGAAAACTTGACGATGCTTTAAATAATAAAATCATGTTTGATGGTTCTTCTATTGAAGGATTTGTTCGTATTAAAGAAGCAGATATGTATTTATATCCAGATATCGATACATTCTTGGTCCTTCCATTTGAAAACAATGCCTATGGTGGAGTTGCAAGATTTATTTGTGATGTTTATACGCCAGACGGCAAGCCATTTGTTGGTGATCCACGTTACATTTTAAAGAAACAAGTCAAACTCATGAATGACATGGGCATTGAACGCTGCTTCGTTGGCTTTGAACCAGAATTCTATTTGTTCAAAGTTAATGAAGACTCTTTATCTACACAAGCAAGTGACAACGCTTCTTATTTCGATTTATCTCCATTTGATGGTGGTGAAGAAATTAGGAGAGAAATCGCTTTAACTTTAGAAAATATGGGATTTGAGGTCCAAACATCCCATCACGAAGTGGGCCCAGGTCAAAACGAAATTACATTTAAATACAATGATGTTATAACTGCGTGTGATAAAGTCCAGACCTTTAAACAAGTAGTTAAAGTTATCGCAAGAAAACATGGTTATTTAGCATCCTTTATGCCAAAACCACTTAATAAACAAGCGGGTAATGGCATGCATACAAATTGTTCCTTATTTGATAGCAAGAAAGGCGACTTATTCTATGATAAGGACGCTGATATGGAATTATCTTTACTATGTAAAAAGTGGATTACTGGTATTTTAAATCACGCTAGAGAATTAGCTTTATTAACTAATCCAATCGTTAACTCATATAAGCGTTTAGTCAGTGGTTATGAAGCTCCTATCTATGCTTGTTGGAGTGATGCAAATAGAAGTTCTTTAATTAGAATTCCAGCGATTAGAGGAAATGCGACAAGAACCGAATTAAGAAATGTCGACCCATGCGCAAACCCATATCTTGCTTTAGCGGGTATCTTAGCCGCAGGTTTAGAAGGCATTAGAGATGTTAAAGATAAAGATATCATCGCACCAGTTAAAGATAATCTATTTGATTTAAGCGAAGATGAGATTGAGAAAAAGAACATCAAACACCTCCCAGAAACACTCCATTCCGCCGTATCAGAATTTAAAAAGAGTAAACTCATGCTTGAAGTCTTGGGCAAACATTTATTTAATAAATACATTGATGCAAAAGAAAAAGAGTGGAAAGAATATCACACAACCGTTAGTGAATTCGAACTCAGAAAGTATTTAGGTCGTTAATTATGTGTGGCATTGTTGGTGCAGTTGGAATTGATAATCCTCGTGAGTACGCACTCGAAGGATTAAAGATGCTTGAATACCGTGGATATGACTCCGCAGGTATTGGTTTTCTTGATGAAAAGATCGAAATCTTTAAAGATATCGGTTCACCAAGTAGATTAGATGACATTTTACCAAGCAAGATTAAAACCCAACTTATTATTGGCCATACTAGATGGGCAACACACGGCACGCCAAGTAAGATTAATTCTCACCCACACTTATCTTGTAATCGTAAAATTGCTTTAGTTCATAACGGTGTTATTGATAACGCTAATGAACTTAGAAGTTTCTTATTAACACAAGGATATAGTTTTTATTCCGATACTGATACAGAAGTAGTGGTCAATCTTTTGGAATATTTCTATTTATCTAGTAAAGATATGCACACTTCCTTAAATCTTTTAAAAGACCAATTAGAAGGAAGCTATGCATTAGCCATTATTAATGAAGATTATCCTGATACTTTATTTATGCTTAAGAAAGGTTCTCCTTTAATGATCGGTAAGGGCAAAGGATTCAACCTTGTTGCCTCTGATGCTTCGCCAATGGCGAAATACACAAATGAATTTATTGATTTAGAAGATTATGACTTCGGTTATATTTCTAAAAAAGAAATAAGAATCTTTGATAAGAATAATAATTTAGTGAATAGAAAGCCAATCATCAAAGATGCTGAATCTATCTCTCATGATTTAAAAGGTTATCCTCACTATATGCTTAAGGAAATTGAAGAGATCGATGAAGTGGTGAAAAGAGCAATTTCTATTTATCACGAAGATAATCAATATCAATTCGATAACAAACTCTTAAAAGACTTAAAAGAAGCTGACCACATTATGTTCTTAGGATGTGGCACTTCTTACCATGCCTCATTAGTGGGTGGACGCATCTTTGAAAACTGCAATAACGTTGCAACAACCGAATATATCGCTAGTGAATGGGCTTTTCATCCAGTGATTCCAGGTAAGAAACCATTTGTCATTCTTATTTCTCAATCTGGAGAAACTGCAGACCTCATTCACTGCTTAAAAATTATTAAAGAAAAGAACGTGCCTACATTATTAATTACCAATACTGCGGGTAGCACGCTTTCTAGAGGTGTGACATATACATGCAATATATACGCAGGCGTTGAAGTCTCTGTTGCTTCCACAAAAGCGTACGCCGCACAAGTAGCGTTATTAGCGTTACTTTCTGGTGCGATGAATAAGAGCGACAAGATGGTGATGGAACTTAAAGATACCATCTCTGTTATTGATTACATTAAAGAAAACCTCAAAGATAAAATTGAACAAATCGCGGAAGAGATTAAGGATGATGAAAATGTCTTCTTCTTGGGAAGAAGTTTCGACTATTTCTTATCTTTAGAGGCCTCACTTAAATTAAAAGAAATTAGTTATATCCATTCTGAAGCTTTCCCTGGTGGAGAACTTAAACACGGACCAATCGCTTTAATTAGAGAAGGCTTACCAGTGGTTGTATTTATTACCGATCCAAACACCGCAAGTAGCATGAGAAGCAATATTGAAGAAGTTAAATCTCGTGGCGCAAAAGTATTTATCGTTTCCACAAAGTCATTATCTAAGAAAGGTGATGCCTTAGTGGTCGATGATTACGCTTACTATTTATCTGGTGTTGCAATATCTTCAATTGCCTTCTATTTAGCCTATTTTGTCTCATTGAAGAAGGGTTATAACGTTGATAAGCCAAGAAATTTAGCCAAAAGCGTGACAGTTGAATAAAAAAGAATAAATAAGAAAAGTCAGGGGTTAGATAATAATCCCTTTTTTCTTGCAAAAATCATAAAAAATGTGTTGACACCACTATACCTCGTGATATGATGTATATCGTGAAAGGTGGTATCGTATGGATGCTCAATTAAGAAGAGGTGTACTAGATGTCTGTGTCCTCGCCGCAATAAAGAACGAAGACTCATACGGATATAAAATCATTAAAGATCTTAAACCGGTATTAGAATTATCCGAATCGACATTATATACAATCCTTAAAAGATTAGAAGAATCTAAGATGCTTGTCGTGCGTTCAACGGAATTCGAAGGCAGACTTAGAAAGTATTACCACATTACCCCAGCAGGACTCCAACGTATTGAAGACTTTAAAGAGGAGTGGAAAGAACTGATGGGTATCTACTCATTTATTGCGGAGGTTAGATAACAAAATGAAAAAACAAGAATTCTTAGATGAACTCAGAACTAGATTAGCGGGTCTTCCAAAAGATGACCTTGAGAACCGTATTGGTTTCTATGATGAAATGATTAGCGACCGTATGGATGAAGGCAAAAGTGAAGAGGAAGCTGTCGCAGAAATCGGTTCAGTAGATTCAGTGGTGGGACAAATTGCTGACGAAACCCCACTTCTTAAAATCGTCACCGAAAAAGCCAAACCAAAAAGATCATTAAGAGGTTGGGAAATCGCACTCATTATTCTCGGATTCCCACTTTGGCTCCCATTATTAATAACAGGCTTTGTTCTCTGTTTCGTGGCTTACCTCTTAATCTGGGTCTTAGTCATTGTCACATACGCGGTTGAAATCGCCTTTGTGGCTAGCGCAGGACTTGGCTTAGCGTCATTCTTTGCATACTTATATGATGCAGGAACAGTTAATCTCATGCCATTAGGCATGTCATTGCTAGGCATCGGCGGAGCATTCCTCTGCGTCCTAGCTTGTATCGGCGCGACAAAACTTACAATTCAATTATCAAAAACAATTATTAGAGGAATCAAAAAATCATTCCTTAGAAAGGGCAACAAATAATGAAAGGCATTATCTTAGTACCAATTATCCTCGGCTCAACCTTCCTTATTGCAGGTGGAACATTAGTAGGAATCGCATTAGCAAATAATAAAGCAGACAAAGTAGTGGAAAATGAATATGTCATCGAAGATGCGTTTGAAAACTTCGACATTGACTTATCCATCGCTAACTTAGAATTAATTAAATCCACAGATGACAAAGTCAAAGTCATTTGTAAAGAATCAGAAAAAGAACCTCATGAAGTAAAAGTGGGCGATAACACATTACAAATCACCCAAACCAACACCAAAAAGTGGTATGAAAGAATCTTCAACTGGGGTTGGAAAGAAAGAAAAGTATCAATCTATTTACCGGAAACTTCTTATAGTGAAATGATGCTTCACACATCCACTGGTAACGTGAAGATCCCAAGTGACTTTAGGTTCAATAAGTTCACCGCCAAGATATCTACAGGTAACATTATCGTTAGTGCAGACGTCGAAACATCAACATATGTTGAAACTTCTACTGGTACCATCTATCTCAGTTACATGGACGCTAAAAATGTTTCCGTTAAAGCTTCTACAGGTAACGTTGTAATGTACAAAGTTAATGCAGAAGAAAAGATCGATATTAAAACCTCAACAGGTAATCTCAATCTTATTGAAATTAGAGCGAAGAATTTAGAAACAAAATGTTCAACAGGCAACGTCTTATTAACCGATGTCGTTATGGAAGAAAACATTACCATGAAAACATCTACAGGTGATGTCAAAATCGTCGATAGTGATATGGACACAATGAACATTGATACCAATACAGGTAATGTTCGCGGACACTTATTAAGTGTGCATACATTCGAATGTCATACTGGCACTGGTAAAATTAGACTCCCAGATAATCACTCAACAGGTGGCCTTGTGACAATTCATACTGACACCGGAAATATTATCTTCGATTAACAAAATGAGGAATCCGAAAGGGTTCCTTTTTTTGTGATTAAATCACAATAAATGTGATATAGTATCAACTATCGGAGGAATAGATCTATGGAAAAAGATATCCAAAAAGTAAATGAAGAATTAATTAAATTTTGGGATGAAGCAATCAAACTTAACGAAGAATATAAGCAAGCTTATTTGAATGAAGAAAAGAATTATAGAGATATTGTTCCTTCAGAGAAATTATTAAATGCCGTTAAAGAATTAGGTAAATGTCACAAAGTTTTGGACTATGGGTGTGGTAATGCCTGGGGTGCAATTACCGCGGCGAAAAATGGCTGCAAAAATGTCCTCGCTGTTGATTTAGGTGAAGGAATTATCGACACCGCAAACTTCTTCAAGGATCTTTATGAAGTTACCGATTTAGTTAAAACAGAAGTGGTGAAACCAGACTGGATTTCTAGCGTGGAAACCAGCACTTTTGATGGTCTAGTTTGTAGCAATGTTTTGGATGTTGTTCCTTTGGAAACTGCTGAAAATATAGTTAAAGAAATGCATCGTATTTGTAAGAAAAATGCGATGGTGGTTATAGGTTTAAATTTCTATATGTCACCGGAAGCCGCAAAAGAGAGAAATATCGAACTAGTTGATGACAGATATCTATTCGTAAATGATGTCCTTAGACTAAGTAGTTTAAGCGATGAAGAATGGTCAAAACTCTTCACTTCTTTCTTTGAAGTAGTGAAGTTAGATTATTTTGCTTGGCCAGGCGAGAAGAAGGAAACTAGAAGGCTATTTATATTAAAAAATAAATAAGCCAAATCGAAATTTTATTCAAAAATCATAAGTGATTTTGTAAAATAAATTAGAATGTGGTTTAACCACTAAGATTAAGACGGAGGTTTCTCTATGGAAGAAATCTTTAAACAGATAGGTTCATACGTATCCGAATACGGATTCAAAATCTTACTCGCAATCTGCATCTGCGTTGCTGGTATTTGTGTTGCTTGGTTAATAGGCTTCTTATTAAAGAAGATCTTGCTTAAAACCAGACTTGATGGTGCGATGCTTACATTCATCGTTTCCATTTTAAGAATTGCCATCATTGTTTTAGTCGTCTTAATCGCAGCCTCCGTCCTTGAACTCTCAACAGAAGGCTTAGTGGTCTCCCTTGGTACTATGGCATTAGCTATTGGCTTAGCCTTGAAAGATTCATTTGCTAACTTGGCTAATGGTATTTTAATCATTGTCAATAAACCTTTCCGTCGTGGTGACTTTGTCTCAATCAATGGTGTGGAAGGTAAGGTTCATAACATCAAATTATTAACTGTCGAATTAATCACATTTGCGAACGTGAAGATTGTTTTACCAAATAGTACAGTCCTTAACGGTAACATCATCAACTATAGTGCTTTAGCTATTAGACGTGTTGATATGGAATTTACCGTTGCCTATGGTAGTGATATGGATAAGGTTGAATCCATCCTTAGAAATATTGCGGAAGAACATCCTCAAGTTCTTAAATCCATGAAGATTAATATCTATATGAAATCTCACGATAACAGTGCGATTACCTATTCTATAAAAGTATGGGCCAACAATGGAGATTACTTCTCTGTCACCCATTCATTCCCAAGACTCGTTTATGATGCCTTTAAGAAGGAAGGAATCACCATTCCATTCAATCAACTCGATGTTCACTTGGATAATTTGGAGAAAAAATAAACTATGTTTAAATATCTAGGTTTATTACTTCTTACATCCTTAACCGCGATTCCTGCTGCGGCGAATATTGCCCCAGCGGATTCCTTTGACGCTACTCAAATTACTAATGTTAGAAGAGATGGCGAAGGAGAAGGCGAAGGTGAAGGTGAGGGAGAAGAAGAACCTCAATACTTACATGGTTATACATATACAGATGTCGGCGAAGGAAACATCCGCCGAATCTTTGATTCAACAGAATTAGGACCAAGTATTAGTCAATTATTCTGCGCACCAATGGGTTACGTGTATAAATTAAGTATTGAAGATGCACAAATCCAAGAAATCGCTGATCAAATTGAATTTGTTAATGGTTCTCAACTCGATTACATGAGTATTGCTTATTACTATGGCATTTATGGTACCGCAGTGTATTCCGATTCCAATAGTAAATGGTACGAAGGTAGCGAAGAAGATCCTGCTGAACAAAAAAGAGCGTGGTTTGAAACCACTCTCAAAAATGATGTCGTTGGTCGTGAATTAACAAAAGTTGAAGAAGTTGTTACTCCTGCTGACATTTATGTCCGCTTGGAAGTTCAAGTTGCAGTTCGTCCTGAAGGTCAAGAATATAACGAATTCTGGACATTTGTTTTCTGTAGTGAAACTTTAGATATTAATCCATATAACGAATTTGACTTCGTGAAAGCAAGAGTGCGTTACTTTCAACGTGCTACAATTGAAAAACGCATTAATGTTGATGCAATGCTTATTCCTGGATTCTTCAATGATTATTCTGGTGAATACCCAGAATATCAATACAATCCTTACGGTTGGTTAACTGACACAACTACTCCATATCCATATGCATTAGAACCAAGACCAGATGGCAGCGAACATTATTGGTGCGATTACACAATGACACTTGTCGCGTTTGATACAGTGACAATTGGTGTTTTCGATAGAACTTATTCCATCGAAATGTCTTATCCAACAAGTCCTATTAGAGCGAAGATTAAGTTAACGTTCGTTGCTAATGGCGAGACACATACATTCTATTCAAGAGATTTCATTATCGGCGATCCTAATGTAAGAATGGCCGTTGATGGTCCTCAAAATAGAAAGAGCGTTCAAAAAGATACCGAGCACTTATACACAATTGAATTCGATGTTATCGAATTAAGCGATATTGATGGCATCATGCTTACCGCTGATGGCATTATTGAACGTTTAATGCCTGATAATGAACACATCTTCTATTTATACGATGCAGAAGATGAAAATGACCTTCCAGAAAATCCTATCGAAAGAGCATATTACTACATTCCATCTGCAAGAGAAAAAGCCTTACATGAAGATGGAAGAGACGCAGAATACCTTGATGACCCTTCTGAAGGCTGTTATTACTCATATGATTCTGATCCAGATCAAAATCCAGAAACTGATGATGGTGAATTAAGATTAACTGATCGTGTGAATTTTGTTAGCGTTTCTCATCAAAGATATCTTTTCGATCCAGATACCCTTGAAACCACTGATCTTGGTGCAGTTTTACCAGAAGAGTGGGAAGGCCTTCTTAACCATACCTTATCATTCCCATTTACAGGTAGATTCTCTAGTTTCGCATTTAATATGCAATTAGAAACTGTCAACGGTGGTTATGCATACATTTATAATGAATTACCAGAATTATTCGAAATCGTTCCTCCAATCGAAACTGATAACCAAATCGTTTTAGATGTTGGAGATGAAGTGGTTTTATTTGATGGCGGTGATGATATTAGCATCACACCAACAGTTACTGATTTAACTGAAAGTACTGAAGTTTATTTTGACTTTGAAGTCAACAAAGAAGGCCATGTTGAAGTTAGCCAAGACTTGGATGGTAAAGTTACAGTTCGCCCTCTTAAATCAGGTTTAATTAACTTAACCATTAGTGCAGACAGCACTGAATTCAGCAAAATTTCTAAGACTGTTTCCATTCGTGTTTTGGATGGCATTTATGATAATGCTTCTATTATTGTCGCGGATGAATTCCATAAAGCTGGACAAGACTTAGATGCTTCCTTAGCAATCAGAGGATTCACCGGTGTTATGAATACACAAGTGACTTGGAAAGTCACTAATAAGAAAGGTGAAGAAATTCCTGAAGAAAGAATTATTGCCAAAGACAATGCCTCAATGACATTGGTTAAACCTGATAGTGATGACTACACAATTACCGCTTCTTATGAAGGTATTGAAATTGCCACATTAAAGGTTCAAGTAAGATACGTTGATATGAACAAATTCTTACGTATGAACATTTGGTGGATTGTGGCTATTACCTTAGGTTTTGTCTTCTTGGTGGTGTTCTTCACAACCGTCACAAAACGCAGCAAATCCACAGTAGATCGTATCGAAAGAGTGTATGGAGTATATTGCCAATGCATCGCTAACGATTCTTTATCCATGGAAGAACTCAAGAGAATTAAACATGAAATCACAAGATGCTTGCATCATTGTGAGGACTTAAATATTGACGCCTTTAACCAATACGAAAAGGCCACTCGTTACTTACGTAAATCTTTAGGCGATACAAAGATGCTCATGAAGAATTATGATGCCTTATCACCTTCAGAAAAGAGCGTTATGTACGAGAGATTAAATGCAGACTTAGGCAAGGCGCTTAATGTCGCAAAAGAAATTGAAAATGCGAAGGGCTTAATTGATCAATATCATATGTCCGCTAACCGCAAAAACTTCGAAACCTTAGACGAAGGTAAGAAGAATAAAAAAGACGAAAAAACTAAAAAATAAACAATAAGACCGTGGCAATCACGGTTTTATTTTTGTTATTAAAATCCTCTTTTATTAAATAAATAAAAATCTTATATGTGAAATAATTCAATTCGTTTATAATTAAAACGAATAAAAAAGGAGAAAATTTATTTACTATGGCAAAAATAGTTAAAGTCCACGGCCGTGAAGTCCTCGACTCACGTGGCAATCCAACAGTTGAAGTTGAAGTCTTATTAGACGATGGTACCAAAGCATTAGCAATCGTTCCATCCGGTGCTTCCACTGGTGAATCCGAAGCCCTCGAATTAAGAGATGGCGACAAAGGCCGTTATTTAGGTAAAGGCGTTCTCAAAGCAGTTGAAAACGTCAATACAAAGATTGCTCCAGCCGTTATCGGTATGGAAGCAACCGATCAAGTCGGTGTTGATAAAGCAATGTTAGCTTTAGATGGCACACCATTCAAAAAGAACTTAGGTGCTAATGCTATCTTAGGTGTCTCCCTTGCAGTCGCAAGAGCAGCCGCTCAATCACTCCGTAAAAAAGGCGTTGTTGCAACTGATTTTGAAAATAATGATAATTCATTTACTCACGAAGAGTTTGATGACTATATTAATGGAGCTGTTAAAGTACTTCCACAAACAACAAAGAATCTAATTTCAAG
>JAEEGL010314118.1_pt1 | contig 16996 bp, 15 predicted proteins | sample 9134231 | NCBI WGS metagenome assembly JAEEGL01 (sample SAMN16246548, study PRJNA631951) | gut metagenome | biome: gut microbiome; feature: rumen; material: fiber-attached | host: Bos | place: Iran: Karaj | collected 2018-10
TACGTGCAGCGCAAGTACGGCATACGCGCGCCCAACATGACGACCGAGGAGTTCCTCCGCGAGCTCTCGAAGTCGGGGAGCCAGAGCGAGGCGCAGTCGAGGACGCTCACCGAGTTCCTCGAGTCCGCCGACCTTGTGAAGTTCGCCGGCCTGGAGGCGGCGCCCGAGATGGCCGACGCCGCCACGGGCAAGGCCCGCGGCTACCTCGAAACAGACAACACATTGTCTTCACAGCAAACTTAGACTGGGAAATGGTGCCTAGTGCTTAGTGCCTAGTGCGGAATTGGACAACTGGAAAACATCAAACATCAAACTTTAAACTTCAAACTTCAAACTTCAAACTTTAAACTTTGAACTTTCAACTCTAAACTCAAACCCTCAAACCCTCAAAACTAATGTCCTTTGCCTTTCCATACGGATTCCTGCTTCTGCTGCCGCTTGCTTTTGCGGCGTGGCGGATGCTCAGGAAGGGTCGCCGCGGCGGAGTGAGGTTCGCGCCCGTCAGCCGTCTGCCGCAGAAGACGGCCGGTTGGCGCGCGAAGCTGGCCGCGCTTGCGCCGCTCATCTTCGTTGCCGGGGCCTGCGCGCTTGTCGTCGCATGCGCGCGCCCCAGGCGTCCGCTCAACAGGGCCAACAAGAACATCGACGCCATAGCGATCGCGATGACGGTCGACGTGTCTGGGTCCATGGAGGCGCTCGACCTCTCGCCGGAGTTCACCGGACAGAAGAGCCTGCGCAGCCTGGTCGTAACAGACCTCAAGACGCGGCTTGACGTCGTCAAGGAGCTGTTCGCGAAGTTCGTCGAGGCGCGTCCTGAGGACCTCATAGGCCTTGTGACTTTCGGCGGGTACGCGTCGTCGCGCGCACCGCTCACGGCCGACCATGAGGCTCTGATCAAGACGCTCAAGGGAGTGGAGGTGCCATCGCTCAGCTACGACTCGAACGGACAGCCGATCGACGCCGAGGAGACGATGACGGCCATCGGCGACGGCCTGATGACTGCGCTCTCGCGGCTGAAGGGTGCCGAGGTGAAGTCCAAGATCGTGATCCTCCTCTCGGACGGAATGTCCAACACCGGCGCGGTCGATCCTGACGACGCGGCTAAGGCCGCCGCGAAGATGGGCATCAAGGTCTACACTATAGGCGTAGGCACGAAGGGCAGCCACACTCCATTCAGGACGCGCGACATGTTCGGGCGCGCCTCTATCGCCTACGCGAACATGTCGTTCGACGAGTCGCAGCTCAAGTCCATCGCGCAGACCACGGGGGCAAGGTACTTCGCGGTGAACGACGCCGAGGGGCTCAAGGCCGCGCTCGACGAGATCGACATGCTGGAGAAGACGACTATCGACCGCACTGTCTTCCAGCGGTACCACGAGTACTTCCCGCCGTTTCTGCTCGCGGGGGCGCTTCTGGTGTTCCTCGCGGTGTCGCTCCAGATGGCGGCGTCAAGGAGGCTTGCGTAATGAAATTCGTCTATCCATACATGCTCGCCGCCGTGCTGTTCGTCCCGCTTGCGTGCTTCTTCTGGGTGTTCCTGAGGGTGCGCGCCGAGCGGCGCCTGCGGCTGCTGAACTCTTCGCCGCTGGCCGTGAAGCCCCGCTTCCTGGACAGGTTCCAGATGCCGCTGATGGCGGCCGGGCTTTCGCTCATGGCGTTCGCCGCGTCGCGTCCGCAGTGGGGCAAGAGCACGCAGGTCGCGGAGTCCAAGAGCCGCAACGTCGTCGTTGCGCTCGACGTGAGCCGCTCCATGCTGGCCGAGGACGTTCGTCCGAACCGCCTCGAGCGCGCCAAGGCCGACATCGCGGACCTGATGGACTCGCTTGAGGGAGACCGCTGCGCGCTAGTGGCGTTCCGCCGCACCGGAGTGCTCCTGTGTCCGCTTACGAGCGACTACGCGTTCCTGCGCGCGGCGCTCGAGAACGCGTCGCCCGAGTCCGCGCCGCGCGGCGAGACGGACCTCGGGTCCGCGATACGCGCCTCGCTGGACGCCCTTGACCCGGCCATGGACGACCACAACGCGATCATCCTCATTTCCGACGGCGGAGACCTGCGCGGCAACGCGATTTCGTCCGCTCAGCTCGCGCGCAGGAGGAACGTGCCGATATTCACCGTGGGGCTCGGCGACTCGAAGAAGGAAAGCCGGGTTCCGGATGCGTCAGGGTCGGGCTCCATGAAGTACAAGAACGAAGAGGTCAAGGTGAAGCTCGAGGACGCGACTCTCAGCGCAATCGCGAAGACAAGCGGCGGGCGCTACGTGCCGCTGGCGACGGCCGGCACGGCCGAGACGACGCTCGGCGCGATATACCGCCGCTTCCTGCGGCAGGTCGCAGCAAAGGAGCAGGCGGAGGAGGAGGAGCTTCGCGCAACGGAGCGCTTCCACTGGTTTCTGATCCCGGGGCTGTTCCTCGTGCTCGTTGCCGCCGCATGCTCGCGCGGGCGGTTCGCGGGCCGCACGAAGAGGGTTGCCGCCGCGCTTGCGGCGGGACTGCTTTCGGTTTGCGCATATGCGGACGCTGCGAGCGCGCCACTTCCGCCGGGCGCATCGGCGCCGACCGAGGCCGAAGACCTCGCGAAGCAGCTCATATCGGCGCCGATAGTCCCGCAGACCGTATCGCAGGGCGGAGCCGAAGAGCCTGCGTCCGGAGAAGGGCAGGACGCGGCGCAGCGTCCCGATACGCCGCCAGCCCCCGAGGCGGCGTACGAGCCGCCGCCGGACCTGAGCGACTCCGAGATATGGAACATCGGCTACGACTTCTGGAAGGAGGGCAACTACACCAACGCGCTCTCGACGCTGCGGCCGCTTATGCTCAGCCGCACGCACGGGGCGCGCGCGGCCGAGCTCGTGGGCGTGATGACGGAGGATCCCGAGGAGCGCGCGGCGGCCATGCAGCTCGCGCTGAGGGGCTCGCCGGACGACGCGAGGGCGAACCGCAACTTCACGCGTGCGGTGGACAAGCTTCCCGAGATACGCGAGGAGAAGCACATCGCTGAGGTCATGAAGACGCTGGGGACGCAGGCGCCGGACCAGCTTCTCGGGCGCGCCACGATGGACGCCAGGGCGATACTGAAGGAGTCGCGCTCGGTCCTCACCAACGAGGCGCATCTGGCCGTCGCCAAGTCCGAGGCGCTGTCGAAGCGCACGGAGAAGCTTGCCGACATATGGATACCGGTGAAGCAGTTCGTGGCGCAGAGCGTCACGAACGAGCAGCAGGCCGCCGTGATACTTGGGGACATAGAGTCGGCGCGCGACGCCACGAAGAAGGCCGCGGACCAGCTGGCGGACATGGAGATGGGGAGCGACGAGAGCGTGGCAGTTGCCGAAGACGCGCTCACGAGGTTCTGGAAGCTCACGGTCATGCCGCCCGACGCAGTAGACGCGGACATCCAGAGCCAGACGAACGTCGTCACCGGCGCAGAGGAGATCGGAGGGCGTCCATGGCAGGCCGAGGCGCTCGACTTCACGCGCGCGTTCAGGTCGAAGTTCCCGATGTGGGCGCAGCAGTACGAGCAGCAGGCGCAGAGCGACACTAACAAGCCGCCGTTCACCAAGGAGCAGCAGGCGGAGATATCGGCGCTTGCCACCGAGGTGGAGAAGCTCCAGATCGAGCTCAACGAAGGCAAGGTCGACGAGAAGGAGCGCGACGCGAAGCGGCTCGACGCGCTCGCCAAGCTCGAGCGCATCCGCGAACTGCTGCCAAAGGACAAGAACAGCCAGAACCAGCAGAATCAGCAGAATCAGCAGGACCAGCAGCAGAACCAGGACAAGCAGCAGGACCAGAAGGACGACAAGCAGGACCAGCATAACCAGGACCAGCAGCAGAACCAGGATCAGCAGCAGAACCAGGACCAGCAGGACGACAAGCAGGACCAGCAGAAGCAGGAGCAGCAGCGCGACGCGACCGACGAAGAGGTCGAGGCGATGATGAAGAAGGCGGAGGAGCGCAACGACGAGCACGAGCGCGAAAAGCGCGCCCGCATGAAGAAGATGCCGCTGCCGCCGAACGAGAGGGACTGGTAGCGTAGGGGAGTTCAAAGTTCAAAGTTTAGAGTTCAAAGTTCAAAGTCTAAAGTTTAAAGTTCTAAGTTTGATGTTTGAAGTTTGAAGTTCAAAGTTTGGGAACGGGATGATTGCAATCGTAGCGAATGGAGAGACGCCAGAAGGAGAGGCGATGGAGGCGCTCAGGCGCGCGGAGTGCGTGGTTGCGTGCGACGGCGCGTATGCGCGGCTGAAGGCCATTGGCATCGAGCCTGATTGGGTCGTGGGAGACTGCGATTCGCTGTCCGAGGAGGACAAGGAGGCGCTTGGCTCGCGGCTGGTGCGGGTTGACGAGCAGGAGACGAACGACCTCGCGAAGGCGTTTCGGTTTGCCTGCGAAGAGAAGAGGTGCGCTGCAAAGATCGTGATTGTCGGCGCGGGAGGGGGGCGGGAGGACCACCTTATCGGCAACGTGTTCCGGTTGATTGAGTTCGCCGAACAGGTGCCTCAGGTGGCGATGCTTACGAACTCCGGTCGCTTCGATGTCGTGAAGGGCGAGAGGACGTTTGAGTGCGCGCCCGGCCAGGCCGTTTCCGTGTTTGCGCCGATTCCGGGGACGAAGGTGGGGTCGGAGGGGCTTCAGTGGCCGCTTGGCGGCGTTGACCTTTCGCGCCTCTGGAGCGGAACGCTCAACAGGGCGGTGGGGTCGGAATTCGCCATCACGGCATCCGCCGCTGTCTTAGTGTACAGGGCCTGGTGAATTGTATGTGCATGTTCTGAAGCGGCGAGGGCGCCGCTTCCCCGAGCGTGTGAAAAGAACGCTAGGAGGGATCATGCCATGTGTGCTATAATTCCCGCCATGAAAATCATGATGATAGGCGACGTTGTCGGAAGCGGCGGGCGGCGGATATTCAAGGAGAACATGCCGAGGCTGAGGCGCGAGCTCGGGCTTTCCGCGGTGATAGTCAACGCCGAGAACTGCGCTGCGGGCTCGGGCATAACCGCCGCGCTTGCGGAGGAGCTTCTTGCCGCCGGCGCGGACGCGATAACGCTTGGCGACCATACATGGGGGCAGAAGGAGTTCCCGGGGCAGGCATCCCGCGTGAAGAACCTGGTGCGTCCGGCGAACTTCCCGCCCAATGCGCCTGGATGCGGCTGGTGCATGGTGAACGCGCCCGTGTGCAGGTTTGCGGTGCTCAACCTCCAGGGACGTGTGTTCATGAACCCGGTTGACTGCCCGTTCCGCACTGCCGATGCCGCCCTAAACGCGATTCCAAAGGACCTTCCGGTGTTCGTCGACTTCCATGCCGAGGCGACAAGCGAGAAGATCACGCTCGGCTACTACCTCGACGGACGCGTCACGGCAGTCGTCGGGACGCACACGCATGTGCAGACCTCTGACGCTCAGATTCTCCCGAACGGAACGGCGTATCTTTCCGACCTCGGCATGACGGGGCCGTACGTCTCGTCGATCGGACGCGCGCTGAAGCCGGTTCTGCAGAAGTTCACGACCGGAGTGCCCGCGAGGTTCGACGTCGCCGAGGGGCCGTCCGTGCTTGAGGGCGCGGTGATAACGTTCGACCCCGCCACGAGGCGCGCTTCTGCGATAGAGCCGTTCAGGCTGCGCGAGCCGCGTCCGGAGGACTTCGGGAACCCGATTTCGCAGAAGTAGGGGGCGGGTTTGAAAGCCTCAAAAAAACGCCATTTTTCGCATTGAAACGGCATGTCAGATTTGGTATCATATCCGCCAACCATTTCAGCAGGAAAGGATAGAACATCATGAGTCAGCACCGTAGTCTCCGTGGTTCGGGGAAGATAACCGTCAAGCGCAACGTCCTGAAGCGTTTCGAGCGCGTGAGCCTTATGCAGAAGCGCGGCGAGTGGAAGGAAGACAGCCGCGGTTTCGGTCTCAAGAAGACCAAGCCCGAGGCGTAAAAGCGCCTTTGGGGCGATCAGCCCTATTTGAAGAAGCTCTTCTCGTACAGTTTTCTGTAGATGTTGAGCAGTTTGGCCGCGACAAGCGGCCATTCGTATTTTTTGGCGAGCGCCAGCCCGGCTGAAGCCGCGCTTTCGCGCCACTTGACGGATATCTGCACGGAGTTGAGGGAGCGCGCCCATTCGATTGTGTCGCGCGGATGCACGAGCTTGGCGGCGGAGCCGAAGAGCTTCCTCGAGACGTTCGTTGCGGACGCGACCACAGGCACGCCGCTTGCCATCGCCTCTATGATCCCCTGGCGCGCCGCGGAGCCGAGGCCCGGGTCCAGGTAGAGCACAGCAGATGCGAAAAGGGCCGGGCGCTCGGCTTCGGAAATGTCGTCAATCGCGAAGAGGCAGTCGTCCATCTTCCGCCTCTCGACTTCGCGCCTCACGGCGCTTTTGCGCTGAAGCCCGGGGATGACGAGCGGAAGGGTGGAGGTCGAGTCCATCCGCCGCATGGCCGAGATCACGGTCATCAGGTTGCGGATGGGTATGTCGGGTCCGCACATGAGCAGGTAGTGCTCCGGCAGCCGGTGCTTTTTCCTGAACTCGGACTTCGCCTCCTTGTCGAGCGGGCGGTACGTCGACGTGTCGACTCCGGGAAGGACGAACGTCCTGGGGAGATGGAGGCCCAGCCTCTTGATGGCTCCATTGCGGTGGACTATGTCCGGGTGGTATGCAAGCCTCTTCTTGAGCCTGGCGAACCAGCCGGAGTCCGGCGGCAGGGATTTTATGCTCTCGCCCTTCGACAGCTGCTTGCGCATCTCGTCGACCAGCCTGCCCAGCACGAACTTCTCGTGCTCCTGCAGGTCGTTGCCGTATTCGAAGAGGACTTTCATCTGGCGGCTCTCCTTGGTCTGGCCAGGGCCCTCACGAGCTCCTTCTCAAGAAGCGAGCGCCAGCTTGCGTCGCCCGACGAAACGACACGCTCGCGCACGGCGAGGAACCTGTACCGCGCGGCGCGGAGCTCCGTCGGCGAGTAGTTGCGCGCGGCGGCGTACGCCTTCCTGAGCGCGAACGGCGCCATTGCGACGCCTGCGTCCGCGAGGGTTTCCTGCTTCTGGACGCCGCGCGCCTGCGCGTCCTTCACCACCGCGAGCTGGCGGAAGTACCTCTCAACGGCGTTCGTGAGCCGAATCCCGTTGCCGGTGTTGTCTTCGTAGCGCGAGAGGACGGCTATCGCCTTCCCGACGTCGCGCGCGCCTATTGCGTCGGTGAGGTCCCACGGCTCCGGCTCCTCTCCGCCGGGCGAGGCCACCGCGTCCACGGCATCGCGCGTGATCTTCTTCTCGCCCGGGTCAAGGTAGGTCTTCAGCTTTTCGAGCTCTGAGAGAAGGGTCCGCGAGTCGGTGCCGGACTTCGCCACGAGCGCGTTGGCGGTGTCGGGGTCTATCTCGACGCCGATCTCGCCGGCGAACTCCATCACGTTCTCGGCGGCTGCCGCGGCCCTGTCCTTCGCGTACTTCGGCGCGGCGAACTCCTGCATTTCGGCCACGGCCTTGAGGGTCTTTACGAAGGACGACGAAGAAGGCGCAGACGTGAGAGTGACCACCAGGTGCTGGTTGTCCGGGAACGAGTCCGCGGCGACGCTCTTCGCGAAGGCTTCGAGGCGCTTCTTCACGGATTCCGAGGGCCCGCGCTTCCCCGTCGCGGGCAGGAAGGAGACGCCGCGCCACCACGTCACCTTGAACGGCTCTAGGAACGGAGGGGTCTGGACGGACGCCTCGCATTCCGAAAGCGACCTGAGCTGAGTCTCCTCGTTGGTGCAGTCGCCGTCGATGCGTTCGACCAGGGCCGCGTCCTTCAGGTCCGCCGGCACGACCCTGTCTATCACCGCGCGCGCGGCGCGGTCCGTCATGAAGTCGTCCGGCCCGGCTATTATGTGTATGTTTGATGCCACGCAAGTATTTTACCAAAAAACCGTCCGCGCGTGCGCCGGATTTTTGGTAGAATACGCGCCATGAGCTACGAGACCCTTACACTAAAAGCAGCGGCCGCCCATCTCCACATGGACGAACGCGAGCTCCTGCACGCCGCGCAGCGCGGCGAGGTTGCCGCGGAAAAGCGCGGGGACGAGTGGGTCTTCGAGCACCGTCTGCTCGACGAATGGGCGCAGAGGCGCGTCCTGGAGCTTGGGAAGAAGGACCTCAGGAACGTGCATGCGGAGGAGACGCGCGAGGCGCGCGGGTCTGACGGCTCCGACATGGTCGTCTCCGAGCTCCTTGCCCGCGGCGCAGTGGTGCTGGACATGCCCTCGAAGACGAAGGGCGGGATTCTCCGCGACATGGCGGACCTCGCTGACCAGACGGGCTACGTCTACGACCCTGACGAATACTACCGCGAGCTCGTGTCGCGCGAGGAGGCCGCGTCCACCGCGCTCCCCGGAGGGGTGGCCTTCCTGCACGCGCGCTTCCACGACCCATACCACGCATCCGACTCGTTCGTCATGTTCGCGCGTGCGCGCCAGCCGGTGTTCTTCGGCGCTCCGGACGACGAGCCCACGGACCTTTTCTTCCTCGTGTTCTGCACTACGCACGAGCGCCACCTTCACGTCCTGTCGCGCCTTGCGATGATGGCATCGAACACCAAGCTGCTGGAGAACCTCCGGGCGGCATCGTCGGAGGAGGAAGTCCGCGCCGCGGTCCTTGCAGCCGAAAGGGAAACGGAGAAGTCGGTATGACGGTAGGACTTGTCAGCCTTGGATGCGCCAAGAACACAGTCGACCTGCAGGTGATGGCCGGGCACCTCGTGAAGGCGGGGCATTCGCTTGCGCCGGATCCGGACCACGCAGACGCGGTGATCGTGAACACGTGCGCCTTCATCGAGTCCGCGCGCGAGGAGGCAGTGTCCGAGATACTGCGCGCGTGCGAGCTGAAGCGCGCAGGGGCCGTGAAGGTGGTGGCCGTCTCGGGATGCTTCCCGCAGCGGTATCCCGGGAAGTGCGCCGAGCTTTTCCCCGATGTCGACGTGTTTCTCGGAGTCGACACGATAGACCGCGTGGTGGCTGCGCTCGAAAAGGCCATGGACGGCAGGAAGGTCCGCTTCTCCTGTGGTCCCGACCCGCACCGCGTATTCAATCCGCCGGTTCCTGGGCTTCGCCTGACCGGAAGGGCGTTCGCCTACCTCAAGATAGCCGAGGGCTGCGCGCACAGGTGCGCCTACTGCGCGATTCCGGGGATCCGCGGGAAGTACCGCTCGCGCGCGCCGGAGGCGATCCTCTCCGAGGCGGCGTCGCTGCTCGAAAGCGGCGTAAGGGAGCTCAACGTCATAGCGCAGGACCCGATGCTCTACGGCGTGGATCTCCGCGGGAAGCCGCGCAGGGACCTCGTGTGGCTGCTGCGCGAGCTGGACTCGCTCAAGGGCGACTTCTGGATCAGGGTGCTCTACTCGTATCCGAGCGAGATCACCGACGCCTTCCTCGAGTGGATGCGCACTTCGCCGCATGCGGCCAGGTACGTCGACGTTCCGGTGCAGCACACCGACCCGGCGGTGCTGAAGGCAATGGCGCGCGGAAGCGCGGTCAAGGCGACGCTCGAGGCTGCGGAGCGCATACGCGCGGCCGTTCCGGGCGTGACGCTGCGGACTACCGTGATGACGGGGTTCCCGGGCGAGACGGAGCGGCGCTTCGCGCGGCTGCTCGAGGACGTCAGGCGCATGCGGTTCGACCACCTGGGAGCTTTTGCGTTCTCGCCGGAAGAGGGCACGCCCGCGGCGAAGATGCGCGGACGTCCTTCCGCCGCCACCGCGGCCCTGCGCGAGCGCGAGGTGATGAAAGCCCAGAAAAGGGTCTGGGGGGCAAAGGCAAGGTCCATGGTGGGCGGGGAGTACAGGGCGCTCGTCGTCGCTCCTGGCGTCGCGCGCATGGAGTCGCAGGCGCCTGACGTCGACGGTGTGACGAGGTTCTCCGTCCCGCGCGGCCGCGCAAGGCCGGAGGTCGGGGAGTTCGTCGCGCTGCGCATTGTCAGGGCCGACGGATACGACTTCGAGGGAGTGGTGGCGGCGAAATGAGCGAGAGCGCGTTTTTCCAGGACCTTGCGGTGCTGATGACGGTCGCCGGAGTCGTCACCATCGTGTTCACGCGCCTGAAGTGGCCCAAGGTCATCGGATACCTGCTGGCGGGCATCCTCATGAGCAGGCACACGATGGGCGGAAGCATGCTCGTGAACGAGCAGTCCATCTACACGATAGGCCAGCTCGGCATTGTGTTCCTGATGTTCACTCTCGGACTCGAGTTCAGCGCGTCGGAGATGAGGCGCGTGAGGCGCGTGGCGTTCCCGACCGCCCTGGTCGACGTAATCATGATGATGTGGCTCGGGTACACCGTGGCGCACGATTTCCTCGGGTGGGGCAGCGTCCCGGCGCTGTTCCTCGGCGCGGCGGTTTGCGACTCGGCCACGACGCTTCTCGCCAAGACCATCGACGAGATGAACTGGTCGCAACGTCCGTTTGTGCGCTACATCTTCGGGACCACGATAGTCGAGGACATCCTGTGCGTGGGCGTGATCGCGCTCATAACGGGCGTGGCTCACGGGCGCGGCATGAGCGCGCTGAACGTGGGGGTGTCGCTTGGAGGGCTCGGGCTCTTCTTCGCAGTCGTGCTTGTGTTCGGTCTCCTGGTGGTCCCGCGCATACTCAACTACGTGGCCAGGTCGCATGACGACGAAACGCTCCTCCTGACGCTCCTCGGGTGCTGCTTCCTGGTCTCGTGGGTGGCTTACAAGCTCCAGTTCTCGCTGGCGATGGGGGCGTTCCTGATGGGCGTCCTGGGCGCCTGTTCCGACGTCCGCATGCGCCTCCACCGCCTTGCGGACCCGCTCCGCTCCATGTTCTCGGCCGTGTTCTTCGTGACCATCGGGCTTCTCGTCGACCCCAAGGCGCTGGCCGCGAACTGGTGGGCCGTCCTCCTGCTGGCGGTGGTCGTGCTTGGCGGGAAGTTCGCGAACTGCTTCTTGATGTCGATCCTGACGGGCCAGTCGGTGAAGAACGCGGTGCAGACGGGCATGGGCCTCGCGCAGATCGGCGAGTTCGCATACATGGTGGCGCTGCTGTACGTCACCGAGACGGGGGACGGGCAGAACCCGATGTACCAGATCGTGGTCGGCGTGTCCCTCATAACCACGTGCCTCAACCCGGCCATGCTGCGGCTTTCGGACCCGTTCGGCGAATGGTGCGAGCGCCATACCCCGGCGTTCGTGCGCGGCTGGCTCTCGGCCTACGGCAGCTGGCTTGCGCGCTTCTTCGAGAGGTTCGAGACGTCGGGCCTCCGCAAGAGGATAATCTCGCACCTCGCGGTGATGGTGGGGATCATGATACTGGAGGTTGCGGTTGCCATAGGCGCGTCGATGCTCCTCAGCCGCAATTTCGAAAGGTTCGGCGAGTTCTTCAACGCGCACAAGGACCTGTTCTTCTGCGCCGCCGTGAACTTGTGCTGCATCGCGATGTTCGCCACGTACATGAGCTTCGCCAGGGTGGTTGCCAAGGACGTGGCGGAGGTGTTCACGCATTCGTCGGAGAAGGGCGGCCGCTGGCGTTCGGATGCCGCCAGGCTCGTCCGCTTCGTCGTGCGCAGCGAGGCCTTCGTGATCGGGTTCCTTGAGATACTCATGATCAACGTGAACTGGCTTCCGGAGCAGGAGCTGTCGGTGCGCATCGTCATCGCGCTGCTGCTCGCGGTCGTGGCCGTCGTGTTCTGGAAGCGCATGCGGAAGGCCGGGCAGCGTGCCGGCAGGGAGCTCATGGCCGCGCTCGACACGGAGAGGCGCGCGCCTTCCGGCGGCGGCGAGATAACGCTGTCGGTGCCCGGCGACTTCTACTCGTACTTCACCGTCACGGCCGGCTCCAACGCCGTGGGGAAGGACATACGCTCGCTCGACATACGGGCGAAGACGGGTGCATCGGTCGTCGGGATCGAGCGGAACGGCGAGAAGAGCCGCAACCCCGGGCCGACTTGGATTTTCGCGGAGGGCGACATAGTGGCGGCCATAGGGGAGCCCGCCCAGCTCAAGGCATTCATGGAGTTGATGAAATGAACGGCGCATATAGGATCACGGCCGTCCTCGCGGCGGCGCTGACGGCGGCGGTGCTTCTGCCGGGCTGCGTGTTGACGGGCGACAATGCAGTGGGAATGGCAGGGTGGACGGTTGACCCGGCAAGCAAGGAGACGGTGTCCAGGTGGGCCTTCCCCGTGTACCAGTGGCAGAGGAGCAGCCGCAGCGGACGGGCCTCGAAGACATACGTCATGGCGGGGCTCGGCGGATGGAGGGTGAACCGCTACGGCGAGCTCTCCGAGACGTGGCTGCACCCGCTGTGGTACCGCGACAGCCGCTCGCTCTCGTCGGCGACAGCAGACACTGTTACGCGCACTACGACGGTATCGGTCTTCCCGGTGGTCTTCACCGAGAACGTAAAGACGATGAGGGAGGAGTACCCGTGGGACGCGAAGCCGCTCGCAGAGCAGACTTCGGTGAAGGTGCTGCCCGTGTTCTCCTACCAGCGCAAGGACTCGGAGCCGGCCAAGGTCGAGCTTCTGATGGGCCTGTTCAACTACAGCGTGAAGTGAGGCTGCCGGTCAGCCGCGCTGCCTGAGCATCTCGTACATGCACACCGCGGCCGCGACGCCGGCGTTCAGCGACTCGAACCCGCCGGGCATCGGAAGCTCGGCTATGAAGTCGCACGTCTCGCGGACAAGCCGCGATATGCCCGGGCCCTCCGCGCCGACGACGAGGCCGCACCTGCCCTTGAAGTCAATCTCGGTGTACTTCTTCGCGTCCTCGCCCCAGTCAAGCCCGGTGAACCACACGCCCGCGTCCTTGAGCGCCTGCATCGCGCGGACGATGTTGACCACGTGGGCCACCTTCAGGTGCTCGGCGGCCCCTGCGGAGGCCCGGACCGCCGCGGGGGTTATTCCCGACGCCCTGTCCTCCGGTATGACGACTCCCTTCGCCCCGACTGCGCACGCTGTGCGGAGGATCGAGCCCACGTTCTGCGGGTCCTCGAGGTGGTCCAGCACCACCACGATGGCGTTTTCGTCGTCCTCCACGTCGCGTATGATTTCGTCCAGCCCCACGTAGGGATAGCCGGAGGTCTTCATCGCCACGCCCTGGTGGTGCCCGCCGCGCGTGAGCTGGTCGAGCCGCTTGAAGTCCTCGTGTCGGCAGACGATTCCGCGCGCCTGCGCGGTGGCGCGTATCTGCGCGATCTCGTCCGCCTCCCGCTGGTCGAACGGCGGGAGTATTATCTCGCTTATCGTCCTGCGTCCTGCGCGCAGGCATTCCACCACCGGGTTGCGCCCGTATATCCAGTCGCCGCCCGAGCACTGCTCGCGGGGGCCTTTTCTGTGAAAGTCTTTCATGGCGTCTATTTTACCGAATCGCGCGCTCGAGCGCAAGACGGCTGTAAAAACATGGAATTCGCTATTGACTGTCCTGCCGGAAAAGGGTATCATACCCGCCATTCAACCACGGAGCGTAGCGCAGTCTGGCTAGCGCGTTTGGTTCGGGACCAAAAGGTCGAGGGTTCAAATCCCTCCGCTCCGACCACCCCCCCCACTCGGCTTGCCTCATTTGAGGTCGTTTGCGTCCGCGGCGGTGTGTATCCCTATGACGTTCAGGTTCTCCGCCTTGCATGCGTCGAGCACCTGCACTACGGCGCGGAACGGCGCGTAGACGTCGCCGTTTATGCGGATGCGGCGGTCGGGGTTTTCGCGGGCCGCGGCCTGGAGCGACGAGCGGAGGCCAGCCGCGCCCACGGGCTTCGAGTTGACGAACAGCTCGCCCTTGGAGTTCACGGAGACGGTGATCAGGTCCGGCGTTGCCTTCACGTCCCTCGCGACGTCCGACTGCGGCAGCTCGATCGGCAGCTCCTTCTCGACCTTCTTCAGCTGCGAGGAGACGAGGAAGAATATGAGCATCAGGAAGATGCAGTCCATCATCGAGGTCATCTGGATCTCGACGTGCTCTTCCTCTTCGTACTTTACGGCCATTTCAGTTGCCCTCCGCGCCTTAGCGCCTGATCACGAAGATCTGGTTCACGAGATCCGCGACCTCCTCCTCGAGAAGCACGGCGTAGAGGTTCAGGCGGTTCTTGATGAAGTTGTACAGGAAGAGGCACGGCATCGACACGGCAAGGCCTGCCACCGTGGTGATGAGCGCCTTGCCGATGTCGTCCGCCAGGACCGACGCGTCGCCCATCTCGCCCATGGCCGCGACGGTCCCGAATGCGCCGAGAAGGCCGAGCACCGTGCCGAACAGTCCGAGGAGGGGCGACAGCGTCGCCGCGGTCGTGAGCATCGCGGTCTTCCTGTTCTCCAGGCGGAGCTCGCGCCCCACCTTGTCCTCGGCGAACATCTTGACTTCCTGGTAGTCCTTGGAGTCCTTGTGCTGCAGCATCGTCTCAACGACGCGCGCCAGCGTCGACCCGTTCCGTTCGCAGAGCGCCCCGACTTCGTCCGTCTTGCCCTCGCGCCACAGCCCGATCACCTCGGCCGTAAAGCCGTCCGGCACGATCTTGCTCCTGCGCATGTTCCAGAAGCGCTCGAGAGCGCATCCGATTCCGAGGACGGAGAGGAGGCCCAGGAACCACATCGTCTTGCCGCCCTGCTGGATGTAGAGCACCCACTGGTCGAGCGCGGAAATCTCCTTCGCCGCGTCTGCCGCGGCTGCGGGCGCGGCGGCCTGCACTGCGGCGGCAGGCTCCTGCTGCGGGGCTGCGGAAGCGGCCTCCTGCGCGAATAGCCGCATGGCGGCTAGGGCCAATGCCAGAGATACTGCGGACACTGCGATGCGGAGCTTCATGTTCTTCATTTTCCTTGCGGTTGGTTTATTTACGTTGAAGTTTACCAAAACTTCCCGTCCCGGACAATAGCGAGCCGACGTCAATGGCGCGAACCGAGCTGGCTGCGGTAGAGGGTCCAGCCGCGCGTGAGCCAGAAGGAGATGCCGCAGACCCACATGGTGGGCAGCAGCAGCTCGTGGTTGCCGGTGAGCTCCGCCACCATCACGATCGCCGTAATGGGGGTGCGTATGGCCGCGGCTATGAACCCGGCCATGCCGACAAGCGCAAACGCCGCGGGGCTGATGCCGACGGTATCCGGAAGCAGGTGCTGCATCACGATGCCTGTCGCCGCACCGAGCGACGCGCCGCAGACCAGCGCGGGGCCGAACACGCCGCCGGATCCGCCCGAGCCCACCGTGAAGCTCGTGGCGACGGCCTTCACGAAGAAGAGCAGCAGGAACGCCGCGGCGACCTTGAGGTCGGGCGACCCGCAGTCGAACGCCTTCTGGATTATGCCGTAGCTGTTGCCAAGCACATCGGGCACGGCGAACCCTATCGCACCCGTCGCCAGTCCGCCTATGGCGATCTTGGCGAAGTTGTTCATCCTCCAGTTCTTGAACATCTGGCTGGTGCGCCTGAACGAGGCGATGTAGTACTTCGCGCCGATGGCCGAGATGAACCCGAGCGCGAGGTACGGCAGGAGGCGCAGCCCGTTGTCGAAGGCGCAGTCTGGCATCCGAAAGAGTGCGTGCCAACCGGTGAACACGGAGAACACCGTGTACGACACGGCCGAGGCGACGAAGGACGGCAGAAGGGCCTCGTACTCGATGTCGGCGTTGGAGTAGAATATCTCGGCCGCGAAGAGCGCGCCAGCGAGCGGCGCGCGGAAAAGTGCGCCTATGCCGGCCGCGAGGCCCGCCGCCATCAGCAGCTTGCGCGTCGGCACGTCCAGGCGGAACACGCGGGCGATTGCAGAGCCGCACGCCGAGCCGATGAGGGTCATCGGGCCCTCGTATCCCGCGCTCCCGCCGGATCCGATCACGACGGCCGAGGCCACTGCCTTGGTGGGGATCACCTTGGCGGAGAACCTGGCGTTGAGGTGGTGGTACACATAGACCGCGCTGTCGGTGCCGCGCGCGTGCGTGAAGGGGGAGAACCACTTGATGATCAGGGCCGCGAACACCGCGCCGGCCGCAGGCAGGAAGAGCATCACCAACTTGCGCGGCTCGGCGAACGACTCGACGGGGAAGAGGGGCTTGGCGGCTTCGCCCGCCGCGACGACCGGCGTGAGGTGGCCCAGGGTAACCGACAGGTAGTGGCGGCAGACCTCGATGATGAAGTAGAAGCCTACTGTCACGAACCCGGTAAACGCGCCGACGAGCGCCGAAAGCGCGAAAACGCGCCCGGTTTCGGCGCTCATTCCCTTTCCGGCGAGCCAGAAGCGCCACATTCGTATCCATAGTTTCCTAAGCACGCGCGGTATTCTACCACACCTCGCCGCCTCCGCGCAATACAATGGTGCGGACTTTCCAAGCCCCGGGATTTTTAGTATACTTCACAAAAGTCGTCCGGGCGGAAGGCAGCGGGGCTCGCGGTCTTCCTTCCAGTGGGCCCGGAGGCATAATCGCACGAAAGGACATCGGTAATGAAGAAGATGATGGTCGCGGGGATTGCGTCGTTGGCGGCTGTGCCGCTGATGGCAGGACTTTACGGGGACACGCCGGACGCAAAGCACGCCTGGGCCGTGCACGACTGGAACCGCCCCAAGCCCGCGAAGGTCGAGGTCGACGCCAAGGGCGTCCCGTCAGACGCAATCGTCCTCTTCGACGGCACGAAGGAGTCGTTCGAGAAGAACTGGCAGAGCGACAAGGGCGGCGCGCCCACGTGGAAGTGCGAGAACGGAATGTTCTCGTCCAAGGAGGGCTGGGGCCTCGGCTCGGTCCGCACCAAGGCCGAGTTCGGCGACTGCCAGCTCCACATCGAGTACATGCACCCGGCCGACACGAAGTCCCTCGGCGGCCCGCAGATGCGCGGCAACTCCGGCGTGTTCCTGATGGGCCCGCAGTACGGCTACGAGGTCCAGGTCCTCGAGTCGTACTACACCTCGCGCGAGATGGACGGCAAGGAGGGTTTTGTCGACAACTACACGGACGGCCAGGCCGGCTCGGTGTACGCCGAGAACCCGCCGATGGTCAACCCGCAGCGCAAGCCCGGCGAGTGGCAGGTCTACGACATCGTGTTCCACCAGCCCGTGTGGGAGGGCGACAA
>JAEEGL014102477.1_pt1 | contig 16996 bp, 20 predicted proteins | sample 9134231 | NCBI WGS metagenome assembly JAEEGL01 (sample SAMN16246548, study PRJNA631951) | gut metagenome | biome: gut microbiome; feature: rumen; material: fiber-attached | host: Bos | place: Iran: Karaj | collected 2018-10
GACATATACCCATCATCAGGGTCATCAGGATTTACATATTCACCGGATACAAATGCAATAGGATTATCCGGAAGAGAATAATCTATCTTATTCCCGCATCCGGCTAAAGCAACTAAAATCACTGCAGCTACGCTCAAAATAAAACTTTTTCTAACACTCATCTTTCTTACCATAAAAAAAGGGCGAAGTTGATCAAGATTTGATCATCCCTCGCCATGTCTATCAAACGTAAACATTATAACATATCCACTATATCCGATAAAGTCTCCGCCTCTAAATCAGCCTTCTCTTCATCTCCGGAAATCTTCCAGAATCTTCCGTTACCCTGCTTAACCCATATGGTCTTCATGCCCATCTTCTTGGCAGGGACTATATCGTTATCTATCCTATCGCCGACCATTACAGCTTCTGAGGGTTCAATCCCTGCTCTTTCAAGCGCGATTTCAAATATCCTTCTGTCAGGCTTCTCAACGCCTTCCTCAGCAGATGCAACTATTACATCAAAATACTTCCTGATACCGAAATTCTCCAGGCGCTTCTCAGAACCGTACATCTGATTTCCGATAATCCCCAGCTTATACTTAGGCTTCAAAGCTTCCAGTACATCCACCGTACAATCATATAAAATCTCAAGTTCCGGATCCCACTTGGCACGCTCTACTCCAAGCATCTTTGAAACTTCCAGATCACCCTTTTTATTCTGCTTGTAGAATTCCAATGACTTCTCACAAACATATTCATACGATACGCCTGCATCGCCTGCCATCTTACGATTGATCATCTCATAAACCTTGCACTCATCTATCAAAGTAGATCCCATATCAAAAAAAATCCATTTAATGCCGTTCATCAGATCAATTCCCCACTGAAATGCTGTATCTCGTGCTGTATTATCTGTGCAGTAAATCCGCTGTACTTCCCATGTTGCTTCTTGAAATCCTGGTCCCGATAATCCACTTCTATCTCTTTATACCTGGTACAGGGCCTTACCCCTTCAAGAGACAGACAGCTCTCTTCCGTCTTATACATCCCCGTCTTCTTGGTTATAACAGGATTAACCATGGGAAAGATTATCGGTCCTGCAGCCACAACAATAATCTGCTTCTTAACTCCGATCATATTGGCCGCCATACCGACGCACACATCCAGATTGGCTCTCAATGTATCCATCAGATCCGTGATCACCTGCTTATCCGCTTCCGTAGCAGGCTCAGACTTCTGCATCAGAAACATCGGATCTCTGACAATATTCTTAACCATAATAAATCACTTTCCGTTTGATACTTTATCTATATATCCTTCAACCAGTAGCAACAGATGTCCGTCCGCCACCGACTTAGATATAAGGCTTCCTTCACAGAAATGATCTCTTCTGAAATGCCACGCTATAGCCGCAAGAATCTGCTTATCAGAAAGAGAGGAAATCCACTCTTTAGTAGGAGCAGCGATATCCTCATCGGATAACCCTGCTTCTTCAATCACTTCATTGTAATCTTTGACCACCACACCGCTGTCATAGGCTTCATGAAAACATTCTCGAAATTTCTTCAAGACATCACAATTGCCTTCAAATGATGAATAAACATTATATTTCCGGAATTCACTTCTTAACTGCTCATCCTCAAAAATAGTACGAAGCAGGTCCAGATTCTTCTTACACCAATCAAATGGCGTATTCTCAGACTCTTTATACTCATCAATAATCATATTCACTTCACCTGTAAATCCGTATCAACGGCATCGCAATTTCCAACAGCTCCGGTAGCCCAGGGACTTCCCACATCACATCTGCCAAGGTGATACGCTTCCTTCTTCTGTCCCTCTTCAACTTCTTCACTGAAGCCCACCTTAAGCCTGCTGACTCCGCTGTTCATCTTGCCGTCGATCATATTGATAAGATCATCTATTTCACTCATATATCATTTCTCCCTATTAATCTATCAAGCTCACTGTAATCTCTCTTCTCATCGTCAAAAAATACAGTATGAAATCCCATTTCCGACGGTCTCTCTAAATTTGAAGCTGTATTATCAATAAACACACATTCCGATGGCTTAAGTCCCGATTGCCTCAAAGCTTCCTCAAAGATCTTCTTCTCGGATTTCCTGCCGTGAACCTCAGCCGAGATTATGACCACATCGAACAATCCCTTAAGCTCCGTCTTATCAACAAGAGCTTTTATCCTATCAGCCTTATTGTCGGTTATCATCCCGATCAGGTAATCTTTACGTAACTCTTTAATGTAATCAATCATCTTCCCGTCGATTGTTACATTCATAAAAGCATCTTCCAGAACCTGATAATCAATAACCTGCCCGACATCAGAACAAAACTCGTCCCACATGTCTCTATGGATAATATTTCCCAATAACAAGTCCTTATTATGCTTACAATAGGCTTTTTCAACCCTATCGTAAGGAATACCGAGTTCATTGGAAATATATGAAATAATGGTAGGTGATCCCTGCTTCTCTATAGTGATCACACCATCAAAATCAAAAAACGCACCTTTTATGCCACTCATCCCATCACAACCTTGATCTTAATCTGGTTTTCCTTCATAAACTGCTTAATACTGTCTAAATTTTCAATGGGTAATCCAACCAGCATCCCGCTAATATCGTTTGGGAAGAAAAAGACACCATTCTTCAGTACTCTCACACACTGAAAAGAATCCCATTTAGCAGTGATCTTCCTCATATCATGATCATCATATTCTATAGCCTCGGGACTAAACGTATACGTAATATGACGATCCTTCGAAAGTATCATCTTCAGAGCCTTAAAATACGATAAATAAATGCGGATAGTAAATAAAACCGCAATTATAAGTGCCCCCAGACATACACCGAGGATAACACTCTTTGTCCGGATAAGAAGGATCAAACAAAGCACGCCCCAGATTGTTGCAACTGCCAGATAGATAGGCCAGAAAACAAACCTGTTCGTGATATTTCTCGCAGGATCCTTTATCAGCTTTTTACTCATTGCCGCTATGCACAAATACTCTTTGGCATATTCTTTAGTTATCGAATCAGATTCTATTACCATATTTTATTACCGCAACTTCCACAAAAATCATAAATACAAAGCAAATTACAGGCCATCCGAATAATGTGAATTTAAACATGGATTCCGGAAGCATATTATCGAAACCGCTGACCAGTATTAATATGACCAGTATCGCTATAAGCATTAATGCAGAAAAAAGCAGAGCGATTATCGGAAAAACTACTTTTACACCTATTTCTGCACTGCTTAATCCTGATATCTTCTTATTAAGGAAGTATTTATACAAGATAAACATTAATCCGATAAAAACAGCCAGACCCAGGAAATAGAAGAAAATATTATATTCATAGTTATTTCCGCTGAAAATAAAACTGGAATATTCTCCGACATACTTTCTTCCAACCAACTGCATGAGGGAAGAAATACTAGCTACGATTACCATAGCCAGAAGATATAATGCTTCGAAGCCAAATACTTTAAGATTATTCTTCATGTATTTCCTTCTTTCAATAAGTAATTTACTAATAAGTTATTAAATCATCAGCAAAGAAATTAAAAAATCGACCATATCCTCCACTATCCATAATCTGGTCCTTTGTAAGTCTGTATTCACCAACACCTACAAATTTTACAATGATGACATCCCATTCATCATCATTAGTATACTGTTCCAGAAAATCGTCCGTAAAAGATACTGTTGTGAGATATGCAATCCTTTGAGAATCCAAACCATCTGCAGCGGCGGGTAATTGTTGAAATTCTATCACAAGATCTTTACCATCCATATTGACTATATAATTTGTATATCCTCTATTATCTAATAGGATTTTTGCAGCCTCTTCAATAGATGAATCAGATTCAACTACCGTATAATCCCAGTTGGTCTCATATCTCTCATATTCACCAGTAACTTTATTTATGATATATCCGCAAATTGACGAACCGCTAAAAAGAGCCTTAGCATCATGTTCCTCGCCATCAACATATTCATAAACAACCACTTGCAGATTCACTCCTATAACAGATATTTTAGTAGTTGTTTTTTGATACAGATTAATAACTGCATGAATCTCATCATCGCTTTCAAAAAAGCCGTGATAATAGTCAGCAGCATACGGAATAAAATCTTTATCGGTATATATATGAGTCACTCTCCACCTTCCGGTGACATCCATATATACATTATCAGGGCCGGTTATTCCCGAATCCCCAATCTCATCTTTAAACTTCTCTTTATAATCGATTTCCTCTTGAATAACTGTTTCCGAAATAACAGGAGAATTTGTCGGTTCAGTCCCCTCCTGTTCATCAGAAAATATTACTGTCATCCATGCCATGGTCCATACTATTGAAAAGAACCACAGAAATGTCAAAAGAGTTCCCTTTACCAGTTTGTTGATTCGGGAACTTCTCACAATAATCGCAGTTAAAGGTATGGGAAAGCAAAATATCCAGCCTATTACCCATACCCATTTCTTTACTTTTCTTTTCTTCTTTGATGTAGCCATGTTTTACTCAATCACTTATAAATTCTTTATATATCTGCACTTAGGATAATTACTACATCCATAGAACTGATTACCTGTGTTTGGTCCACGTTTTGCTTTTCGAAGAATCAATTCTCCGCCACATTTAGGGCATCTATTTATGCTTATTACCTTATTACTATTCCGTATATTCTCGATGTGCATTTCTTTTACATCTTCCGGGACCTGAGAATATGGATAAAGCATATCATATATTTCTTTAATTCTGACATCATCCAGTCTGGTGCCAACTCTTTGATCTATTTCATCAACAATTCTGTTGACATTATATCGCTTAATAACAACAATATCTCCGCTTGTAATATCCAGCTTTTTAAAAACACATCTATCCGAGAATGCAATAATACAATGAATAGGATCTGCAGGAGTCAGATACTTCTTCAACCATTTTATATGAGTTCTATTCTGCATTATCGGGTTATAAAAACGTTCTTTTCTTGAAAAACGTCCATTTGGAAGAGTCTGAGTCCACATCTTGTTTGATTCAGATCCAAAGATCCATCCACCATAGTTCTTGCTTTCAAAAACATATATACCGGACTTATATATCATTATCACATCAATCTCAGAAGTTTCACCGTCATCCTTAAGAATGTAACAGTTGAAAAGAAACTTTGCGCCCTTTTTTTCAAACTTACGTAAATAGTTATAAATTAAATACTCTCCATATGCTCCTTTATCAAATAGAATTAATTTAAAGGATTTATGAGTTGAGTTATAATAGGTACTTTTCCAATAAGGAATTGCTATTATTAAAATTCGAGCAGCCAATATACCAATAACAAGAAGACATATCCTCATAATGTCCATTGCTATATTCCAAAAGGATTGAGTTAGAACATGTTGTAATGCGTCCATATCCACCTCAATAAATAACATTTAACTGTAGATTAATTAATGATAAAGCAACTCTTAAGACAATATCGCTATATAACAATAAATTCAACCATTCGCCCCCACTTCATTTCCTATGTTCAGAAGAAAACATAAGTTTATTGCCCATCATCATCCTTTCTGTTATCCGCTCCTTGATCTATCAGCAAAATGTAAAACATCCACAAAACAGGAAGCATGATAGAAAATACAAGTATATACAAAGAAACATATATGATCTTTGGTAAATCTTTTATTTCCTCTTGTACAGCTTTAATCAAATCAAACGCATATCCCGTAACGATAAATGAAAGAATGAAAATGGCAAAATTCCAAATACGAAATTTTTGTAACTTTTGAAAATCTTCCTTAATATCTTTGTATAAATATATATCCACCAATGTTATACCAGCATTTAGCAGAGCAATAAGTGAAGCTTGAAAATCCTTGCAGATTTCATACAGAATAATACTTCCAACTTCTGATACGAAGTATAATAATAAAGTCACAAATATGAATTCTTTCCAACGATTATTCATCATAACAACTCTAGCTAAAACGCAGGTCAATTTACATGTACAAAATACAGTATTATCATTCCATAAAAGTTCATGATATATTAAATCATCACTTTATATTAAACATGCTTATTCGTTTCCGAAATCTAATAAATCTACTTGTCTATACACTTCCTTTGTTTCCTTTGATTCTTTTGCATATATCAGCAAACACGAAACAGCATCTTCACCATCATCATCACTAGATCCCACAAGTTCGTTTAATAATCCCATTAACGAGGGATTACCATATGATACCTGTCTGCCTACATTAATCCTGCCGCTAGCTCTACGGCTAAAAGAAGAGATCCCACTGATACGTAACAATGCGCGTATCATATCAGACCAGCCATCATCCGTTGCATCAAAGCAGAATGTTCTACCGGTAAAAAACTTCATCAAATCAATTATTTGATCTGATAATTTCTTTTCAGGCACAAGGATTTTATCTGGATAAGCGCAACATACTTTTTTCTCATCCTTATATGGCGCTTGCATCAGCAAATATTGAGCACCAGAATTCAAAGTTTTAGGTTGTACATTTATCTGCAATCCGTTAAGTATACCCGCTCGTTTCAATGTAAATGTAGGCCATTCCTCATACAGTTTTAACTGATGTTCTTCTGCACTGGGGACAATATGTGGAATTGTACGAAACTTCTTTGCTTGCATCAGTAAGGCATTACATTTCTTGAAAGAAAATTGGTTTTCTTCAATGTATACAAGCAAAATATCTCCTAATTCTGGATTCTTAGGAGCACCAAAAACCGCCAACGGTTTTTGGTGACAAAAAACACCTGACACTGCAAATTGATACTTAGGTGCATAAGTGTTTAAACTTTTATACAAATCTTGAGGGATTCCCTGCACAAGCTCTGCAACAAAATCTGGTTCTTGCGGATTCTTAGGAGAACAAGCATTAAATGCATTATTCATGCAACGAGTGATACATACTTCAATATCATTTCGAATATTTCTTTCATTTTTTTCAAATCTCATTTTTTCCTCACTTTATTACATTCCCCAATAGTATCATTTAACTCTTTGAATATTCCATATCTCATACCCTTGTCGTCGTGCTGAATCATAAACTGGTTTCATATTCTTCTCTAGAATATTGAAAAAAATCTCTCGGGTATTTCCATTACGATACAGTTCCTGTCCGGCCCATATACAATGTAAGTTATCCCTGTAACACGATTCGTATAGTTTATGTATTCTGGGCTTTTCGTGGATCAGTTCATATAAGAGATATTGGTTATTACCAAACTCTTTAAAGAACGGATTCCACTTAGGCAGTCGGTTACTCTTAGAACTGTTAAGAGACGAATCCATCGGCATCAGGTTCCATAGCTCATCATTCATAACAAAGGACCATGGAATGAAATGATCAATGTCATATTCTTTAGAAACAATCTCTTTTCCGGTGAATACATCTCTTACTTCGCTTAATTCCAAGACACCTTCCCAGAGCTTTCGGACATTTCCAAGCTTGCGCATCTTCTCATCCATTGGAGCAAGTTTATATACAAGTCCCGGGACCTCCGGATTATTATTTTGAAGCCACCTTACTTTTTCATACTGAATCCAGCCGAGAATAGAAACGGTATTATCTTGTATCATTTCCATCCAGATCGGATTAAAGATTATTTCTTTCTTTAGCTTGCTTGAATCGCCCAAAGTATATGGGAGCAAGTTGATGTTTCTGTCAAATTCACGTATGTATATTGTCAGTCGTTTATTGCTTTCCCAATCAACAGGTGAATCATCTTTGGCAAAGAATCCGGCTAATGCTCTGTATGGAACCATATTGGTTAACTGTCCCTTTGCTTCTTTAAGCACAGGATCATGTTCTTTTATTGCCTTCTTAATCTCATCTTTTGAAGCATTTGATGGCAAGCCACTCAACTCAGTCAGTTTTAACACTGTTCTCTCAAGGCCATCTCTAACCTGCCCATCCGCCTGCATTCCACTTAAATGTATATGAAATTCACGTACCGAATACCATGCATTGCAGATCATTTCATTTATCACTTCATCAAACGTAGTTTTTTCTACGTTTTCCGAAATGAGCTTTACGATTGCTTCAAGCCAATAAAACTTATAGCAATAAGAAGGATCTTTCATCATCAATGAAAATCCCTCGATATCAAGAGTATTACGATATTTGTCGTCAACTCTTAAACTGTATCCGTTTTTTTCATAATCAAATTCAGCCACTTTTCATTCTCTCTCTCCGGTCGAACATCACAAGTTACTTTTTGATCAATGACAGTTACTGTTGGAAAATCAGTAATAAATTCTTCAAACGAGTTCTCGGTGAAATTGGAAAAATACCTATCTCCTCGGTAGCCTTCAGTGTCTCCGTATTTAAATGAGGTATAGATATATCCACCAGGCTTTAAGGAAAGAATCATTTTCCTCAGCACATCCTTAAGTCCTTCTTTCGGCAAATGAAGAATAGATGCACACGCCCAAATACCATCATACTTATCTTTCTCATTCAGTTCTTGAAAGAGCATATGCTTTACAGTAATACCGGTATTTTGACTGGCTATTTTGCAAAGAGCTTCCGAACCATCGATAGCATCGACTTTCATACCTTTATTCAAAAAATAAAGAGTATCCCGGCCCGAGCCACATCCAAAATCCAAAATCAAACTACCCGTCGGAAAATAAGATAAGAATTTATCCTGAATATCAGAAAAATCCACATTGAGAGTTCCGTCAGAAAAAAATGTCGCATTTCGGTTATAATAATCTAGTGTCAAATCGCTTTTCATGCTTATAATTGGTCGTATTTAACTGAGCTACCTTTTGCTTTATCAACAGGATACTTTTTTTCGTTCTGGTCCATTTTCATATTTACAATTTCATCTTCATCAAGCCCAAGTCTATCGAGAAGATTTCGGGAATAAACAAGAACATCTGCAAGTTCTTCCTTTACATGCTGAATATCATAATCTTCATTGTTCCACTGGAAGCATTCAAGAAGTTCCGCAGCTTCTATCACAATGGATTTGGCAAGATTTTCAGGTGAATGGTATTGTTCCCAATCTCGGTCCTCAGTAAATTTTCTGATTCTGTCAATTGTTTGCTGATTCATGTTTTATATGCTCCAATCTGTTCTTTAGATACTTTGAAAGCCCTGGATCTGTGCAATAGATATAACAACCCTTCATTCCTCTGGTAAGAAGCGTTCGATACGTATTCTTTATAATCTCATCTGCCCTTCTCTTTGCTTCATCAGGATTATCCTTACATAATTTCTTTATTCCTTTCAGCGACTGATCTGTCTTAGCCCTTTTAGTAAAGTCAGTTACAATATGGTCATTTTCAAATCTGATATCATCCCCGATAATGACGCCGACATAATCAAACTCAAGTCCTTGAGAAGTGTGTATGCAGCCCGCTTCATTTATGGACGTTTCGCTTACTGCAAAAGGTTCTCCGTTTCCAAGATTCCAGCTCATTTCGAAATCGCCGATCTTGATATCATGATAATTGGTATTATTTTGCTCTTTCTTAAGCCATTCCCAACAATATCCTGCTAAAACCCTGGCTCTATTTGCCACCCTGTTGCGCTCTATAACCAGGTCTCTCATTTCATTCGGGCTGTCGCAAATCTTGATATCATAATCTATTCCCTCTAAATCATAATTTGCCGTCTTTCTAATTTCGAGTACATCATCTAACCAAGCGAGATATCCATCCGAACCGTTACATCTGAATTGAGACTGCAGCTCCAAATAATGAATTTCCGAACCTTCCTCTTTTGCCCACTTTTCTATTTCTTCAGCAGAGCCTATATCATCCATGGTCACTCTCTGACTCTCATCTATGAAAAAGACCGAGCAATACGCCGCATGTATTATTTCTTTAATTTGATTCTCCCCTATGTTATGGAACATACCGGATTTTTCATTAAGCCTATGAGCTTCATCACAGAGAAGTGTATGTGCCACATTGCATCCAGCTTCGGTATATGTTCCGGAGCCTTTGAACATATTATCGACACTGCTCTTTTTGATTTGTCCCTTAAGTTTTTTCAAATAGACCTGTCTGGGTGCACTGTTTTTTGAAACATACTGAACAAGCTGATCCTTATTGGTAAGTTCAGCTAGTAAATTTATCGCAATGACGGTCTTCCCCGTACCAGGGCCACCCTTTACAATTACTGTTCTTTTCTTATAATCCTTTTGACACTGGATGGATAATCTCAGAATCTCCTCATACGCAACTTTCTGTTCATCAATCATAATGAACTCACGGTTGCCCTTCAGCATAGAACCAATAGAATCCTGCAAACTTTTAGAGGGGCGAATCCTTCCGTGGTCAACACGGTAAAGAATATCTTTATTATCACCTTTTCGAACAGATTTTTTTATAAACGTTCTAAGCTGATCAAGTTGTCCCTTTGTATATGCAGGAGCTTCATCAAGATAGTCTTTATATTGTGATGAATCCAGAGGATCATTTTCATGACGTATATAGTTATGAAGGCACGCACAAGGGGATAGCTTAATGTCATTGTCCTGAACTTCCCCGTTATAATCGCGGATAAGCTGGGCGTAGGACCATGCTTGATATGATGGATGTACAACTCTATGATTTCCACCGCCTACATATGTCTCAACAAGTGCATCCGTTCCTTTTACTTCCGTAAGGCTGTCCCACTGTTTCAGTTCAACAATAACCATTCCAGCATTGTCGGACTCATCATATCCGGAAATCATGAAATCAACTCTTTTAGATGTCTGTGGAATATTAAACTCAATGGCGATGCCAGCATCCGAGGGAATTTCATTGTCATTGAGAACTTTATACATATAATTTAGAGAATTCTCCCATGAGCGAAATTCAGCCTTAGGAGTATGTTTACCCATTTTTGACAGAATGTTCTGTTCAATTTCTATCGCAATGGTATCCCTCTCACAGCTTGTAAGAAAATCTGTTTTTATTCCGTCATATACAATCATAGTTTATACACCACATGCAAAAAAATAAGCCCCATCATCCGATTTGGAAGCAATCGGAATAAGGCTCACCACTATTACAATCATACTAAAAATATCGTATACCTTGCTAAGTATATCGTCAGCTTCAACCACTTCAATTATCTCAAAAATATGCTTTCTCATATCCCTCATAAATGTAAAAACATAAATTATTACAACTTATGGACAGCATTATGTAATTAATAGAGGAATACTATTTCGATATTTCTTTTGAAAGTAAGAATATATACTCATGACGCTTATCTCCGAAGAGGCAATCAGCTAGAACAACTACGCCATAAATTATACCATTTTTGCTGATATTTGTGCGGTTTTTCTATGTTTTTCAAATATAATAACAAGAGGTATTTATCAATCAGTTACTCTACTATTAAAATTTCAATAACAAAGCCGTTTGTATGTATTCTTTTCTAAGATACGAATACGCGGGGACTAGCTCAGATGACAGCGGGGGCGCTACTATTTTGTCATCGAATTTTGATTACAAAATAGTAGCGCCCCCGCTGTCATCACTCATCCTCAGAATCAAACAGTCCGTAATATCTCATCTCGTTATACCTGGCATTTGCATCCTGAGCATCCTTGCGTTCTCTCCAGTTATCAATCTCGGATTTGATAGCCAGCATTTCATCAACTATAACCTCTACGCTTTTAGGCTTCTCATAACGAAGATAAGCATTCATTCGTCTGATAGCCTTAGGACTCCCCAAATTCTTAGCCATCTCATACCCAAGCTCTTCTGGAAATCCAAGAGAAGTGACCGAGTAAACAAGATCATCTGCAGCTATCTTCCATTCTTTTTGGTTATACGTCATCTTTTTTCTCTTGCCTTACATATGGCATAACTGCCAGCTTGTTTCTTTACATGGTATATTACACCATCCAGATTATAAGTGGTCTTATCTGCAATCAATGTGTTGGTAATAATATTGGTGCATTCCAGATTATCATCCTCATTTGATCCACCCTTGCTCTTAGGAAAAACGTGATGAATATTCCATCCGCAATATATTTTTTCACCCCTAAAATAGCGATAATAATCCGGATTTCCAAAAGCATCATACCACATGTAATTACCATGAAAATCCTTAGCAAATTTCACATTCCCGTATCTTTCCTTCCAAAGTTTCTCAGCTTTTTTCCTTGCGTTCTTCATGTTTTTTCCTCCTTTTTTGCAAAAATAAAAACTGTGCACTTATGTGTGTACAGTCTTTAAATCCACAATATAGGCTCTACACACATATTAAATAAGCAAATATACATTTGCTTGAAAAATATGGTGTAAAGCTAGAAGGAAGTAACATGCAAGTCTTTACTTGCTATGATTCGAGGGACTAACTAGGATTCCTCAAAGAGTATTCCCTCTCAATTCCTTATAGTAATTACACACGTCAAATGACGCTTCACACGCATGATTATTATCTGTGATCAGCCGCAATTACCTTACAAGCCTACGCCCTAGTAAATCTCCAGAAAGGATAGATCATCAAACATACGTCGTTATTGTTAGTAAACGACCATCATGCGATATGACTATTTACATAATAGTACGGTAGATGAAAATAATCAAATAAGATGACAATGGGGGCGCTTCGTTTTAGAAGCGTCCCCATTGTCATCTTATCCCTTATTTGCAATCATTATATCTATGCAGTGCTTATGCGGTACTCCGCCGCTGTTGCAGTCATAGATCACTTCGTTCATCTGGGATATTTCCCAGTCATGGTAGTATGTGAAAATCTCGCCGGATTTCCACATATACCTGTAAGCCTTTTTCTTGGAATCGCTAACCTCTATGAAGGGCTTGTCTACGAATACCTTGATGGCGTTTAATCCGCAATCTGCGGTATGTTCCTTAAGATGAGCTGTTATTTCTTCTCTCAGCTCAGGTTTCATATAATCGAATACTCCGCTGCTGAAGATGATGTCGTAGTCTTCCGATAATCTGTAATCGTTAAGATCTGCCTGGAAGAAATTTACGTCCACTCCGTATTTTTCCGCAAGGCGCTTGCCTTTTTCAACTCCGTCTGCTGAGAGGTCAAATGCGGTAACCCTATATCCGTTCCTTGCGAAGAACACTGCGTCCTTTCCTTCGCCGCAGCCGATATCAAGGACCTTAAGAGGCTTTACGGGCGGTTTTATTTTCATTATGTCCAAGCAGGTTTCGTTGGGCTGGATGCCCCAGAAGTATTCGTCTTCTTTATACCTGTCATCATAATAGCCATGGGTTTTGTATTCATATCCAAGAAGGGCATCCGAAGAGGTATGAAGCTCTGCAGCAATCCTGGGGATGAGTTCCAGGTCGGGAGAGGTGTTTCCTTTTTCCCATTTAGATACTGCCTGGAAGGAGACTCCCAGTTTATCGGCAAGTGCCTGCTGGGTAAGGCCAAGTTCCTTCCTCTTAGTCATGATCACATTTCCAATATTCATATCTCTATCCTCCATGACCATATTCTAAATAATGGAAGGGGAAATGGGTATAACTTATTTGTCTAGTTAACCGGAGGAATTCGAGCGATAGTTGAATAAAGTGACAGTGGGGGCGCTTCTGTTTAGGTAGCGTCCCCAACTGTCACTATTTATCCGATTTCGCGGATTCTTTCAACAACGGTTGCCTTGGAGAGTCCCTTATATGATACGAGGGGAACAAGGATTCCGAGGAGTACCATGACGGGCATCATAAGTGCTACAGGTGTGATTGAGAAATGGCCTGAATAGAACCAGAACATATCCTCGGATACGCCGTTTACTACAGGTATAAGGATGAGGGAGCAGATGAGGGCGATAAGGCCTGAACCTACGGTGTAGATCATTCCCTCGACAGTAAGCATCTTCTTTACCTGCTTTCCGGTCATTCCTATAGCCTGAAGGACTGCAATCTCATTCTTTCTTGCGATAATTCCTGCCATTACAGTGTTGAAGAAGTTAAGGAGTCCTACAAATCCGATGATCAGGGCAAGGATTCCACCCAGGAGTGTGAACATGTTCTTAAAATCTCCGAACTCAGCTCTCTTTACGGCTTTGCTCTCATACTCAAGGGAGCTGTTACCGCAAAGGTTACTGATGTATTCTTCTGCTGCAGCTTCTGCTTCTTCATCAGGAACATCAAAGGCATAGAACATGGGGCTTATATCGCCTTCTGTTATTTCTCTAAGGCTCTCACTGCCGAACACCAGGTCATAACCGAAGGATCCGTGTCTGGGGCTTATGGGATTAGGAACGCTTACATAAGCACAGACAATATACTCTTCTTCTTTGAAACCTTTAAATGTACCGGCTATATCCTCGGGATGTTCATAATAATCTGAATCATCGGGTACTTCTCCTGTGGTTATATTTATAAAATCGAATCCTTCCGCAGTTGCAAAATAAATCGTATCTCCGATCTTAGGAGCATTTTCGCTTAAGTCTGCATTCCCGAACTCATCGGCATTGGTCATTATAGCTGCGTAGTGCTCACCGGTTTTTAATAAGGACACATCTCCTTCAATAACCTCAAGCTTATCGATGAGGAAATCATCCATGCCCTCGGCTACGCTGTCTAAATAATGATCCGTTGTGTTACCGGGAGCATACAATCCTATGGCTTCGGGAGCCTTGGCTAAATAATCGGCATACATTGCATCGGTTACCCTGATACTGGTGGTAAGGTTAGTGTCGTAAGCAACACCGCCATCTGCAATGTCAACGTTTTCCCTGATCATATCCATTTCCTCTTCAGAAATGCAGCCGTCTCTTGTGCCCTGGAATTTAAAGTAGTGAACATCGCCTACCACAAAGTCAGTTGCTACGAATGAATCAACCCACTTTTCGACATCAAATCCGCCGACAAAGAGGCAGACAACATTTAAGATGATAATGGACAGTGCAAGGGATATAAGTACAAGAACTGTTTTCTTTTTATTTCTTTCCATGTTTGCAAATGCCATCTGAGTGACCTTTGCGCCTCTGGTTGTCTTTTTCTTCTTATTGATTCCGGCACCTTCGGTGTATCTGAGTGCCTCGATGGGAGATACTTTTCCTGCCATTTTACCGGGCTTTGATACAGACAGGAGTATGGTTACTATCTCAAAAAGAGCAGATGCTACGAAAATTATAGGTGATGTGCTGATCGTAAGTGAATTTGATGAGATCGAGCTGTTCTGTAAAACCGCGGGTGTAAGCAGTGCACCGAGACCGTAGCCGAGAAGAAGTCCAATGGGAAGTCCTGCTACGCAAAGAACAAGGGCCTGGTGACGGATGATTCTTTTTAACTGCTTTGTGGTTGTTCCGATGGTTTTCAGAAGACCGTAGAAACGAATGTCTGATGCAACTGAAATCTGGAATACGTTATAAATGATCAGATAACCGGTAAATACTACGAGTAATACGAATGCAAGGATGGGAAGAATAGCCCCAAATCCTCCGTCATCGGAAGTTGTAACTGTCAGGTATCCGGGATTAACTCCGAATCTTACATAGTTATCGGCGGTTGTATCCACAGGATCGAATCCGCATTCTGCCTCAACTCTCTCCATATTTCCGACAATGTTTACGGATGAGGAGAACATAACGTTAAGGTCGCATCTGATGGGCTTAAATCCTGCTGCAGCGATCTTTTCGCTAAAATCGTCGATATATTCTCTGGAAACATTTATGAAATGAACGGGGATAAGAGGATCATACTCCCAGTAACCCACAACTACGAATTTGTCGGTAACAAGCGCTTCGGGCTCGGAGTCTCCGTTTATGTAGAAACTAAGCTCTACCTCTTCTCCCAAAACGGGTTCTTTTCCGAGAAGTCTTAAAGCTTCTTTGTCCATGATGACTTCGTTATAAGCCTGAGGCATATGGCCTGCTTCAAGCTTGATGAAGCTCCACTTAGCACAAGCGTCGTCCATATAGCTGATCTCTGCCGACTGCTTGGTAAAGGGAGCATCCGTGGCAATACCTGCTACTCTTCTTTCACCGTATTCCTTGATGTGGCTGTTTGCCATAAGGATCTCTAACTGCTCATCGGTAAGATCCTTGAATGTTGCATGGTTGCTTCCGCCCAGCTGTCTGAAAATGCTGGTTTCATAAGATGATTTGATTGAGAGTGAAATCGTAAAAAGTGTTGTAAATAAAATTGCGGTAAGTACAATGGCACATATGGTTATCAGGTTTCTTCTTTTATTGGAGAATAAAAGTCTTGTTGCCATTTTGGTGATGCATTTTCTGTTATTGACCTTCATTGCTCCGTTATCTCCTTTCGGACTCTGATACGATGCGTCCGTCTTCTATTCTGATGGTGCGATCTGCCATCTGGGCAATCTCATCATTATGTGTGATCATTACAATTGTCTGTCCGTACTTTTCTGCGGAAACCTTCAAAAGGCTTAAAACATCCTGTCCTGTTTTGGAATCAAGATTACCGGTGGGCTCGTCTGCAAGGATGATGGCAGGTCTGAATGCCAGAGCTCTTGCTATTGCCACTCTCTGCTGCTGTCCTCCGGAAAGCTGGTTTGGAAGGACTTCCTTCTTGGATGGAAGCATCAGAGTGTCTATTATCTCGTCTACGAATTCCTTATCAACTTTCTCACCGTCAAGTTCAAGGGGAAGTACGATGTTCTCGTAAACATTCAGGACCGGCACAAGGTTGAATGCCTGGAAGATAAATCCAATCTTTCTTCTGCGGAAAATAGTAAGTTCATCATCCTTAAGTCCGAAAACAGGAATTCCGTCGATGATAACGTCTCCGGATGTGGGTCTGTCGAGACCGCCGAGCATATGAAGAAGGGTTGATTTGCCGCTGCCGGATGTTCCGACGATGGCCATGAACTCACCCTTATTAACCTCAAGATTTACACCGGCAAGAGCATGAACACTGTTCTCTCCCTGTCCGTATACTTTTACCAGATTTTTTGCTTCCAAAATACTCATTTTAAAACCTCGCTTCAAAAAAATAGTGTGCAGATCATTTCCGTCTACACACTGATTATCTGATATAAATCTTTCCAGATTCTTTCAA
>JAEEGL015515150.1_pt1 | contig 16996 bp, 9 predicted proteins | sample 9134231 | NCBI WGS metagenome assembly JAEEGL01 (sample SAMN16246548, study PRJNA631951) | gut metagenome | biome: gut microbiome; feature: rumen; material: fiber-attached | host: Bos | place: Iran: Karaj | collected 2018-10
CAATAAGAATAAGAGTGGAAATATTAAAATCCAGAGTATCGATTCAAATGTTGATACAGTAGTTGCCGGAAAGAATGATATAAGTGCAGAAGGCTGGGGTTATATAAATTATAATTCTTATGCATTCCTGCCATCATATGATAATGATGGGAAAATACTCCCATATGATAAATGGGATAGAGATGGTACTTATTTTGTATTCTATTCTCCACTTGATGATAGCTTTGGATTCAAGGAAGCACATTTATCAGAGCTTACTGAGGATTTCGTGTGTCAGATAGTTCTGAAGGATACTATGGGTAACAAATATGCTACACCATATATGAACATCAACAGAAACAAAGACCTGACTCGTACTACAATCTCAACTAATAATGGAACCCTTGAATGTGATGTACTGAAGGATCATGCAATTATTACTTCTTATGAGGGTATAGATGAGACAGTTACAATTCCAGATGATATAAATGGTGTTCCTGTAACCATCATAGAAGGAGAGGTATTTGAAAACTGTGATGTAACATTAAAATCTGTTGTTCTTCCTTCAGGACTTAAGGAGATAAGAGCACAGGCATTTAAAAATTGTTCAGGACTTGAAAGTATTGATATTCCTGACAGTGTAGAAGTAATAGATGAATTTGCATTTGACGGATGTGAAAATCTTAAGCTTGATAAGCTTCCTAAATCCCTTAAATATCTTGGGAATTTTGCATTCTATAATATTGGTTCAACTTCTGTTGAGATACCAGCTTCTACAGAACATATAGGTGACAGAGCATTTGATTACGGTTCAGGTATCAGTGTTGATAAAGGAAATGCTAATTTCAGCTGCCATGATGATGCAGTATTCTCAGCTGACGGAAAGACGCTATGTTTCTACATTGGTGAATCGGATTCATATAAGGTACCTTCAGGAGTTGAGAAGATACAGGCTCATGGTTTCAGAGATTCTTCTATCGGTAGTATTACATTTGATGATGATCTTAAACTTATTGATGATTATGCATTTTACGATAGTAAGGGACTGAAGGAGATCAAACTTCCTGATTCACTTGAGGAGCTGGGATGTAATGTATTCGGAGTCCTCTTTGATCAAGATGATGAAGAGAAGAATAATTTCGGAACTATCGAGATCGGAAGTAAGCTTAGTGCTATCGGTGACAATGCATTTGACGGAATTGATGTTGAAAAGTTTAAGGTTAGTAAGGATAATGAAAACTTTAGTGACGTTGACGGATTCCTTACCAATAAGATAGGAGATGCAATTGAGCTGGCACCAAGTAAGCATAATGGAACAATCAGGATTCCGGATGGAATCTCGAGTATAGCCAGCGATGATGCATTTTCAAATTGCGGCGATATAGATTGTCTGATACTGCCGGATAGTGTCAGGACACTTAATGGTAAGTCATGTGATAAGCTGAAGAGACTTGTGGCTGGCAAAGAGCTTAGAAATATATCACAAACTAACTTTATGCGTGCGCTGGAATCTGTATATGTAAGGCCAGGCAATAAAAATATGTTTGTATATGATCAGGTTCTTATCGCAAAGGATATGAGCAAGATAATCCTATATCCGGCCGGCAAGACTCAGAGTACATATATAGTGCCTGAGGGAGTGACTTCAATAGGCAGAGAAACATTTTACAATAATGACAATATTAAAGTGGTGCTGCTTCCTAAGACGATAAAGGATATAGGCTTACCGCAGGGAAGTATTTCGGGTAATGGTCTTACTTATAACGAGAATATACAGCATATTCTTATGAGTAAGGATAATGAGACATTTACTGTAAAGGATGATCTGGTATACAGCAAGGATATGAAGATACTGTATGCGGCACCGGGCTCCAAAGCTGGAGATATCAATATCGAGAGTGGTGTGGATACTATTGAGAATAGTGCGCTTCTGTACGTGAATAAAGCAGATTCCGTACATATTCCGGATTCATGTATAACCATCAGAGGTGGTAATTTCACATATGTGACTTCCTATAACAGGGAGGATAAAGTGCTGGATATGTATATTCCGTCCAGTGTATCAAATGTATCGGATAATACTTTCGGTGTTGCTGATGGTGAAGTTATCAGAATTCATGGGGCTAAGGGCTCTGATGCTGAAAAACTGGCATCAAGCATAGGTGCTGAATTTGTCGAGGAATAGTAAAATTTCGATATAAATAACAAAAAAATACTGTTGTAATGTGAGTTTACATGGTTTAAACTATCGAAGTACGTCGAAAGTATTTTGATTTTGAGTGAAGGAGGACAAGGTTTATGGTTTTTGACATTTCTGAGAGCATTAAGTATATAGGCGTAGATGATCATGATATCGATCTTTTCGAAAGCCAGTATATAGTTCCGGATGGAATATCATATAATTCTTATGCCATTCTTGATGAGAAGACAGCTGTTATGGATACTGTTGATGCTCATAAGACTGATGAGTGGCTAAATAATCTGAAGGAAGTATTAGGTGGAAGACAGCTTGATTATATAGTTGTTCAGCATTTTGAACCTGACCATTCGGGAAGTTTCAAGGCTGCTATAGAGGCTTTTCCGGAAGCACAGATAGTAAGCAATGCAAAAACATTTTCCATGATTCCTCAGTTCTTTGATGTAGATATAGAGGGTAGAACTGTAGTTGTTAAGGAGGGAGATACACTTTCTCTGGGAACACATACACTTCAGTTTATTCTTGCACCTATGGTTCACTGGCCAGAGGTTATGGTTTCATATGAGCAGAGCGAGAAGGTTTTATTCTCAGCTGATGCTTTTGGTAAGTTCGGAGCTCTGGATTATGATGATCCTGAGGGATGGGCTTGTGAAGCCAGAAGATATTATTTCGGTATTGTAGGTAAGTATGGCATGCCTGTACAGACCCTTCTTAAGAAGGTAAATGCCCTTGAATTAGAGAAGATCCTTGCATTACATGGACCTGTTCTTCCTATGGAGGGCACAGAGCTTAGTTATTACCTTGATACATATAATACTTGGAGCAGTTATCAGCCTGAAGACCATGGCGTATTTGTTGCTTATGCATCAATCCATGGAAATACAAAGGTTGCAGCTGAAAGGCTTGCTGAGATGCTGGAAGCAAAGGGTGAGAAGGTTGCTATCAGTGATCTTAGCAGAGAAGATATGGCTGAATGTGTTGAGGACGCTTTCAGATATGACAGAATGGTTCTGTGTGCATCAAGCTATGATGGAGGAGTATTCCTTCCAATGCATGATTTCCTGACACATCTCTCATATAAGACATATCAGAACAGAAAGGTTGCTCTGTTGGAGAATGGTTCATGGGGACCAACAGCAGCAAGAACTATGAAGGGACTCCTGGAGTCGATGAAGAACGTTACAGTTCTTGATCAGGTGGTTACAATTAAGTCTACTGTTAAGGACAGCGATATATCTGCAATTGAAGCACTTGCTGATGCAGTAGTAGAAGCTGGAAAGTAGTAAATGTAATATATCAGCTTTGCTGATAGATAATTTGATTGTAGTTTAATAAAAAAAGGAGACTGACATGGGCGGATTTTTCGCAACAGCATTGAAAGAAGATTGTGTTTTTGATCTATTCTATGGAACAGATTATCATTCGCATTTAGGAACCAGAAGAGCAGGTATGGTGGTACACGGAAGAGACGGCTTCAATAGAGCTATTCACAATATAGAGAATGCTCCTTTCAGAAGTAAGTTCGGCAGTGATGTACACGATATGGAAGGTAATCTTGGTATAGGTTGTATATCAGATTATGATCCGCAGCCATTACTTGTCAGATCTCATCATGGTACCTATGCTATCATTTGTGTAGGTAAAATAAATAATTCTGATCAGCTTATATCTCAGATATTCAAGAACGGTGGATCACATTTCCAGGAAATGACTACCGGAGAGGTTAATAAGACTGAGCTTACAGCTGCTCTCATTAATCAGAAGGATAATCTGATAGAAGGTATTCAGTATGCCCAGGATGTTATAGAAGGTTCCATGACCTTGCTTCTCCTGACTCATGAGGCTATATACCTTGCAAGAGATAAATACGGAAGAACTCCTATTATAGTAGGTCAGAAGGAGGGAGAAGGCTTCTGTGCCGCTTTTGAGTCCTTCTCATATCTTAACCTGGGTTATAAGGATTATAGAGAACTTGGTCCTGGTGAGATTGATGTATTAACTCCTGAAGCTTGCACATGTCTTGTAAAGCCGGGAGAGAAGATGCGTATATGTACATTCCTCTGGGTTTATTATGGATATCCATCAGCAAGATACGAAGGAGTATCTGTAGAGGAAATGCGTTACAGATGCGGTTCTGCACTTGCAAAGCGTGATAATTACACAACAGATGATATAGATAAGGTAGCGGCAGTTCCTGACTCAGGTACAGCACATGCTATGGGTTATGCAAATGAATCAGGAGTACCATTTTCCAGACCATTTGTAAAATATACTCCTACATGGCCTAGATCATTTATGCCAACACATCAGAATAAGAGAAATCTTATTGCTAAGATGAAACTTATCCCTGTACATGAACTCATAGATGGAAAGAAGCTTCTGATAATTGATGATTCGATCGTTAGAGGTACACAGCTTGGTGAGACAACTGAATTCCTGTATGAGAGTGGTGCTAAGGAAGTTCATATCAGACCTGCATGCCCACCTATCATGTTTGGATGTAAATATATCAATTTCTCAAGATCTAATTCCGATATGGAGCTTATAGCAAGACAGGTTATAGCAGAGGAAGAGGGCGAGAATGTGGACAGAACAATTCTGGAAGACTATGCTAACCCTGATTCAGACAGATATCATATGATGCTTGAGAAGATCAGAGCCAGACTGAATTTCACAACACTTGCATATAACAGACTTGATGACCTTATTGAGGCTGCTGGCATTGATAAGGATAAGCTTTGCACATACTGCTGGGATGGCAGGGAGTAATCTTAATGAAAACTATGAAATGCAGGAATGTAATATTCCTCGTTCTTATGCTCATATGGATGGGTGTTATATTTATCTTTTCACAGCAGGAAGCAGATGATTCCACCCGTGAGAGCCATTCTGTCGGAATGGTAGTGGGTCATGTGGTTGAACCGAATTTTGAATCCTGGACAGAGACAGAACAGTTTCAGTACGCAGACCGGATAGAACATCCCGTCAGGAAGACAGCACATTTTATAGAATATACTATTCTTGGTGTGCTCATTACAGGCTTCTGGTATGGAAAGGACAGGCGATCCTGGTTAAATGTACTTATTCCTTATATTACAGGAACACTGTATGCTGCAAGTGATGAGACACATCAGCTCTTTATAACAGGACGGAGCGGCCAGGTATCAGATGTGGTACTGGACAGCTTTGGAGTACTGTCGGGAGTGCTCATTATGGTTTTGATAATGCATCTCATATATACAAAAAGAATAAATGACACAAAAAAATCCACAGATTAAGGTCTGTGGATTTCTTTAGGTTTATTTATCAGATTCTATTTTACTATTCGTATGATATTCACGTCGTCTCTCAACAAGTTCTTTAAGTGAATCAGGATCACGATCAGATATACGTGATTCTATGACGCGGCGTCTCTCGTCTATAAGCTTGGTGAGATGTTCTCTCTCTTCATCTGTTGCATCAGCTATTTCCGGCAGGTGAGTCTCTATAATATCAAGGATCTCATCTTCATCCATATAAGCAAGTCTTCCCCATGGATTAAATCTCTCAAGATGAACTATATCATGTTCAGTATTTAACTCGCTGGAATTAAGAAGTTTGTTCATTATATCCTGAGCCAGCTCGCGTTTGACCTTATCCGCATCAGTTCCATGAGCCCATTCAAGCTCAGTTCCAAGCCCCGATAGAAAAGCAGCAGGAGTGGTCTGATCTCTGGATGCTGATCTGTTTCCTGAAATTTTAGATGCACCATTTGTAAAGCTATATGTTGGTACATCAATTCGGGCATCACGAAGAGCATTGTCGACGGTTCTTCTTACAACACCGGTATCAATAAGCTCTGAAGCACCGAATCTTTTTAATTTGTCATTAATACTTCCGTCATGTTCTGTGAGATAGAAGCTTATACCTCGTTCTTTGAGTGATCTGTTTAGCTGAATAAGTCTGTCAGTTGCTGTTATATCTATATTTCCAATGCCGCTTCCATATACGATAACAACTTTCGTGTCAGGCTTTATGCTGTCCTGGATATCCTTTACAAATGTATCTATATTTGCAAAAAACAGATTTCCACCGTAACGATAAATGATAACTCCATCTATTGGAACGGCATGTTTATTCCTTCTAAGTGAATAGTAGCCATCTCTGCCTTTTATTACACCCATAAAATCTTTTGGTGGAACGATAGTATCAACTATTACAGTGAAGAAGGATAGGATACAGCCTATTACAACACCGTAGATTGTTCCAAATATAAGTACTCCAAGTGCTGCAGATATGAATATTATAAAATCTCGCTTACTTGTTTTAAGAAGTCTGTGGGCCAGATGAAATTCACAGGCAGAATACAGGGCAGATACAACAATAGCAGTAAGTACAGGTACAGGAAGATATTTAATAAAGCCTGTACAGAATATAAGGATCACAGCCATTGTTATGGATGCAAATATAGATGTGAGCTGGGATCTGCTTCCGAACTGCCTGGCAATAGAAGTTCTGGACACACTGGCATTTACCGGACAGGAACCAATTATTGCGGAAGATAGATTTGCCATAGTATAGGCAAGTACTTCCCTTGATGGATTCAGGTCGTAACCGTCATTTATGGCATTCTGCCTTGATGCCAGGAGTGTTTCACACATGATGACCAGAGCGATAGTAAGTGATGAGAATAGTATTTCTGAGAAATTACCAACGTTTATATGAATCAGTTTCAAATGTGGAAGCCCCGGTGCCACTTCTGGAAGAAGCTTAACACCATAGTCCGTGATATTTGTTGTGAGAGTAAGGATACCTCCTGCAACAAGTATGATTATTGACATTGGAAATTTAGGTATGAATTTACGGCTTATAAGTATAATTGCTATGCAGAGGATACTTAGACCGAAGGAGACTGGTGAGAATACTTTGAATTCTTCGATTATATGTAATACTAGTTCGTAGAATTCGCCAGTTCCCGCAGTTCCACCATAAAGCTTTGGAATCTGGATCGATATGATCTCGATACATATACCGGTGATAAATCCACCCATAACAGGCATAGATATATATTTTACAGCCCTGCCGGCTTTAAGGATATAGAAGAGCAGAAGCCATATGGATACAGCCAGAGTTATGACCGGAACGGTTTTAATAGCCTCTTCTGATTCAGATGCTATGCCCATTGCCGCTATAACTCCGCCAGTTAGTGCAGCCGGAGCTGAATCTACACCGAATACAAAGTCCTTTGATGTTGTTATAAGTCCATATATCAGAATTGGGAGGAGAGAACCATAGAGTCCATATATCATTGGAAGTCCGGCTATCTGTGAATAACCCATGGATATAGGTATGGAGATAAGCGCAATTATAATGCCTGCCAGCATATCCTTAAGGATGTAAACAGGTTTATAATCTTTTCCAAAGAAGTGATATATATATGTCTTTACCCCTGATTTCATACAAGTCCCCCGATACATTTTACGTATATATTGATTTTAATTGTAATGATAAATAATTGCAAGTTAGCTGTTGTTAAAACAGTGCCTTTGATGGTATAATTTACAGATAGTGATTTTTAAAGAACGAAAAAATATCCAAGGGGTTAAAGAGATGAAAGAGAAGAAAAGCGGATTAGTCATATTTCTTACGATCATGGCAGTGGTTGTAGGACTTGCACTTGTCGCATTAGTATCATTTATTGTTTTTAGGATTTATAAAGATGAGAAGGCAGCTAAAGAGTCAGCAACTACTGAGACAGTTCTATCGGCTGATATTGAAGAGGTTGTAGAACCTGCCACTCCTGCAGAGCCTGCTACAGCTACTGATGCTGATGCAGATGAGATGGCACGTGGATACAAGCTTTATAAATTTGAAAGAGATGGAAATTCCATACATCTTCCACAGGCTGATCCTACACTTGCTATGAATGATGCAAATGTAGACGGTGAGACCAGTGAGAATGATGAGGTTCCAAAGGGAAGCTCATGGGATAAGAACTCTCTTGTACTTAGTCCTGTAGAGGGCTCAACAAATTACGCTTCTCCAGGAGATGCTTCTAAGACTGGTATGCTTACAAGTTCATATATGATCCTTGTAGATCTTGATGAGGACAGAACAGTAGTAGAAAGAGATGCAGATGTTGTAGTTAGTCCTGCCTCCATGACCAAGGTCCTTACACTTCTTACTGCCAGAGATCATATAGATGAGAGCAATTTGGATGATAAGTTTACTATCACAGCTGAGATATGTGAATACGTTAATAAGAACAATGCCAGTGCTGTTGGATTCCAGCCTGATGACGAGGTTACTGTAAGTGATCTTCTCTATGGTACGATCCTTTGTTCTGGTGCAGATGCTGCTCTCGGACTTGCAGAGTATTGCTGTGGTTCAGAGGAAGCCTTTGTTGAGGAAATGAATAAGAAATGTGAAGAGCTTGAGATAAGTGATACAGCACATTTTACAAATGTAGTAGGAATGTATGATCCTGATCTGCATTGTACTATGAGAGACATGGCTATTATCATGAGCGTTGCTGTTCAGGATGATATGTGTCTTGATATATTGTCAAAGCATACTTACCTTACATCTATTACTACAGAGGACTGGCCGGACGGAATTGAGATATCCAACTGGTTCCTGAGAAGAATAGAGGATAAGTATACAGACGGTGAAGTTGTTGCTGCAAAGACTGGTTTCGTAAATGAATCAGGCTGCTGCGCAGTTAGTTATTATGTTTCTAAAAATGGAAAGAGGTATATCTGTGTTACTGGAAATGCATTCTCTACATGGCGTTCGATATACGATCATGTAGGTGTTTACAGATCTTATACACAGATAGATTAAGTATTAAGGAGGATATTATGGCAGTTATACAGATAGATGAAGAACAGTTTGAAGACGTAGTATTAAACAGTGATATACCAGTTGTGGTTGATTTCTGGGCAAATTGGTGCGGACCATGTAAGATGCTTTCACCAATCGTTGATCAGGTGGCAGAAGAGGTTACTACAACTAAGTTCATTGGTGTTGATGTTGATGATGCTGAGAGACTGGCCGTTAAATATGGTATAAGCAGTATTCCTTGTCTGATCCTTTTCAAGAATGGAGAGGAAGCAGGCCGTCTTGTAGGTGTTCAGCCTAAGAATAAGATTGTTGAGTTTGCTCAGAGCTAATTGGTTTTATGTTTTAAGTTATTGGGAGGGCTCTTATGGTAGATGTATTGATAATAGGAGCTGGACCTGCAGGCCTTTCTGCAGCTATATATGCGCAGAGAGCTGGTAAGCAGGCAGTTTGTCTTGAGGCGCTGACTTTTGGTGGACAGATAGTAAATACTCCTGAGATAGAGAATTATCCTGGTATTCAGAAGATATCCGGATTTGACTTTGCTATGGGATTATATAACCAGGCCACATCTCTTGGAGCAGAGGTTTCGTATGAAAAGGCTGTTTCGATTGAAGATAGCGGAGATGTGAAAACCGTTAAAACTGAGTCTGGTAAAGAATATCAGGCCAAGGCTGTTATAATCGCTACTGGCGCTAAGAACAGACATCTGGGTATTGACAGAGAAGAGGCACTTACAGGTTCCGGTGTATCTTATTGTGCAACCTGTGATGGTGCATTCTTTAAGGGAAAGGATGTAGCAGTTAATGGCGGTGGAAATACTGCTTTGGAGGATGCTCTTTTCCTTTCTAATTATTGCAACAAGGTTTACATAATACATAGACGAGATGCTTTCAGAGGTGAACCTCAGAATCTGAAGGCGGTATCTGATAAGGAGAATGTTGAATTTGTACTTAATTCTACTGTTGTAGAGCTTAAGGGTGAACCTAAGCTTGAGAAGGTTACTGTTAAGGACAAGAATACAGGCGAACTTAGAGATATAGAAGTATCCGGTCTATTCATAGCTATAGGGCAGGAACCTGATAATCAGGGCTTTGCTGATATCGTGGATCTGGATAAGGCTGGTTATGTAGCAGCTGACGAGAGCTGTATGACGAAGACACCGGGAGTTTTTGTTGCAGGAGACTGTAGAACAAAACAGATAAGACAGCTTACTACAGCGGCTTCTGATGGGGCTGTAGCTGCACTTGCTGCTTGTACTTATATTGATACTATATGACAAAAACGGACGGTTTATGTGTTTGAATAATATTTAAACTGTCCGTTTTGTTATTTTAATAATTGGGAGTAAATCTAATGAGTAAACTTAATCCTAAATATACAAATGCTATATGGGATGCTACCGAGGTCCTGCAGAATGAGGAACAGATGGAGAATGGCATTTCTTCCATACTTGAAATACTCGTAAAATGTGTTGGATGCGAGAATGGTTTTGCGTGGATTCATAATAATAAGACTGATGATCTTAGTATAATGGCATGTACAGGAAAGAATGATGTTACCGGGGTTTCCCAATCTGTAGAGCAAGGCCTGGTAGGATATGTATATACAAAACAGGAAACTGTGGTTATTGATGATACAGTTAATGATATAAGATTCTCAAAGGATTATGATGAGGAAATAGGTTATAAAACTCATAATGCTCTTATTGTTCCTATAATGACCAAGAGTTCTGTATATGGTTGTATTCATCTCATTAATAAAACAGATGGTAGATTTGAAGAACAGGATCAGATGCTATGTTCAAATCTGTCAGCCCTTGTTGCTCTTGATATAGAGGATAAGGGTTATGAGTTAAAAAGGCGGGATAAAGGAAAGCCTATCATTTCTCTTAAGAATGTGACTAAGGAATTTCCGTCAGGTGAATCAACTATACAGGTTTTAAAGGGCATTGATCTGGATATATATGAGGGAGAGTTTTTGGTTGTTCTTGGAGAAAGTGGCTGCGGTAAGACAACTATGCTGAATATAATCGGTGGAATGGATTCCCTGACTAATGGAAATCTATACGTGGATGGTAATGATTTCTCCAGACCGACAGATGGTCAGCTGACGGTGTATAGAAGAGATTATATCGGATTTATATTCCAGTCCTATAATCTTATGCCGAATCTGTCAGCTCTGGAAAATGTAGAGTTTATAGCTGAAAACAGCACAGATCCTATAGATGCTGCAGATGCAGTTGAAATGGTTGGACTTACATCAAGAGCTAACAATTTCCCTGCACAGATGTCAGGTGGACAGCAGCAGAGAGTTTCTATAGCCAGAGCTCTGGTTAAGAATCCTAAAGTAATACTTGCTGATGAACCTACTGCGGCTCTTGATTTTGAGACTGGACAGGAGATTCTTGGTATTGTTGAAGAGATAGTAAGAAAGCAGAAGAAAACAGTCGTTATGATCACACATAATGCTGAGATAGCAAAGATGGCTGACAGAGTAGTTAAGCTTAGAGGTGGTCTTATATCAAGTATAAGAGTAAATACAAGACCAATGGCAGCAAAAGATATAGCATGGTAGTATGGAATACGGTATAGAAGAATGAATAAGACCCTGATTAAAGATTCAATAAGAAACATATGGAAGAAAAAAATCACAGCTTTATCTATAGCTGTTGTTATTATGCTCTCCGTAGGGGTTTTTCTTGGCATATTCTTTTACATGAAGGCTCTCTATAAAGAGGGTGAAGTATTTTACGCTAAGCAGAATTTTAAGGATTTTGATATTTATTCTTCCCAGGGAATCTCACAGGAAGAGATAGATAGATTGCAAAATGTTGAACATATTAGTTATGTAGAGGGTGTAAATACTGTAAATGCAAACTATGTAAAAGAAGGAAAGAGTAAATCTCTGGCTATCTTAAATCTTACTGAGCATATAAGTGTTCCGCGGCTCATAGAAGGTGAATTGCCTGTAGAAGAAAATGAGATGGCATTAGGCTCTGATTTTGCAAAGTCAAATAATATTAAGATCGGTGATGTTATCACACTCAGTCTTTCAGAAGATGCTAAGAGTTTAATTAAGCATGATACATTTACTATTACAGGTTTTGTAACTCACCCTAATTATCTCAGAAACAGTGGCTCAAATTATGCTGTTGTCCCTAACAGTACATTTGATATGGAGAATAATAACAATTATTACCTGGCTGCTATGGCTAAGGCGGATTATGGTTCTGACTTAAGTTTTTTCTCTGATGATTATTTTAATTATATAAATAAGATACAGGTTGATCTTGAGAAGGAACTTGATGATCTTAAGATTGAACATACTCTTGAGGTGAAGGCTGCTGCAGAGAAGAAGCTGGAAGATAAAAGGGAAGAAGCTGATAAGGAAATCTCTGATGCACAGGATAAGATCGATGATGGCAGAAATGAATATGATAGGAAGATAAAAGAAGGTGAAGCTTCACTAAATGATGCCCGCAGTAAGATCAGTTATTACGAGGGATATATTGACCGAGGCGAAGAAGACCTGAATATGATGAATTCCATCTATAATTCTGATGTGGTCCCAATGAAGGATAAGATAAATGGACTTGAAGAAAAATATGATGAGTATGAAGCTAAAGAAAATGAAATAGAAGATGCTGTATATGAATATGCTTCCGGCACAGATGCAGTAAAGGAGAAAATAGATGAATTAGATTCGAAAAAATCAGATGTAAAGAATCAGATTGATGAGAATATAAATGCATATAATAGCATGACTGATAATTATTCTAAGAAGCTTTCTTCAGGAAGAGCAGAGCTGGAGCAGGGAAAGAATACCCTTGCAGGATATAAGGCTGAGCTTACTGAGAAGGAAAAAGAATTTGAGGATGCTAAGAAGGACGGAAAGGATAAGCTGGATGATGCACAGTCACAGCTGGATGAGAAGAAGGAAGAGGCAGATGTAAAGATCAAAGAGGCAGAAAGTGAGATCGAGCAGATAGAAAACACTAATTATATGGTCTTAAACAGAAAGACCAACGCCGGTTATGTTGAATTATCCTCTAATCTGCAGACTGTTAAATCATCAGCGTACTGCTTTGCATTAATGTTTATAATCATCGGTATCCTTGTGTGCTTCTCGTCTATTTATATCATTATAGATGAACAGAAGGAATTGGTTGGTACTGAGAAATCCATGGGATTCTTTAACAGAACCATACGTGTTAAGTATCTGATATATGGTATCAGTTCGGTGGTGGTTGGTATTATCGCCGGTATTGTATTAGAACTTGTTCTGCAGTTTATATTCCAGAAAAGTATAGGAGATATGTATATATTTGGAACTCCTGATACATATTTCTCATTTGGACCTGCACTGTTTATCATTATTACAAATATACTGGTTGCGATCATTGCTACATATCTGGCCTGCAGAAAGCTACTGAGTTACAGTGCAGTACAGCTTATGAATGGACAGACCGGTAATATCGGAAAGAAGAGAAAAAACAGATCAAAAACCAGGAAAAACCTGTATTCAAAGCTTATTATAAGAAATATGATCACTGCAAAGGAAAGAGTGGCAATCTCTGTAGTTATCATAGCTGGAAGCTGTTTTGTTGTTGGAATAGGTTTCAGTCTTAAATATGCTAACAAGGATATGATTAACCGACAGCTGAATTATGTCCAGAAATATGATATCAGTGTAAACTACAGCCCATCCAAATATAGTGATGAGATAGATGACTTTATTAAATTTTTGGATGATAATGGGATAGAATCCGCTAAGATAGCAAGTGTGAATTGCATGTATAATGTCAGAGGAAATCAGGATTATATGAGAGCTATTGTAGCTACACCTGATACATTTGATAAGTTTTACAATATTACGGATTTTAAGACTGGAAAGAGAATAAGTGTACCTGGTGATGGAGCAGTGGTACAGTCCAGGTTCTCCGAGGTCAATTCGATTCAGGATGGTGATCTGATAAGAATATATGATTCTAAGCTCAATGAATACTCCCTGAAGGTGGATAGAGTTTTTACTAATTATGTTGGACGAGATATGCTTATGACTCCTGAATACTATAGATCAGTTTTTGGTAAGACGGCTGAGCAGGGAACGCTTCTCATTAAGCTTAATGGAATTGATGGCAAGGGTATCATAGAAAAAATCGAGAAGGAGTTTCCTGAAGCTTCTATAAGTACTCCTAAGAGGACTCTTGATAATTATAAGACAACATTCCTGATATATGATCTTATAATCATGATCATGACTTTCCTTGCTATAGTTCTAAGCGTATTCGTGCTTTCGAATATAACGAACATATTTGTAAATGGAAAGAAGAACGAGCTTATCGTAATGAGAATAAATGGTTTCAGTACCAGACAGGGAATAGGATATCTTATCAGGGAAAATGTTCTGACAATCATAATGTCTCTTATTATCGCTGTTGTAGCGGGTATATTACTGAACAGGTTTGTTATAGGACTTTTTGAAACTGATTCATCCATGTTTGTCAGATCATTTAATCCAAAGGCCTGGTTGATAGCGATAGTATTTGAGCTTGTATTTACAATTATTATTGATTTTATCTCCTTTAGGAAGGTTAAGTCATTTAAGGTTACGGATATTAATTCGTAATAATAACGAATACCACAATTTAAAGTGTTTTTCTTTGATTTTGAATACTAGATATGGTAGAATAAACTTCGGTCAGTTTTAAGCTGGCCGGAGTTTTTATTGTTGGTTGTTATTATGCATGCCTGTTTTCGATTCAGGTGTGGGCAATTATTATAAGGAGATTTTGATAGTATGGAAACCATCAAAACAGTTGATTATGAGGAGGAGATGGGGCAGGACTATGTGGATTATGCCATGTCCGTCATCACAGAACGTGCTCTTCCTGATGTAAAGGATGGGCTGAAGCCTGTTCAGAGACGTATATTATATTCTTTATCAGAGCTGACAAAACCTGATGCGCCTCATAGAAAGTGTGCGCGTATTGTCGGTGATACCATGGGTAAATATCATCCTCATGGTGACAGCTCTATATATGAGGGTCTGGTTAATCTGGCACAGAACTGGAAGCTGCCTATACCACTTGTAGATCCTCACGGAAATTTCGGTGATCTATCGGGCTCCGGCGCAGCTGCTATGCGTTATACTGAAGCACGTATATCTAAGTATGCAGAGGAAGGACTTAGAGACCTTAAGTATTGTGAGTTCATTCCTAACTTTGACGGAACTGAGAAGGAGCCTCTTCATATACCATTCCTGGTACCAAATATGCTCACATCCGGAGCGACAGGTATCGCAGTTGGTATGGCTACAAATATTCCAACTCATAATCTCGAGGAGATAGCTGATGCAGAAATAGCTTATCTTCAGAATGAGAATATCACTACTGAAGAATTACTTGAGATAGTTAAGGGACCGGATTTTGCTACTGGTGGAATTATTAATACTTCAAAGGAAAATCTACTCCAGATATATGAGACAGGTCTCGGTAAGTTCAGAGTAAGAGGCAAGGTTGAGGTAAGAGATATTGGTAAAGGACGTAAGTCTATATGCGTTACTGAAATTCCTTTTACCATGATCGGAAGTACTGAGAAGTACCTGAATACTGTTGCTGATCTTGTCAGGGCTGGAAAGCTTCCTGCAGTAGTTGATATTGCAGACAGAGGTGATAAGGACGGAGAATGTCTTGCAGTAGATGTTAAGAAGGGTACCTCTGATGAAGAGATAGAAAAGATAATCAATCTGCTTTATAAGAAGACTGGTCTGGAAGAGAATTACAGTGTAAATATCAACTGTATATATAATAAAAAGCCTGAGGTTATGGGCTTAAAGCGTATACTGGAAACTTATACAGAATATAAGTGGGAGGTATATACATCAAAATATGAGAGGCTTAAGTCTGAACAGGAGGATGTCAAGGAAGTAAAGACAGGTCTTCTTGAAGCGGTAGATGTTATAGACCTTATCATAGAAGTGCTTCGTGGCTCCAAAACTCCTAAGGAAGCCAGAGAATGTCTGATGTTTGGTAAGACAGATAATATCAAGTTCAGATATAAGGGTTCTGAGATTGATGCGCGTGAGTTACATTTCACTGAAAAACAGTGTGATGCTATCCTTGCAATGCGTCTTCAGAAGCTGATCGGTCTTGAGGTTGATATTCTCAAGAAAGAACTTGAAGAGGCTGAGAAGAAGCTGGCTAAGTACACAAAGCTGCTTGGTTCAAGGGCTGCCATGAAGAAGCAGATGATCGCTGATATCGAAGAGCTTAAGAAGAATTATGTGATTCCTAGAAGAACTGCTATAGAGGATCTTGGTGAAGTAGTGGTTGAGAAGGAAGAGGTTGTTGCTACTGAGGAAACAGTGCTTCTTGACAGATTCTTCTACATCAAGTCTGCTCCTCGTGCTGTATTTGAGAAGAATCCTGATGTGGCCAGAAAATTTGAAGTGAACTGTATGTCTACTGACAGGATAGCAATTTTCGACAGCGATGGAATGGTACATATAATCCGAGTGTCTGACATTCTTAAAAAACAGACTAAGAAGGATAAGAAGTTCAGAATTAATGATAAGGGTATTCAGATTTTTGAATTCTGTGGAATGAATCATGGTGCAGATGTTGTTGCCATGATGAATGTTGATGATTTTAAAGCTGGAACTAATCTGGTATTTGTAACTGCAGAGGGTAAGGCTAAGAGAGTAGAATCTGTAGTTTATGATATAACACGTAAGGACTCAGCTGCCATAAAGGCATCTGTAGTCTATGTTGGTTATGAAAAAGAATATATAGTTGCTGAATCTGAAAATGGTTATTCGATTAAGGTTAGAAGTGATGAGATACCTGTTCAGGGAAAGGGCGCCGGTGGTGTTGCTCTTCTGTCACTACGCCGTGGTGACCGTGTAGCAAGTGCTGTATCTGCTGGTAACGATGAAGTGTTTAATGGAATAGCTCTTTCAGATATGAAGGCTGTAAAACGTGGCGGTAAGGGCAATAAG
>JAEEGL010398230.1_pt1 | contig 16995 bp, 11 predicted proteins | sample 9134231 | NCBI WGS metagenome assembly JAEEGL01 (sample SAMN16246548, study PRJNA631951) | gut metagenome | biome: gut microbiome; feature: rumen; material: fiber-attached | host: Bos | place: Iran: Karaj | collected 2018-10
GACCTGAGCTTCAACACCAGGGAGTTCGTTTCTGTACTGGGGCCTTCCGGCTGCGGAAAGACCACGCTCCTGAATATAATCGGCGGGCTGGACCGGTATACCGATGGTGTCATGACCATCTCCGGCCGGGATACGCACGCCTATACGGACCGGGAATGGGACGATTACCGCAATCACCGCATCGGCTTCGTATTCCAGAATTACAACCTGATCCCGCATCAGTCGGTGCTCAGCAATGTGGAGCTGGCGCTGACCCTGAGCGGCATCGGCACCGATGAAAGAAAGCGCCGTGCCGGAGAAGCGCTCCGGAGCGTGGGCCTCGGGGACCAGGCCGGCAAAAAGCCCAATGAGCTCAGCGGCGGGCAGATGCAGCGCGTGGCCATCGCCAGGGCGCTGGTCAACGATCCGGACATCATCCTGGCCGACGAGCCCACCGGCGCCCTGGACAGTGAGACCAGCGTGCAGGTGATGGAGCTCCTCCGTAAGATCTCGGAGACGAAGCTTGTGATCATGGTCACCCACAATCCCGAGCTCGCCGAAAAGTATTCCACCCGGATCATCCGTCTGCTGGACGGGAAGGTGGTGGAGGATACCCGTAGAGACGACAGTGCCGCGGCGGAGGGCCGGGCGCCGGAGGGGAAAGGGAAGCTCGCCCGCATGCGCTTTGGTACGGCGGTCTCCCTGTCCTTCAACAATCTGCTGACCAAGAAAGGCCGCACCTTCCTGACGGCCTTCGCCGGTTCCATCGGGATCATCGGCATCGCGCTGATCCTGTCCATCTCCACGGGCGTCCGGGAGTATATCGACCGTGTCCAGCGGGATACCCTGTCCACCTATCCCCTCCAGATCGAGGACAGCGCCATGGACATGACCGCCATGATGCTCTCCTCCGCCGCTCAGCGGGAGGATATGGCGGTGACTGTACCCGACGGCGTGATCCGTTCCGGCGACATGATGAGCAGGATGCTCAACACCTTCAACGCCGCGGTGAGCAGGAACAACCTGGCCGCCTTCAGGAAGTACCTGGAGAGCGAAAAGGAGATCCGGGACCTGGTCACGGATATCCGCTACGGTTATGGGACGGACCTGATGATCTACCGCCGGGAGAACGGCGACGCCATCCAGGTCAACCCCAGCCGCGTGCTGGAGCTCAGCGGCCTGATGGGGACCCAGGGAGGATCGGCCATGACGATGATGTCCTCCTCGGCCTTTTCCCAGGCGGCGTTCAGCCGGCTCAACGTGTTCTCGCCGCTGCTGGAGAACGACGACCTGCTCAGGGACCAGTATGAGCTCCTGGCGGGGCACTGGCCGAAAAGCGACGATGAACTGGTGCTCTTCGTCACCAGGAACCGTCTGGTCAGCGATTATACCCTGTACGCTCTGGGGCTCAGGCCTCAGAGCGAGATCGCGGAGCTGACGGAAAAGAGCGTGGCCGGCGAGACCATCACGGTGGAACCGATGGAGATGACCTATGACCAGCTGCTCGCCCTCCGGTTCACGCTCCTGCTGCCGTCGGATCTGTTCAGGGATAACGGGGACGGCACCTTCACCGACATGACAGGTGATCCCGCCTATCTGGAAGAGGCCCTGTCCCGGGGACGGGAGCTCAAAGTGACGGGCATCCTCTGCCCCAGGGAGGACGCGGTGGCTACCCAGCTCACCAGCGGCATCGGCTATCTGCCCTCGCTGCAGCGGTGGGCGATCGAAAGCGTCGGTTCCAGCCCCGTGGTCACCGCTCAGACGGCCGATCCCGAAACGGATGTGCTCACGGGCCTCAGGTTCGGCGGCGGGAACGCGCTGCCCTTTTCCCTGGAGGATATCGATCTTGACTCCCTTCCGCCCATGTATCAGGCTTACCTGAAGGGCAAGACGGAAGCGGAGATCCTGGCGCTGATCGAGCAGTACGCGCCCCAGATGCTGGAGATGACCAGCCGGACCACCTATGAGGAAAACCTCAAGGCCTTCGGGGTCGCGGATCCGGATGTGCCCGTATCCATCGAGATCTACGCCAGGGATTTCGAGAGCAAGGAAAGGATCACGGAGCTGATCGAAGCCTACAACGCTTCCTGCCCCGAACAGGATGTGATCCGGTATACGGACTATGTGGGCCTCATCATGTCGTCGGTGACCACCATCGTGGACGCCATCAGCTACGTCCTCATCGCCTTCGTGGCCATATCGCTGGTGGTCTCCTCCATCATGATCGGCGTCGTCACCTATATCTCCGTTCTGGAGAGGACCAAGGAGATCGGCATCCTTCGGGCTCTCGGGGCTTCCAAGGGGGATATCGCCCGGGTCTTCAACGCCGAGACATTATTGATCGGCTTCGGCGCCGGCGTCCTGGGCATCCTGGTGACGATCCTTCTGGACCGGGTGATCAACATCATCCTCCGGCAGCTGACCGGCATCACCGCCATCGCGCATCTGCCGTGGGCAAGCGCTCTGATCCTGGTGGGCATCTCCATGTTCCTGACATTCATCGCCGGCCTGATCCCCGCGCGCCTCGCGTCCGTCAGGGACCCGGTGGTCGCCCTGAGGACGGAGTGACGGCGGCCGCTCCGCCGCGCTCAATGCTCAATTGTGAATTAAATATGCTTGTTGTAAAAAATGAGTTTTCGAATTGTTAAATTTTTTTAACAATTATTTGCGCGGTTTTTTCCTTTGATTTATCATTTTTCCTCCACTTTGACGCTGAATACGGCCTTAAATAACAGCTTGACCGCCACAGAAACGCAAAATAACGCCGAACGGGGCCGAAACGGCTTGTTTTTCTTCCGTGATATCGTGTGCGAAACTCCGCGGTTTATGCTATAATGCCCATGCGGCTCCCTGGCGGGCTGGCAACTGAAAGGGGACCCCTGATGCTCTGTCTGGCTTCATCTTCACCCAGAAGGGTGGAATTGCTATCATATACACCCTGGGAGTTTATTACGGACCCGCAGGATGTAGAAGAGACCGCCGCGGGAACGCCCGGGGAGGCCGTCTGCCGCAATGCCCTGATGAAGGCGCGGTCCGCCGCTCCCAGGCATCCCGGCGATATCATCATCGGCGCCGATACCCTGGTATATCTTCCGGCCCGGCAGCTCAAGCTGGGCAAGCCCCGGGACGGGAAAGACGCAGCTGACATGCTCCGGTCCCTTTCCGGCAGGGATCATGAGGTCCTGACGGGCATCTGCGTGATCGGGCCCGATGGTGAGGAACAGGTCCGATGCGACACCGCCAGGATATGGTTCATGGATATGACGGACGCGATGATCGATGCCTACGTCGCCACGGGAGAGCCGCTGGACAAGGCCGGCGCTTACGCGATACAGGGCCGGGGCGGTCAGTTCGTCAGCCGGATCGAAGGCAGCTATACCTGCGTGATCGGGCTGTCCATGCCTCTTCTTTACGAGATGCTGCGTCCCTATGAGGACGCGCTCAAGCCGCCCCGCTGATCGAGTTATAATGATAAGGTTGGTTATGACATATGGCAATCGTCGCACCGGATATCGGGATTGATCTGGGCACCAGCAATACACAGGTCTACGTACGCAAAAAGGGCGTCCTGGTGGATGAGCCCTCTGTTATCGTCATGGAGCGCGGCGGCCGCCATACCGTGCGGGCGATCGGTGAGGAAGCCCTGACGGTCATGGGCAGGACCTCCGAGGACCTGATCGCCGTAAGGCCCATGAGCGAGGGCATGGTCCGTGATTTCGAGCTGACGCAGTATATGCTGCAGTATTTCGTGCGCAAGGCGATCGGCTCCTCACGCCTGATCAAGCCCAAAGCCGTGGTGACGGTGCCCTGCAGGGTCACGCCCATCGAGCGCCGGGCCGTGCGTCAGGCCGCTTTGGGCGCGGGCGTCAGGCCGGGTCAGCTGTACCTGGTGGAAAAGCCCTTCGCGGCGGCCATGGGATGCGGCCTGCCGGTCTTTGAGCCGGTGGGGTCCATGGTCGTGGATATCGGCGGCGGCACCACGGAGGTCGCCGTGATCTCCCTGGGAGGCGTCGTGATCTCCAGGGCCATCAGGATCGGCGGCATCAAAATGGACGAGGCTGTGGCGGGCTGCATCAAAAAGGAATTCAACATCCTGATCGGCGACCGGACCAGCGAGGATATCAAGCTCAATCTGGGCAGCGCTTTCCCGACAGGCGACATCCGGGAATTCCCCGTCAGGGGACGGGACCTGGTGACCAACCTGCCTCAGAACGCGTCGGTCCGTTCCGATATGATCTACGAAGCCCTGAAAGCGCCCTGCCAGGCGATCCTGGCGGCGATCCGGTTCGTCCTGGAGCGCACACCGCCGGAACTGGCCGGGGATATCATCAAAAACGGCATCTATCTGACCGGCGGCGGCGCGAACCTGTTCGGCCTGGACCAGTTCATCGCGTCCAATGTGGACATCCCCGTCCGCCTGGCCAAGGAAGCCTCCGCCTGCGCGGTCATGGGCATCGGGCAGATGGTGGAGAATTTCGATATGCTGCAGAGGATCGGCAGGGCGAGCTTCCTGCATGAGGGCGAGGAGGAATAGTCACGGCGATCTGAAGGTGACGTGAGGAGTTTCATGGCGAAGGACATCGACGAATCCCTTTACAGGCGCCCGGAAGAAAAGCCCCGGGAGGAGGAGAAAAAAGAGCCCCTCCCGAAGGACGCCGGTAAGGACGAAAAAATAAAAAAAGAGCCGCAGCTTCCCGAGCATGATCACCGGGAAGAGGACTGGTCCGTGCCCGAAGCTCCGCCGCCCGAGGGGGCCGCGGAGGATGACGGGGCACCGGCGCCCGAGAAACCGACCCGCACAGCCGGGTCCGGCAGCATGTACGCTTCCGACGACGGTCACGGCAGGACCTTCAAGCGGATCATGTCGTATGTACTGATCGCGGTGCTGTTTATCGTCGTCGCCGTCATGACGCTCAGCAATTTCGTGGATCATCCCGCGCTCCAGGTGCCCAAAAGGGTCGTTTCCACGATCATCGCCCCGGTCCAGAAGGTGTTTTCATCCCTGACGGGTTCCGTGACCAGCTATTTCAGGACCCTCAAGGTCAGGGGCAATATCGAGTACGAGTATGAGCAGCTCCTGGGGCAGATCGACGATCTGGCGAGCCGGGCCGCGATGGCGGATGAATACCGCCGCCAGGTGGAGGAGCTTTATGACCTGATGGGCGAGACCCAGCGGAACACCCAGATGGACCCGGTGATCGCTTCGGTGATCGCCCACGACAACAGCAACTATTTTTCCGTCCTGACGGTGGATGTGGGAGCCCGCTCCGGCATCCGGGAGAACATGGCCGTGGTGTTTTCCGGCGGCCTGGTGGGCTATACCTATGACGTGACGGACAACGCCTGCAAAGTGCTCTGCGTGATCGACGGGAACGCCACTGTCGCCGCCATGGTCCAGAGCACGCGGGACCAGGGATCCATCAAGGGGACGCTGAGCATCGACGGCAGTGCCATGTGCCGGATGTACTATCTGCCCGAGAACAGCCTGCCGCGCCCCGGGGATCTGGTGGTCACCTCCGGTGTGGGCGCGGAGTTCCCCAAGGGCATCCCCATCGGCTATGTGCGGGAGAGCACCCGCGGCATGGACGAGAACAAGTCCTTCGTGGTGGTGGAGCCCATCGTGGACTTTCAGCACCTGGAATACGTGGTCATCTACCGGTACCGTCCGGCCTATGCCGAAGCGGTGCAGCAGAGAGCGGGATCGAACGTCATCACGGCGGCTCCCCTGATCACGGCAAGGCCCCAGCCCACTTTCCAGCTGACGGACGATGCCGTGACACCGACTCCCATCCCGGGAGAAGAGACTGTCCCGCCCGAGGACATCGGGCCCGACGGCGAGACCCCGATCCCCGATGAGACCCCGATCCCCGGTGAAACGCCCATCCCGGACGACACCGCGGGCCCCGACGGGAACGATGAGCCGGACGGTGACGGCACGCCCGTGCCGTCCGAGCCGCCGGAGAACCTGACATACCAGACACCGGTCACCGTCGTGGGCACCCCGACACCGAGCCCCACCCCGGAACCGACGCCCACCCCGACACCGGCGCCGACCTTCGATCCCAACGATCTGACCATCGAGGACGACTGATCCTGAGCGGAGGCATTTTTGAAGCGGATCTCATCCATCAGAAAATTCATCGTGGTGATCCCGGGCGCTGTGATCATGTATCTGATACAGACCTGCGTGATGACCTATCTGCCCGTGGGCGGCGTCATCGGTTCCGTTTTGATCGCCTATCTGGGCGTGGTCATCGTGTCCTGCGGGCGCAAGGGCGCGTTCTGCGCGTCCGCGATGCTGGGCATCCTGTGCGAGACGATGCTTTCCACCGTCCGGGGCATGTATATCATCGCCTATCCGGTGCTGACGATGCTTTATGCCCAGGCCTTCGCGGACAAAACAGAGCGGCAGATCGAGCGCCAGGTGATCCTGCATCCGGATAAGCGGCATGTGCAGATGCACCCGCTGATCCGGATCCTGCTTTCTGTCCTGCTTTTGTCCCTGTCGTTCCAGGTGATCTTCCTGGCGTACGGCTATCTGAACGGGGTCGAGCTGACCTTCGGTCATATCGGCCGGGCGATACTGCAGACTGTGTACACCATCGTGCTGACCGTGCCGGTCGCCCTCATCGTACGGGCGGTCCTGGGCATGTACAAGCGCGTTCCCATGCCTGAAGGAGGCCTGTCATGAAAGCATTGAAGGAGTGGCTCTCAAAGCATAAAGAAGCGGCCCGCTTCGGCTTTTTCGCTTTCGCCATCCTCGTCGCGTTCGGGCTGATGATCTTCAAATCCTACGATCTGCAGATCGTGAACGGCGAGACCTATGCCGAGAGCGCCAATTCTTCCGGTATCAAATCCATCCCGGTCAAGGGCATGCGCGGCATGATCGTGGATACCAACTCGGTGATCCTGGCCAAGTCGGAGACCTGCTACAACCTGACTTTCCAGAGGACCAGCAGTGAGAGCTCCGCCGCCGCTTACGGGGAGTTCACCCGCTCGATCATCGCCACGCTGGATATCCTGAAGGACTATGACTGCGAATTATCCGTGACGCCGCCGCTCTACCACGATCCGGAGACCGGGCTGTGGGAGTTTTCCTTCGGTTCCGGCGTGAGCGACAGCGTGCTCGAACTGCGCCGGAACCAGTGGCGCAGCAATCATTACCTGACCAATTCCCGCTATGACGATCCCGAAGCGTGCTTCGTCAGGCTCTGCCAGCGCTACCGTCTGGCCGATTCCGGCTCCACCAAGGCGATCGCCGTGGTGGATGAGGAGACCGCGCTCAAGGTCATCGCCGTCTACAGCGAGATGCAGATGAACCTCTTCAACTCCGTGCCTGTGGTCATATCCCGGGACCTGCCCTATGACGCGGTCGCCAGGATCGAGAGCAACAGCCTCACCTTAAGGGGCATGGGCATCGCTGTGGGGGAGCGGCGGGTGTATCCCCAGGGCTCCCTGGCCTCGAATGTCATCGGTTACGTGGGCGCCATCCAGAACGCGACAAGGTACTATGACGAACTGCAGCCCCAGGGCTACAGCATGAACGATCAGATGGGGCTCGACGGCGTGGAGAGCACGATGGAGTCCTGGCTGACGCCCAACATCAAAGAACGGCAGGGATACCGTCTGGTGGAGAAGAACTCCAGCGGCGCCATCACCCGGGTACTGGAGTACCAGGAGCCGCAGGACGGCAACACCGTCAAGCTCACGCTGGACGTCAACATGCAGCGCGTGGCGGAAAAGGCCATCGCCGACAATGTGGACGAGATCCGCACCCTGCAGGAAGACACCATGCAGAGCGATAAATGGCTGGAGACGAACCGGAAAAAGATCGAGGACCGTGACTGGATCGAGTATCCCATCCAGCTGGCGTCCATGGGCTGCCTCCTGGTGATGGATGTGGACAGCGGCGACCTTCTGGCATGCGCCCAGTATCCCACCTATGACCTGAACGCCATGATCCAGGGCGGCGAGCTGGCGCAGCAGATCGTCAAGGATGAGCGCAACGTGCTGATGAACTACGCCGTCCAGTCCCGGGCGGAGCCGGGATCCATCTTCAAGATGGTCACCGGGCTCGCGGCGCTGACCAATTATCAGTCCACCGGTTTCACGGTGGAGACCCGGATATCCGACGAAGGCAAGTTCAAAGTGTACACCAACAACGAGAACGAAGCGCCTACCTGCTGGACCAATTATCCCGCCAGCCACAGCGATCAGACCATCGTGGAGGGGCTCTCCAACTCGTGCAACTTTTTCTTCTACACCCTGGCGAGCTATCTGTACGGCGACAACGGCGACGCGAAAAACGAGCAGCAGCTGCTCTACAAGTACGCGGTCAAGATGGGTCTCACCAGCAAGACCGGCATCCAGCTCACCGGCGAGCTGCGTTCCGTCGTGGGGAACCAGCAGAACCTGTATGACACCACGGTGGCCCTCCGGGAGCAGATGACCGATACGCCCATCATCGTGGCCAACTCCATCAAGCGCCACCTGATCAATTTCGGTGCCGGCTACGGCATCGAGTATGACGATGCCCGCCTGGACAGGGCCATCAAACAGCTGATGGACATGGCCATCGAGACGCCTTCCGACAAGTGGGTGTCCAACGCCCGCCCCATCCTGATGAGCGAGCTCAACATGACGCGGGACATGGTCATGAAGGCGGCCCTGATGAGCGACCTGTGGATCTACCTCAACACGATCAAATGGGGCGGCAGCCAGGAGATCCAGATGGGTATCGGGCAGTCCATCACCCTTCTGACCCCCGTGGCCGTGGTCAGGTATCTGGGCGCTCTGGCGGACGGCAACGTGTGGAACCTGAACATCGTGGATTCCATCATCTCTCCCGACGGCGAGATCCTCTCGTCCACGGAACCGAAACTCTTCAACCACCTGACTGACGCGGAGCCGTATCTGTACTATATCCAGAAAGGCATGGAAGGCGTGGTCGACGACGGCGGTACCGCCGTCAAGTATTTCCGCGGATGGAAGTATACCGCCTCTGAGGTCATCATGGGAAAGACCGGGACCAGTCAGGTCACCATCGGCGGCATCAAGCTGGACCTGGAGAACAATGCCTGGTTCATCTGCCTCGCGCCCCAGGATGATCCCAAGATCGCCGTGGTCTCCTTCGTGCGCAACGGCTACGCCGGGGCTCACGCCACCCAGGCGGCCCGTGACTTCGTGGGCTGGTATCTGGATGAACTGAACAAGACCGACGATACGATCGTGCTGCCGGGCGGCAACCAGCTGGCACCGTAAAGGAAGGATCGGGATGGGCAAGAGCGTTTTGATCACATCCGGCAAGGGCGGGGTCGGCAAAAGTACCCTGGCGGTATCCCTGGCGGCGGCGTTTTCGTCCCGCGGGCTGAGCACGGTCCTGATCGACGGGGATATCGGGCTGCGGTGCGCCGATCTTCTTCTGGGCGTCCAGGACCGGGTGGTCATGGATATGGAGGACGTGCTGGAGGAAAGATGCCCCCTGGCGGACGCCCTTTTCGAGGTGCAGGGCTTCGGGGACGGCAGGCTGTGTCTGCTGCCCGCGTCCCAGGCCTTAAGGGCAGCCCAGGTGAGGCATAAGGATATGATCCGGCTGACGGACCGGCTCAGGAAGACCTTCGATGTGGTGCTCCTGGACGGGCCCGCCGGGATCGGCCGGAATTTTAAACTGCTGCTGGGATGTGCCGATACCGCCATCGTGGTGTCCACTCCGGACGCCGTCGCCCTGAGGGACGCCGAAAAGACCGCTTCCGTACTGGATGCCGACGGCATCGGGCATCCTTATCTGGTGCTCAACCGGGTGAGGGCGGAGTATGTCCGCTCCGGTCTCGCTCAGGAGCCGCAGGCCATCGCTGACAGGCTGGACATGCCTCTTCTGGGGATCATCCCCGATTCCGACAGGATCTATCCCGGGCTCCTGAAAGGCCTGCATCCCTATCAGTGCGGCGATCGGGCGCTCACGGGCGCTTTTGACCGGACGGCCGCCAGGTTCCTGGGGGAGGATGTCCCGTTCCCCAAAATGAGCTTCAGCCCCATTTATCGTTTTTTCCATCGATCCTGGGGGGAAGGAGGTAATAGCGTATGATGATGACTTCCGAGACCAGGAAAAGGAACATCGGTCATTTTGACTGGCAGCTCCTGGCTGTGGTCTATCTGATGTCGATCTTCGGCATATTCTGCATTTCCAGCGCCACCTACGATCCGGACATGGAAGCGAACGTGTCGCTGCTGAACAGGATCCTGAACTCGCGCTCGTCCATGTGGCAGAGCATCTTCGTTCTCGTGTCGCCCATCGTGCTGGTGGTAGTCATCTCCATCCCTCTGGACCTGTACCGCAACCGGCTGGGGCGGCTCATCTACCTGGGCGTGCTGGGGCTCCTTATCATCACCCTGGTCACGGCCACCCTGGTCAACGGCATCAAGGCATGGCTGAATACCGGCTTCGGCCGGGCCATCCAGCCCGCGGAGTTTTCAAAGATCGCCGTGCTCCTGGCCCTGGCCCGGGTATTGTCGCGATCGGAAAAGCCGCTCAATAATTTCAAGGATTTCATGCGCGCGATGCTCGTCATCGGCCTTCCCTCGGTGATCGTGCTGGCGCAGAGCGAGACCGGATCGGTCATCGTCATCGTGGTCATGAGCGTGTGCATGCTCTATTTCGGCGGGGTGGATATCCGCCTGGTGCTGGGCCTCGTGCTTTTCGGCATGACCGGTATCGGGCTCATCATCGCCTACGCCCTTCTGAGCGGCTCCACGGATTACCGCATCCTCAGGCTGGTGGCTTTCACCAATCCCCGGCTGTATTCCGAAAGCGGCGGCTATCAGCTGCTCAACTCTCAAAAGGCCATCGGTTCCGGCCAGATGACCGGCAACGGGGTGTTCACCCTGGGCACGGTGACGCAGCTGGGAGGCGTGCCTGAAAACTCCACGGATTTCATTTTCTCCACCATCGGCGAGGCCTTCGGGTTCGTGGGCACCGCGGCGGTGCTGGGCGCCTACCTGTTCCTGATCCTGCGCATGCTCTATCTTGCGCGCTATACCCAGGACAAGTACGGCAAGATGATCATCGTGGGCGTGATGAGCATGCTGTTCTTCCACGTGTTCGAGAACATCTCCATGTGCATCGGCCTGATGCCCATCACCGGTATCCCGCTGCCCTTCCTGAGCTACGGCGGTTCGAACTATATGACCAATATCATCGGTATCGGCCTGGTGCTCAACGTCACCAGAAGCAGGACGGGGGCATCGGACGCCCTGTACAGTGTGGATCAGGGAAAGAGCTATTCCTTCGCGCCCCGCCACCGCAAGCGGGGGAAAGCCCTGTTCTGAACCGGCCGGCAGCATGGATGAAAAGAGCCTGAAGCGTCTTTTGTCTTCAGGCTCTTTTGTTTGTGCTGTACCGGTGCTTACTCAAGGATGACCGTGCCCGGGAAATAGCTGGTGATCTCCAGCTGTTCTCTGAACGCGTCCGGCGTGAGGCCTGCCCTGTCCACCGTGACGGTCACCTCCTGCCCCGGGTGCAGGTCGAACCAGTTGTCACTGAACACGGCGTCCGTGTCCTTCAGGGACAGCCTCAGGCCTTTGACGAATCGGTCCGCCGTCAGGGCCACAAAGTATCCGGCTTCCGTAACGGTGACGCGGGCACGCACTTCGGCCGGCAGGAAATCAAAGGATTTGGGCCGCACGAAGAGCGTGGTGCCGCGGCTGATCACGCTCCCGTCCTTTATGAGCGCGTATTCCAGGTACCGGCTCCTTGATCCGCCGGTGGTGCTCAGATCGTTCTTCAGGTCGAGGGCCATGACGGAAACGGAAGAAAGGGCCGGTGAAACGGTGTCCGCGGACCAGGTTCTCAGCACCTCGCCCGCCCGGTCGCGCAGGCGGCACACGATCTTCAGCTTTTCATCCGCCCGGGTATCGTTGATCACATAAAACGCCGGCCGCGCGGGATCCGTTTCGTCGCAGGACAAAAGGATGGGCGCGTAGAAACGCTTTGCCGCGTAGTGCAGGGCCTTCCACCGGCCGAACACATCGATGCTGCTCCAGGAGATCACGGGGCAGGAGTCGTTCACCTGCCAGTAGGCGGATCCCATGCACCGGCCCCGCGACCGGCGCATATGCTCCACGTCGAAGCGGATCGAATCCGCCTGAACGGTCTGCGAACAGTAGACGAGCCGTTCCATGTCCCGGGGATAATTCACCATCTGGCCCAGATAATACAGGAGTTTCTCCGTGCCCTGGGCACATTTCTGATGGCTCTCCATCAGATGCCCGCACAGGTCCTGCGCCTCTCCGGCGAAGTACCGGACGGTCCTGATATCCGGGAGGCTCTCGAAACCGTACTCCGAGCAGAAGCGGTAGTAATGCTTCCTGAAATCCTCGATGGGCTTGAAGCCGTGCCATACGGCCCAGTAATGCATGTCGCCGGCGTCCTCGGCCTCGGGGTTTATAAAGCCGCCGCCGGAGGAGGGGGAGGAGGGCCAGTAGAAGGTATCGGGATCTTCCTGAGAAAGGATCTCGGGGATGATCTTCTCAAACAGGGTCAGATAGTCCGCGCGCGCTTCCGGGTCTTCCGGGAGGCCCCAGCCCGTCCACGCGGTCTCGATCTCGTTGTTGCCGCACCACAGGGCCAGGGAGGGGTGATCCCGCAGCCGCATCACATTGTCCCTGATCTCGGCGCGGACCGTTTTTTCAAAGTCAGGCGTCAGGCGGTAGGCCGAACAGGCGAACATAAAGTCCTGCCAGACGGCGATGCCGTTCTCGTCACAGAAGTCATAAAAGGCGTCGCCGGGATAGAACCCGCCGCCCCACACGCGGATGAAATTATAGTTGGCGTCAAGGCAGGCCTTCAGGGTGCGCGTCACTCTTTCCTTCGTGCAGCGCGGGAGGAGCTGGTCGTCCGGGATATAGTCGGCCCCCATGGCGAAGAATCTAACGCCGTTGTTCATCAGGCAGAACTCCTGCCCCCAGGCGTCCTTCTCCCGGGACACGGTCAGGGTGCGCAGGCCGATCCGGCTCTCCTTTTCGTCCAGCACCGCGCCGTCAAGGCTCAGCGTGACCCGGCTGAGGTACAGCGGCTGCGGGCCCAGGCCCCGCACCCACCACAGCTCGGGGTCCGGGATGCGGATCTCGGCGCGGCCGGACGAGAGCGCGGCACGGTATGTCTGCCCGCCGGGCGCGGTCACGGTCCACTCCGCCTCGATCCCCGGGGCCCACAGGTCCAGGTCGGCAAGGCAGGTCAGTGTCACACAGCCGTTTTCATGGCGCTGGGCATAGCGGACGGAAAGGATGCGGCCGCCGGTGTATCCCATCAGCGTCACATCCCGCCAGATGCCCATGTCGGGCAGCTTGATGCCCCAGTCCCAGCCGAAGGTGGAATGGGCCTTGCGCATCCAGGGATAGCCCTCGATGGCCTGATCCACGCCCCACAGAGGCCTCTCCCGCTGCATTTTCGCTATGTACCGGGTGGGGGAGGAGATGTCAAGGCGCAGGAGGTGTTCCTGCCCTTTATCGCCCGGCGGAAGGGGGAACTCCCAGGTCCGGTGCATGTTGTCCGTGCGCCCCAGGGATGCCCCGTCCCAGCTCACGTCGGAAAGCGTGTCGATCCCGTTAAAGCGCAGCACGATCCTGTCGGCCCGCCGGATGTCCTCCGGCAGCACGACTTTTCGCTCGAACACCGTGTCCTCGTCGGAAAGGGGCGTGGCGGTCTCCTCGTTCTCGCCCGCGTACGGATCGGGGATCGCTCCGGCTTTGACAAGCGTATCGTACATGGAGCAGGGGACACGGCAGGGGTACGCGTTCCCCCGAAAAGTCATGGTCCAGCTGTCATTCAGATCGATCTTCATAAGCTTCCTCCCGGTATCGTCTGTTTATTCGGAGATTGGCTGGATCTTCGGGCCCTGTTCCCCGAGACTCAAATGGGCGGCGTCATTGAAAAGAGCCAGCCTGGGATGGATGTACTGTCCCGGACGCACCGGGAAGTCCAGGATGGTGACGGAGGTGAAGTCAAAGGTCATCACCGTGCACATATAGGGGAAGGGCTGCTTCAGGATGTGGGACAGGGCGCAGGCCCCGGAACCGCCGTGGCTGAAAAGGGCGATGGTCTCGTCCCGGCCGAACTCACACAGGTACCGGTTCCCGTCGTGTCTGTAGCCGTGGGCCAGGGTGAGGCCGTCGATCTGACGGGCGATCATATCATAGTAGTCCACCGCGGCGTTCCCGTCGAACCAGGGATGCCTGCGCCAGTCGCCGGCGAAAAAGTCATAGTCCTCCTGGCTGATCATCATATCGCCCAGGGTCCATGGATGCCCGTTGAAGGGGATGCCCTCTCCGCCCCAGGAGATCTCGTGCATGTAGTCCAGCCGGCGGATCTCAAGCCCCAGCAGATCCGCTGTGAAGGCGGCGGTCTCCAAGGCCCGCCCGTTGGGGGATGAATAGATCGTGGTGATCCCCTCCCGGCTCAGGCGCTTTGCCGCCGCCGCGGCCTGCCGCCTTCCCGCGGGGGTCAGGCAGTCGTGTTCGTAATCGGGATCACCGTGCCGTACAAAGATCATGCGCATGGGGCCCTCCCTCGGGCCGCGGAATGCCTCGGCCCGTTCCTGACAGGATATGATGTGTGATTCTATCCCGGCGGAAGGCGGGATGTCAATCGGTAACAGAGGTTTTCTTCGTCAAGGCCCCGCGCGGCGCTGTTTACTCCGGCTGACAAATGTGCTATGATCGTAAAAACGGAGAAGGGATGATAAACGTATCCTGTGAGACCGACGGACGCTGAATAAGCGGAAAGGGAAAACGATGACCAAATACCCGCCCATGGGATGGAACAGCTGGGACTGCTACGGCGCGGCGGTGACCGAGGATATCGTGCGCCGGAACGCGGATTATATGGCGGAGCACCTGAAGGCGTACGGCTGGGAATACATCGTAGTGGACATCCAGTGGTATCAGCCCACGGCTTCCAGCCACGCCTACGAGCCTTTTGCCGATCTGACGATGGACGCCCACGGGCGGCTGATGCCCGCGGTGAACCGTTTTCCCTCATCGGCAGGCGACCGGGGTTTCGGCCCTCTGGCCGACTATGTGCATTCCCTGGGGCTGAGATTCGGCATCCATATCATGCGCGGCCTGCCCAGGATGGCCGCCCACCGTCATCTGCCCATCTGGGGCAGCGGATACACCTGTGATACGGCCGCCGATCCCAATTCGATCTGCCAGTGGAACCCGGATATGTACGGCCTGAGGGCGGACCGGTCCGAGGCGAAGGCTTATTATGACAGCATCTTTGCCCTGTATGCCTCCTGGGGCGTGGATCTTGTGAAGTGCGACGATATAGCCCGGGAGTATCCGCGCTGTGAGAAGGAGATCGAGCTCATCTCCGGCGCCGCCCGGAACTGCGGACGGGACATGGTCTTGAGCCTGTCACCGGGCCCCGCGCCCCTTGAGCGGGCGGAGCATCTGAAGAGATACGCCGATATGTGGCGCATCACCGACGATCTCTGGGACGAATGGAAACTGGTGAAAGCCATGTTCGAAAGGGCGGAAAAATGGTGCATCCACTCCGGGCCCGGCCACTGGCCGGACGCGGACATGCTGCCCATCGGCGCCCTGAGGCAGTGCTGCCCCGGGAAGGGCTGGACCCGGCTGACCCATGCCGAGCAGCGCACGATGATGACCCTGTGGTGCATGATGCGCTCGCCGCTGATGATCGGCGGTGATCTAACGCTCAACGACGGTTTCACTCTGGAACTCATCACCAATCCCGAAGTGCTCAGGATCGAAAAGGAGAGCTGGTGCGCCCGGCCGCTTTATACCCTGGATGAGGAAGCTGTCTGGCTGGCGCCCCGTATGGACGGAAAAGGGGCATACGTTGCCGCCTTCAACCTTTCCGACTTTGAACGGGTGATCCGTGTGGATCAGCCGGGAGAAAGGCCCTTCAGTACCGCGAAAGAACTGTGGACCGGCAAAGACCGGGATGAGCTCCGCGCGGAGCTGCCGGCCCATGACGCGGCCGTGTGGCGTCTTCAGTGGTGACGGATTATGTTTCCGGGCATATGAAAACAGGCTGCCCCGCAAAGGGACAGCCTGTTTTATCAGCTGTTTCTCAGGCTTCGGCGACGCTCTGGCCTTCGGCCACGGGCACCTTGAGCTCACGGACGGCGCGCTGAACGGCCCCGGTCCTCAGGCAGCGGGTGCACACGTTCAGATGAGTGGTCGTGCCGTCGAGCACCACGCGGACCCTCTGCACATTGGGTGCCCAGGTCCGGTTGCTCTTCCGGTTGGAATGGCTCACATTATGCCCGGTCATCAAGCCCTTGTTGCACACTTCACAATACTTGCCCATTTTAAACCCTCCGAAATCCATTCAATCGACTACGGCTGATAGCCAGTAAATCCAAACAGCCTTAAGATTATACACTAATTCTGACGGACACGCAAGGGATAATTCCTGTTTTTTGAAAAGAATTTTTATAAAAAGGAAACGAACTTGTCCCGGACAACTGTTGACATTTGTCCGCTGATGTGGTATAAAATTATGCGCATGCGCTCGTAGCTCAGCTGGATAGAGTGTCAGACTCCGACTCTGGAGGCCGCGCGTTCGAATCGCGCCGGGCGCACCAAACAAGGCTCCGCGGAACAAAACCGTTCCGCGGGGCTTTCTTTTTCGGGCGATGAGGCCCGGGCAGTCATTCGATGTGCTCGAACATGTCGTTCACGCCCGGGGTGTCAGCCCCCACGGCGGTGAAGTAGAGCCCGAAGATCCTGTTGTCATAGGGGCCGGAATCCTTGACCTCGTATTTCCCGCCCTGCTGGGTGCGGTGCTTTTTGAAGCCCTCGCAGGCCACATCGAAGGCGGTCCTGCCGTCGAAGGCCTCCAGGGGCTGCCGCCAGTCCATGGTGATCCTGTTCTTCTCATACAGATGGACATAGAGCTTTTTGACCTGCCAGACGCCGAATTCGGCGGCGGAAGCCCGGTCATATTTTTCGTCCGCGGCCAGGTCCAGGCATTCCGTCAGGGCCCACGAC
>JAEEGL010923826.1_pt1 | contig 16995 bp, 15 predicted proteins | sample 9134231 | NCBI WGS metagenome assembly JAEEGL01 (sample SAMN16246548, study PRJNA631951) | gut metagenome | biome: gut microbiome; feature: rumen; material: fiber-attached | host: Bos | place: Iran: Karaj | collected 2018-10
ACCCATAATAAATTATCATATATTTCATGTTCTTTTACACCTGCATTGCCATAAATAGCTCCCCCTAAAGTACCAGGTATATTAGCAAAATACTCTAATCCAGCTAATTCATGACTTATAGCAAGCTTACATAATTTAGATAAATAAATGCCTGATTCACTAATAATTGTATTATCTATTACTTGAAATTGGTCTAGATACTCTAAAGATATAATAACTCCATTAAATTTAGTATCAGGTAATATTACATTACTACCTTTACCCAATATATAATATTTAATTTTATTCTTTTTTAAGTTTTTAATTAATAATAATAAATGCATAGCACTATCAACTTTAATTAGATAATCACAAGATGTCTTAATTCCATAAGTATTATAACTAATTAAAGAAGCATCTTTTATTACATCACCATATTCTTCATACATCATTTAACTATCTCCTTTATATTGTTATAAATACTCTTACTACCGCTTTTAACTTCTAATTCTTTTAAATTATTCTTAATAGTATTATATTCATCACTATTATTTAGTAAATTACATACTTTATCATATATTATTTTACCATCTATATCTTTTTCTTCCATCATAATAGCAAGTTTTTCTCTACATATATCTAAAGCATTATAATATTGATGATTATTTGCAACATTTGGACTTGGTATTAATATACTTGGAGTTTTACTCATTAATAGCTCAGATATAGAAGTAGCTCCTGCTCTAGATATTACTAAATCACATGATTTAAAAATAGCGGACAAATTATTAATAAATGGCACTATTTTAATATTATTACTAAATTTATTATTCTTTATAAATTCATCATAATTACCCTTACCAGTTATAAATAATACTTCAAAATCATTATTTTCACTTAATTTTAGAAATTCAATTAATTTACCGTTTAAAGAACTACTACCAAGTGATCCAGAAGTTACTAATACTAATTTTTTGTTTTTACTTAATTTAAAATCTTCTTTTTTTAAAGGCTTTAAATTAATAACATTATCACCAGCTGGATTACCAGTGTTAATTACATTTGCTTTTTCATTAAAATATTTTTTACTCATTTCAAAAGATGTAAATACCGCATCTACTTTTTTAGATAAAAACTTATTAGTTTTACCAGGTATACTATTTTGTTCATGGATAACAGTTTTTATTTTTAATTTTGATGCTGCCATTATAACAGGAAAAGTTACATAACCACCTACTCCTACTACTATATCTGGTTTAAACTCTTTCATTATCTTAATACATTTTTTATATGCTTTTCTAATTAAAGAAATATTCTTTATATCTCTTTTAATTAAAGATTTACTAAACCCATATATTTCAATTGGAATATATTCTATTCCCTCTTTAGGAATAATATCTTTTTCCATTCTATTATGAGTACCTATATAAAGTACTTCAAAATCTTTATCATTTTTTTGAAATTCTTTTATAATAGCAAGTGCTGGATAGATATGACCACCAGTGCCTCCTGCTGAGATAATCATTTTCATAATAATCACCTATATAAATTATACAATAAAATACATAAAATTAGTAGTAAGTATAATTGCAATTTACAATTTAGTTTGTTAAAATACTTACTCGAATGAGGGATTATATGATTAGATTAGATTTAAAACTTAATGATAATCATAGTTTATTATTAAATAGTGATAAATATTCAAAGATTAAAAATGAAGTTGAAGAATTTATTGATAATGATAAACATTTACATACCAAAGCATTTGCAAAAGATGTTTTGTTTTCTCATGAATTAAAAGCTAATAACCAAATTGAAGGTTATTATGATGATTTAGCAATAATAAAAGAAATAATTAAAAGAAAATATCCAAATATTGATAATGAGCAAAAAACTAGAATACTTAATTTATATCATGGATATAATTATATATTAAAAGAAAGTAATATTAATAAAGATAATTTAAAGAAACTATATAATATATTATCTAAAGACTTATTATGTGAATATGATAAAACTCATATGGGAAATTATTTTAGAGAAGATGATGTATATATATATGCATCAAGAAATCTAGCAGATGAACCATATATGGGTGTCAACTATAAAGATATAGAATACTACATTAATAATTATTTTAATTTTTTAAATAATGATGAATTTAATAACACTATTACAGAAAAATATATTAAAAGTCAAATATTACATTATTATTTTGTTTTTATTCATCCTTATTTTGATGTCAACGGAAGAACTAGTAGAACTCTAGCATTATGGTATTTAATTAATAATAAAGCTATTCCATTTATTATATTTAATAGAGGCATTACCTTTAATAGAAATGAATATATTAAAAGAATAATTGAAGTATCAAATACTTATGATATTACTTATTTTATAAGATTTATGCTAAAAACAGTAAAAATAGAATTAGAAAAAGAAAGTATTATTCAAAATATTAAAAAAGATTTAGATTCAAATTTAAAAAGCCAAGATTATGAAACGTTACTATATTTTCTATCATTAAATGGAATAACTTCAGTAAATGATTTTTCTACGTTCTATAATAGATATCATGATAAAAAGAATAATAAAGTATTATATGAAACTATGATAAAACCATTAATTGATTTAAATATATTTGAAATAGAAAGATTATCAAATAATTATATGTTTAATAACATTCATAATGAAATATTAAAGCTAAATGATGATTATATTGAAAGAAATAATATTAAAAGATTAAAAAAATACTTATAATTAAGTATTTTTTTATGTTGCATAATATACAGTTATATCATATTGATAAGCATCACAATCGACTTTTCTATCTTCATAACATTGTCCATTCATTGGATAACCAATTGTACAGTTTTCTCTCCATGCAGGATCAAAGGATTCATGCATGTAAAATGTTATACCATCAGTATATCTTCCAGGTTCACCATTATGATTTACACAATATTCCGTACATTTTTCTTCAGCATTATTTGGAAAATTGAAATTCCAAACAAATTCTTTTAAATTATCACTAAATGTATCAGATGGCCAACCATACATATCACCTTCATATAATTCACATTCACATTCAACCCAAGAATCAGGAACGGTGTAATCTATGTCACAATCACAGTAATCATAATCTTCTTCATGAATAAGATCACACCCAGTTGGACAAAACTCTTCTTCTGTATATACACCATTAGTTAATACTGGATCATTACACTTTGTTTTATATTTTTTACCACTTGTAGCATTCAAATAAATATAACCATTATTAGCTCTTACATATGTTACTTGACCAACGTTTTCTTCATATCTAACTATTTCTGCTCCAGCTCCAACATACCTTGATGGAAAAGTATAAGTATCTGATCTTGAGTATGTCGAGAAAGTAACAGATTTAATACTTTTTATTCCTAATCGAATCATTTGAATCAATGATTCGTTTTTATAAACAAATAATGTTACACTTCCTAAATGAAGAGGAGTAACCTCTAAAACACCATTTTTAATAACATAATTAATAAAACCAGGTTTATCTACTTCTATATCTACGCCATCTGACATTAATAATGATATTTCCTTTGTAGTATCTTCATATACAGTATCACTTTCGATTTTAACTGATGCTACAGTATATCCATATTCTTTATTATTCATTTTTTCTAAAACATTGAAATAATATGTATAGTCATTATATGAAGTTAATTCTGCAGCAACATTATCAACATTATTAGTCTTTGTCATATATGAATAAGTTGGATTAATACGACTATCAAAGCTATAAGCAACTATTATAGGATTTTCACTTGTAGCTTCTCCTATTAATTTTCCATCTTCATATCTGATCTTTGCAACTATATCTGATTTATAAAAATCAATTGAATCGGTTGCCATTTCTGAATATCTACCGTTTTCCCCTTTTAAACATGCATAATATGTCCAAGATGCAGTAGGCGATCCTGAAGAAGGATTATCTGCCATTAATTTTTTAACATTGCTTTTATTGTATGCTAAACCAGATGATGGCGTTCCATCAAGCATTTTTTCTATTCTTTTATTAACTAATTCATCATTTGTTATACTTACCCAATTAGGACATGAACTACAAGATACTTTAGTATCGGTTAAACAATATTCTGTCACCGAATCTTCCATAAACTCTATAATAGCCTTTATAAAATAACTATTAGTATACTGTGGATCATTATCATTACCTAAAACAAATTTTGATATTTGTGGTTTTCTATTATCTATCTCAAAATACAAATCACAATAAGCAGAATTATTATATATTAATGTTGCTAATCTTTTTTTAGCATCAAAAGTTACTATATTATCAGGTAATTTATTACCATATTTATCTGTACAATCAGCTTTAGAAAATATATATCCAACAGGCCATTTATCCCCTTCTGATTTAACATAAGTGCTACTGCCTTCTTCTTTTTGAACATATACTGCAAAAGTAGTGTGAGAATCAAATTCATTATTCTTATTAGCATTTAATAAAATAGCACTCACTATTGCTATAAATATCAAAATTGTAACAATATATAACTTCTTCATATACTCACCTATTCTTTTATAATTATATGGTATTTTCAATATTCTTTCAAGTAAAAAAAAGTATATTATTTATACTTTTTTTTAAACATAATTGAAAATACTATTACTATTAGTAGAAATATTATTACTGATAATATTTCTACTTTATATATAGGAATTTCTTTATTAGTAACTTCTATACTTTTTTTATATTCATCTATTAAACTACTATATATATTATTCTCTTTATATACATAAAATGTATAAGTATCAATATTATCTATATTATAAATATCTACATATATTACTTGATTATCTTTATTAATAATATTATTTCTAATATCAATATTATAACCCTCTAATAAATTATAAGAAAACTCTAAACTATTAATATTATCATCAATTAATACAGTATATTCATATACGTATGGATTAAAATCTAAATCCATAATACCATTAGTAACATATAATTCATTATTCATTAAAATCACATTAATATTTTAAATAAATAATAAATAATTATACTAATTTTAATAATATTTCATTCATTATATATAACTTTTTAGGATTAATATAAATATATCCATTTTTATATATTAAATCTTTATTTAATAATAATGGTTTTATAGGATACTCGTCTTGCAAATTAGTATTATATTTTTTATAAAATTCTTGTAAATTAATTCCTTTAGTTTTTCTAAGTCCTAATATTAATTCATAATTCATTTTAGTTTTTAAATTAACTAATTCATCTTTTGAATTAAATTCACCATTCAAATATTTATTTAAATTCTTAGTATTTTCATATCTAATACTCTCTATGTAGCCAGCTGCACCACAACCAAAGCCATAGTATTCTTCATTATTCCAATAAACCATATTATGTTTAGACTCAAACCCTTTTTTAGCAAAATTGCTTATTTCATAATGGTTATAACCCCATCTTTTTAAATAATTACACAAATAATCATACATTTCTGCATCTAAATCTTCATTAATTGTATTAACATTATTATTCTTTAATATAGTATTATCTTCAATCATAAGACTATAAGTACTAATATGTTCTACATTTAATTTTCTTAAATAAAATAAGTCTTTTTTAAATATCTTTAAAGTTTCATCTGGAATTGCATATATTAAATCTAAATTTATATTATTAAATCCCATATTTCTAATTAACTTTATTTTTTCTTTAACATCTTTATAACTACATTTTCTATTTAATAAAGATAGATTTTCTTTATTAAAAGATTCAATACCAATAGATAATCTATTAACTTTATATTCTTTTAATAATTTTAATAAATCTGCGTTTATATCTTCAATATTACATTCAAATGTAAATTCTTGTAATTTATCTAATTTAAATTGATATATTAAAGATAATAATTCTTTAATTAAAGGCAAAGACAAAGAAGAAGGCGTTCCTCCTCCTATATATATTGTTTTAATATAATCATCCATATACCTATCTCTTATTTCATTAGATAACATTTTTATATATTGTTTTGCCCAATCTTCATTATATAAAAATTTAGTAAAAGCACAGTAAGAACATATTTTCTTACAAAAAGGTATATGTATATAAACACTAAGTTCTTTTTGGGCCATTATTATATTTAAATAAATCTGTATGAAACTCTGATAATGCATCATATTGGGCTTTTAACTCAGGATAATTCTCTAAATATTTAACTGCTCTTTTATTATAATGAGCACGATTTATATTAAATAAAAATTCTATATCAGATGAATAACAAGCATGTTTTAAATGATATAATACCATTATTCTAAAATCATCATCACTAATATGTCCTAAATCTCTATTTTTAATTCTAGCTTGTAATTCTTTAGCATCATGATCAGTTACAGAATTAATTAAATCGTGCAACTTATTTAAATCATTATGCTTTTTAGCAAGTAACATTTCATTATAAAAATTTACCATTTGTTCTTTTGCTAAATCTTGATTTACTACATCAGTATAATTCCAAAATTTAAAAGCATCTCTATATCTATCATCATTCATTATTGTTTCAGATAAACTATCAGGATTTCCTCCAAACACACTACAAACAACATCTATTTTAGCTTTAAATGTTAACATCATATGAATTAAGAATGTTAATTTAGTACTTTCTTTTTTAAAGAAAATATCTAGAGTTTTAGGAGTTTCTACATTTCTATTTAAAGACGCTATTTGATGTCCCATCTTTTTACCATCTTCTTTATTTTCTCTACGTATTCTTTCTATTTTACTATAAGTAGATTCATCAAAATAATAGATTATTTTATTTCTATCAGATAATCTTCTTTGAATAGTAGATGTAGATAATCCAGTTATTTCTGATATTTTTGAATAATTATAATGATTATTTAAAAATAATGGTACTAATAATCTATATTCCTTTTCTAAAAAATCATTCTTTTCATTCATTTTCATCACTCCTTAATATTGATAAGAACGCATCAGTTGGTACTTCAACTCTTCCAACCATTTTCATTCTTTTCTTTCCTTCTTTTTGAGCTTCAAGTAATTTTCTTTTTCTAGATACATCTCCACCATAACATTTAGCTAAAACATTTTTTCTTAATGCTGATACATCCTCTCTTGCTATAATCTTTGATCCAATAGCGGCTTGTATAGAGACTTGAAACATTTGTCTAGGTATTACTTTTCTTAATTTTTCAGTAATACTTCTTCCCTTTTCATATGCAAAATCTTTATGTACTATTAAAGATAATGCATCAACTTTATCTCCATTTAATAATATATCCATTTTTACTAAAGGAGATTCTTTATATCCAATTACATCATAATCAAATGATGCATATCCATTAGTTCTACTCTTTAACTTATCATAAAAATCATATACTACTTCTGCTAAAGGAAGTTCATAATGGACATTTATTCTTGTATCATTTATATATTCTACTTCAACAAATTTACCACGTTTATCTTGGCATAATTCCATGATAGTTCCTATATAATTAGAAGGTGCAATTATATTAGTATATATATATGGTTCTTTTATTATACTAATTAATTCTCTAGCTGGCATTTTATTTGGATTATCTACTTTAATTATATCACCATTTGTTAAAGTTACCTCATAAACTACTGTTGGACTTGTAACAACTATGTCAAGTGAAAATTCTCTTTCTAATCTTGTTGTAATTATTTCTGAGTGTAATAACCCTAAAAAGCCTGTGTGAAAACCAAAACCTAATGCTTCACTAGTTACTGGTTCAAAATATAGTGAAGCATCATTTAATTTTAATTTATTTAACGCATCTTTTAATAATTCATATTTATTAGCTTCTACTGGATAAATACCACTATAAACCATTGGCTTCATTGGCTTATACCCAGATAATGCCTCTTCTGCTTCAGCATTAGATAAAGTTATCGTATCACCAACATGAATACTAGATATATCTTTAATTGATGCAGCCAAAAAACCTACTTCACCACTAGATAATGTGCTAACTAATTCTTCTTTAGGAGTTTTAACTCCTAACTCAGTAACTTCAAACTCTTTTTTTGTAGCCATCATTTTAATCTTATCTTTAATACTTATTTTACCATCAACTATTTTAATTAATAATACTACTCCTTTATAACTATCAAAATAAGAATCATAAATTAATGCTCTAGTTTTAGCATTATCATTAATTATTGGCTCAGGAATCCTTTCAATTATAGCATCAAGTAATTCTTCAACTCCTTCACCAGTTTTTCCACTACATAAAATTATTTCCTCTTTTTTAAATCCTAAAACTTTTTCTAGTTCACTAGTTACTTTAGGAATATCTGCATTAGGTAAATCAATTTTATTTATTACAGGTATTATTTTTAAATCATTAGCCATTGCTAAATACAAATTAGCTAATGTTTGTGCTTCAATACCCTGAGCTGCATCCACGATTAAAATAGCACCTTCACATGCTGCTAAACTTCTTGATACTTCATAAGAAAAATCGACATGACCAGGAGTATCTATTAAATTTAAAGTATAACCTTTGTAGTTTAATTTAACTGTATTAAGTTTAATAGTTATACCACGTTCACGTTCAATATCCATACTATCTAATAGTTGGTCTTTCATTTCTCTTTTTGATACAGCACCAGTTAGTTCTAGTATACGATCAGCTAAGGTACTCTTTCCATGATCAATATGGGCAATAATTGAAAAATTTCTAATTTTTTTTGCGTCCATAACTAACACCATATTAATGATAACACAAATTCCGTAAAATTCAAATCATATAATTTGACGTTTGATTGACACGTTTACACTTTTATGATAAAATTATAGTGTTAATTGAGGGGTGAAGTTATGAGATATAACCTAGTAATTAGACATAAAAACAAGGTAAGAGAATTAGATTTATTTAAACTTGGTATTAAAACAAATAATATGACAATTAAACAATTAGAAGCATTTGATAAATTCTCTTACTCATTTAATAATGAACATGATTTAATGATGTTTTTATTAAGTAACGCATTTATATCTAGTGAAGAAATGAATGGATCTTTAGATATTTCTAAAGATGATGATTCAAAAGAATATTTAAAAATTCATTATAAGAATGATGATAATTTATATAAAATTGAAAAATATCCATTAGATAAAGCGGTAATTAAGTGTTTTGAAGATAAAGATATTTCATTTGAATATTCATATTTATTTGCATATTATGTTCAAAATATAAATAATAAATTATTAATGAAGAAGTTTTTAAACTATTTTTATTATTTAAGAAACGTAAAAGTATTTAATGATGATTTAAGAATATTATTATATTATAATAATGATCTTCCAAAAACAAATGATGATTTAAATAATGCTATATATGCTTTAGAAAGATTTATTAATAATTTGGCTTTTAATAATAACGATAGAACTAAAAAGAGTTATGGTGGAATAAGAAAACTTGCTATGTTTAGAATTAATTATGAAAAATATAGATTAGTTAAATTCCAAAGTTTAGAATTAGAAAATAAGCGTGAAGAAAGTAAAAAAATAATATTAGAAGCTAGAAATATATATCAAAATTATTTAAATAATTCTTATGTATTAAATGAACAAATGAGTTTTGATGAAGATACACTTGGTGGTGGTGGCAGATAATGAAGTTACCAGATATTAAAATACTAGATGAAAAACATAAAGTGTTACATACAAAAAGTAATGATGTTATATTTCCGCTTACTAAAGAAGATAAAAAATTAATTGAAGATTCTCTTCTCTATTTAAAATTAAGCCAAATAGAAGAATATTCAGAAAAATGGAATTTAAGACCTGGTATGGGATTATCTTTTGTTCAAATGGGTATTCTAAAAAGAATATTTGTAATAGTGGAAGAATTAGATAATGGTAAATTTAAAAACTATGTTATTATTAATCCTAAAATTAAAAGTCATTCAGAAGAATTAATATATGTTGGTGAAGGCGAAGGATGTTTGAGTGTTAACCGTGAAGTTGAAGGTATAGTACCAAGATATGCAAGAATGACTGTTACTTATCAAGATATAGATGGTGAATATAAAGAAATAAGAGTAAGAGAAGATATTTCAATAGCATTCCAACATGAAATAGATCATTTAAATGGAATATTATTTGTAGATAAAATAGATAAAAAGAATCCATTTAAAAACAAGGATAAAATGAGAGAAATATAAAAAAGTGATTTAATAATCACTTTTTTTATTAGAAATTAATTATTTTTGAATTCTTTCTATTCTTTCAATATAATCATTAATATCTTTCCTGTTTGATTATTCATACAAACTATAACATACTAAAAAAAATTAGAACAATATTATTGTTCTAATTTAACTCCTACTACTTTTGATATACCAGCATTTTGCATTGTTATTCCATATAGAATATCAGCATATTCCATCATTCTTTTTTTATGAGTTACTAATATATATTGACTATCATTCTTTTTAGTATTTAAGTATTCTCCAAATAAATCTACATTTACTTCATCTAATGCTGCTTCTACTTCATCTAATATTATAAATGGTACTACTGATACATTAAGTATAGCAAAAAGTAAACAAATAGCTGTTAAGCTCTTCTCTCCACCAGATAAACTTTGTGTATTGTTTATCTTTTTGCCTGGTGGTGATATTATCATATCTATTCCAGTATTTAAATAATCTTCTGGATCAGTTAATACTAATTTACCACTTCCACCTTGAAACATTATTTTAAATACTTTACTAAATTCATCTTTAACTTTATCAAAAGTATCTTTAAATCTATCTTTCATGATATTATCCATATCATCTATTATTTTATATAAATCATTCATAGATATTTCTAAATCTTGTTTTTGACTAGTTAAAAAATTATATCTTTCACTTAATCTTTCGTATTCTTTAATACTACCAACATTAACTTCTCCTAAAGATTTTATTTCTTGTTTTAATTTTCTAACTTTGCTTCTAATAACGCTTTCATCGCCAACAAGTTCATAATTATCTTTAGTATATTCATATGTCATATTATATTCTTCATTTAAATATAATAGCAAATTATCTAATTTAGCATTTATTCTTCCTATATTATTTGATACTTCATTTAATCTAGTAGCATTCTTCTTATATTCAGAATTTGCATTACTAACATTTTCTTCTTCTATTTCTAATTTTTCTTTTAAAGAATCTTTTTTATTGTTTTGATCACTTATATATGCTTCTATTTTATTCTTTTCAATATTTAATTCATTTAATTTATTCATTAAATCATTTATTTGATCATCTATTTTATTGTCCTTGTTATTTAAACTATTAATATCACTTTTTATTATATTTAATCTGTTTTCTTCATCTTTAACTATATTTAATTTACTATCTTTTATACTATTTAGTTTAAATAACTCACTAACACTTATTGATAATTTATCATTAATATTATTAATATCATTAATAACATCATTCATTTCATTATTCTTTTTATCTAATAATTTAATAACATCATCTAATCTTTTTTTAGAATCAATTAATTTTGTTTTATATGAAGATATACCCATCTTATTAGATGATCCACCACTTATCATACCACCTGCATAAGTTATATCTCCATCTAGAGTAATAACACGATATTTATATTCAAGTATTTTCGATATGAGATTCATTGAATCTTTATCTTTAACTACTATTACATTTCCTAATTGATTTTCTATAATATTTTTATATTTAGAATCATATTCTAATAAATCAGAAAGAATACCAACATATCCATTTACTTTTTCAATTCTTTCCTTTATATCATCTTTTAAATATCTTGATTTTATAATATTTAATGGAAGAAATGTTGCTCTTCCTAATTTATTCTCTTTTAAATAATTTATTGCATTACTAGCAGATACTTCATTATCTACTATTACAAATGAATATATATTATTTAATATTATATCAGTGCATACTACATATTCATCTTTAATATTTAATATATTACCAATTATATTATGAATACCTTTTAATGTATGATTATTTAATATGTTTTGAACACTTTTTGATAATCTTTCATTATTATTAATACTTCTTTCTAATATATCAATAGTATTTTCTAATTCATATTTTTCTTTTATTAATTTATTATTATATATATCTAAATCGCTTTTTTTATAATTTAAATCTTTTAATTTATTATTCTATTCATTTACTTCTTTTTGATAATTATTAATATTCTCTTTTAATAAATCAATTTCGTTATTAGTTGATTCAATTTCTTTAACTAAAGATAATTCTTCTTCTTTTAAATTAATTAAATTGTTTTTTAATTTATCATCACTATATTCATACTTAGTACGCTCTAGAAGAATTCTTTTTTCTGAATTAAGCACTCCAATTTCTTCAGTAATACTAAATAATCTTTTATTATTATCTTGTATTTTATCTTCAATTTTATATATATCTAATTTGATCTTTTCTAGATTATCATTTTGAGTTATTCTTTGCATATTTGATAAATTATTATTTAATGTATCTTCTTCTTCTTTTAATGCATTAAATTCTTTAGATAAATTAGTAATATCATTAGTAGTTAACATTATTTCAGCGTCTTTTAATTCTTCTTTTAAAGATACATATTTTTTAGCTACTTCAGCTTCTTTTTCTAAAGGAAGTACTGTAGTTTTTAATTCATCAATAACTAAATTGATACTATCTAAATTATCTTTAGTTTTATCTAATTTTCTTAATGATTCTTCTTTCCTTTTTTTGTATTTTAATACCCCAGCAGCACCTTCAATAATTACTCTTCTTTCAAGCGGTTTAGAATTAACTATATCAGTCACTGTTCCTTGGCTTATTATATTAAAAGAATCAGGATTTGAACCAGCATCAATAAATAAATCTTGAATATCTTTTAATCTTACTTTAGTTGAATTAAGTAAGTATTCTGATTCACCAGTTTTATATATTACTCTTTTAACTTCAATTTCATCAAAATCACTATTTAAGTATCTATCTGTATTATCAAACACTAAAGAAACGGAAGCTTTGTTCAAACCTTCTTTAGCATCAGATCCAGAGAATATTACATCACTCATTGAACTAGAACCACGTAAAGATTTAACTGATTGTTCACCTAAAACCCAGCGAACTGCATCAACTATGTTACTCTTACCTGATCCATTAGGACCAACTATAGCAGTAATACCTCTTTTAAATTCAAATACTGTTTTATTAGCAAATGATTTAAAACCATCTAATTTAATGCTTTTTAAATACATAAATATCTTCCTTACTTAGCTGATTTATTATAAGCATCAAATGCTGCTTGTTGTTCAGCTTCTTTTTTACTCTTTCCTATACCTTTACCATAAGTAATATTATTAATTCTTACTTCTACTTCAAAAACTTTATTATGGGCTTCGCCTGTTTCACTAACTAATACATATTCTAATGATTTCTTATCAGTTTGAACATATTCTTGTAATAAAGTTTTATAATCTCCAAAGAAAATAAAATCTTTCTTTATATATGGTATTATTATTAGATTTACGAATTCTTTAGCAGCATTAATACCTTTAGATAAATAAATAGATCCTAATACTGCTTCAAATACATCAGCTATAATAGTATCATTAATATTTCCTTCTTGACCATGACCTACTTTAATATATGTTGGTAAATTAATATCTTTAGCATAATGTGCTAATGCTTTTTCACATACAAATGATGCTCTTTTTTTAGTCATTTCTCCTTCTTTTAACTTAGTATTTTTATAAAAATACTCACTAGTTATTAATTCTAATACAGCATCTCCTAAATATTCTAATCTTTCATAATCTTCATATCCTTTATGCTCATTAGAATAACTACTATGTGTTAAAGCAATATCTAATAATTTTTTATCTACTTTTTTAATTATATCAATATCCAAAAAATTCATTCTTACCACCATATACCAATTATAACATAAATAAAAATAAAAAGAATTAAATTTTCATTAATTCTTCTTCTTTTTCTTTAACTTTCTCATCTACTATTTTATTATATTTATTTATTATTTCTTGTACTTCTTCTAAATACAATTTTTCTTCATCTTCAGGTAATTTATTATTTTTTATTTCTTCGTTATCATCTTGTCTAATATTTCTTAGTTGTACTTTAGCTTCTTCTCCAATGGTTTTTGCTTGTTTAACATATTCCTTTCTTCTTTCTTCATTTAATTCTGGAATAGTTATAATAACCATTTCACCATTATTAGATGGTGCAATACCCAAATTTGATTCATTTATAGCTTTTTCAATGTTCTTTACTGCATTACGATCAAATGGCTTAATAAATAATTGTCTAGCTTCTGGAACAGTAATATTAGCAATACTATTTATTGGTGTTAAAGTTCCATAATAATCAACCATAATACCATTTAACATTGCAGGATTAGCTCTTCCTGCTCTTATATTAGCAAGTCTTCCTTCCATTACTTCAATTACTTTAAGCATTTTATTTTCAGTTTCTAAATTCATATTACACCTCCACAATTTCATTATAATCTGTTTGAGTTGTTTTTACAAGAATACTTATTGATAATTTCCCATAATTATTTATAAATAAATTACTAAAATCTATATTATTAATTGTATCATCAATCTTTATAACATCTACTCCATCAGATGTAGTTTGTTTACCTTCTAAAAATGTTTTTACTGAATTTTCTATATATGTTTTACTACTTTTAAAATTATCCAATAATTCATCTACACTTAATAATTTACCATTATCAATATTGAAAACATACGCTTTAGAAGATTTAAATGTAACATAATCAAAACAAGAATAATTATAATCTTGAATTAATAAACTTATATAATTATTATATTTAAAATCTTGATATCTTCTAAAGCTAAGATAATATAAATCATTATAATTATATTTAATAACTTCAGTACTTGGTAATTTATCTTTATTATCTTTTATATATTGAATAGATTCTTTATATCCTGCATTTTCTTTATTTAATGAAGTATTTAATTCTTTTTGAGTATTAATATTAATTACTACATCTTTATAATCAATTTCTGCTTCTTCAGATATTTCTTCTTCGTTTATATAATATATATAATCTTTATCTTCATCTATCTTATAACTAATTTTTTCTTTTTCTTCTATAACATCTTTATTATTAACAATATAATTAGTAAATATATAACCTCCTACTAAAAGAAATATTATTAATATAAAGAATAAAGAAAAACCTAATTTACTTCTTAAATTATCCATATTATACCTGCTTACTATAATTTGTTAATGCTAATTTTAACTCTTCATATATTCTAGCTTTAACATTCTCATTATAATATATTTCTTTAGTAATATTACCTCTTATATCATTCATAATATCAAAATATCCAATTACTTCTCCATTTTTAATCATTACTACAGTTGGAGCAGTTATATTTTGTTTTCCTTCATCACTTATTGGAACATAACTAGTAAGCAAGCTTACTACTTTTTCATAAGATCCATTTGATTCTTTTCTATCATTTTCAAAATCATAATATAATAATTCATCAATTCCAACATCTTTTGATGCATCATTTAAAATTGATGCATAAGTTCCTACTAATTCATTTTTTGGAAACCCAAATAATATTACACCACTTTTACCTTTTACTATTTCTAATACTTTTTGACTATTAGTAAAGCGATATAAATTATCATCTGATACTTCTTTGTATATATTACTAAATTTAATATTTTCATCACTATCTTTATATTTTTCTGTATTTTTACCAATTACTATAAATAGTATTATACATACTACAAAAATAATTAAATAAATAACCATTTGAACATTATTTTTAAATAATCTCTTCTTCATAATTACACCTATAACAATTATATCAAATATTATTAATATATTATATTTATTATTAATAATAATGTAAAAATAATGTACAAAAGAAGAATGCTATTTATTGCATTCTTCACATACTTCTTCTCCATTTTTATTTACTAGTAATCCCTTACATTTTGGACATATATTACCAGTTGGCATATACCATGATGCATAATCACATTTTGGATATCCACTGCATCCATAGAATATTTTACCTTTTTTAGTTTTTCTTTCAATTATATCTTTGCCACACTTTGGACATGTAGCAACTTTCTTTGTTTCTATTTCTTCTTTTTTATCTTTCTTAATATATTTGCATTTTGGATAATTTGAACATGCTACAAATTCTCCATATTTACCTTTTCTTATTACTAAGTCACTACCACATTCTGGACATACTTCGCCAGTTTTTTCAGGACCTTTTTTCTCCATGTTTTTTAAAGCATCATCCATTATTGGAGCAAACTTATCATAAAACTCATGTAATACTTTAATATTATCTTTTTTTGCTTCTGCTATTTCATCTAAATCAGATTCCATATTTGCTGTATATTTAACATTAATAATATCAGAAAAATATTCTTGTAATTTATCAGTAGTTTCAATACCTATTTCCGTAGGTACAAATTTCTTATCTTCTACTTTTACATATTCATGATCTTTAAGTGTACTAATAATAGTAGCATAAGTAGATGGTCTTCCAATACCTAAAGACTCTAACTCTTTTATTAAAGATGATTCGGTATATCTGCTTGCTGGTTTTGTAAAGTGTTGATACTTATTTATTTCTGATGCTACTATAACATTACTTTTATAATCCTTAAAGTTAGGTAATATTTTATCTTCAGAATCTTCATAGTCTCTATATGCTTTCAAATATCCATCAAATATTAATACACTGCCATTTGCTTTAAAATAATATTCATTATTTTCAAATACTACAGTAGTGGCTTTTACTTTAGCATCAGCCATTAAAGACGCTAATGCTCTTGTATATATTAATTTATACAATTTATATTCATCATTTGTTAAATATGATTTAATGCTTTCTGGAGTTCTATCAATACTAGTTGGTCTTATTCCTTCATGA
>JAEEGL014052350.1_pt1 | contig 16995 bp, 13 predicted proteins | sample 9134231 | NCBI WGS metagenome assembly JAEEGL01 (sample SAMN16246548, study PRJNA631951) | gut metagenome | biome: gut microbiome; feature: rumen; material: fiber-attached | host: Bos | place: Iran: Karaj | collected 2018-10
CGCTTACCGACTACGACACCCTGGTCAAGGTGGCTCACGAGAAGGAGTATGTGCGTCCACAGGACTTCGATAGTCTCTCTGCCTGGCGCAAGAACCCCGAGAAGTGGAGCGAGGATCACATGAACAATTGAAAACAAGAAAATTGAAAATTGAAAACCTTATGTCAACAATGCGTAAAACAATTATTCTTGTGTGCGCAAGCATAATTTTCAATTTTCAATTTTCAATTTTCAATTCATTGCTGGCCCAAGACACAGGCGTAATCAGGGATACGAGCGTCCTTACCATCAACCTGACCGACAGCTTATACATCGAGATGGTTCACGTGAGTGGCGGCACCTTCACCATGGGCAGCAACACCTCCCGTGGACTGAAGGTGAACTACGACGCCTCGCAACCGGAACACCAGGTCTCCGTCAGCGACTTTTATATTGGCCGCTTTGAGGTCACACAGGCCCAATGGCGTGCGGTGATGGGCGAGTCTCCCTCTCATTTCATTGGCGACTCGCTGCCGGTGGAACAGGTCTCGTGGGACGATGCGCAGCAGCTCTGCGCCATGCTCAGCCAGATGACCGGTTACCGCTTCCGTCTGCCAACCGAGGCAGAATGGGAGTATGCCGCCCGCGGCGGCAGCCTGTCGAAGGGCTACACCTTCGCCGGCAGCAACGACCGCGAGGACTGTGCATGGTACTGCGTGAACAGTGGCGGCCGCACCCACATCGTAGGACAGAGACAGCCCAACGAGCTGGGTCTCTACGATATGAGCGGCAATGTGGCCGAATGGTGCATCGACTGGATGATGCCCTATACCGAAATGCTCGGCGAAGGCAGCGATGTGCTGGTCAACCCACGCGGACCTCGCAACGGCGACAGCCGTGTGCTGCGCGGCGGCCACTACAACAGCACCTCGCCCGGATGCACCGTCTACGACCGCGGATGGTATCTGCCGACAGGTCGCTATGAGTTCTACGGCCTGCGTCTGGTGATGGACATGCCCGTGTCGGAAGAAGAGGAAGAGTGACAACAAACACGTACACAATGACAATCAAGGACAAAAATTTCAAGACATTCATAAGCGAGGCCGAGATTCAGCAGTTGGTAGCCGGGCTAGCCGGTGAAATAAGCCGCGACTATGCCGAATCTATCCCCGTGGTCTGTCCTGTCCTCACAGGAGCCTTTATGTTCGCCACCGCCTTGGTTCGCCGTCTCTCTATTCCCTGCGAGGTCAGTTTTGTCCGCTATGCCTCATACAGCGGCCTGTCATCGACCGGCAACGTGAAGTGCATTCTACCCTTTCCCCCGGAAATTGAAGGTCGCGATGTAATAATCGTGGAGGACATTGTTGATTCGGGCTTATCTATGAAGCACATATTGCAAGATGTCCGGACATTTCATCCGCGCAGCGTAAAGGTATGTGCCCTGTTCTACCAGCCCGCCGCGTTCAAGGGCGACTACAAGGTTGACTACATTGGTCGCGAGATTGGCAACGAGTTTATTGTCGGCTACGGCCTTGACTACGACGAACAAGGCCGGAACATTCCCGAAATATTGGTGGTTGAAGACTAGTGAAAATGAAACGTAAAAAAAGTATAAAATGGTTGTCGGCGGTTCTGCTGTCACTTGCGATGTCAGGGTGCTCACTCTTCGACCGTGACGACCACCTTTCCGTAAGCGAAGATCAACTTTACGGCTGCTGGGTGAAAGAGAACTCGGAAGAGTATTGGCGCTACAACGTGAACGGCACGGGTTTAACCTGGGACGAAGCCGACGACATCAGCGAAGAGGAGTCGAACCTAACTTTCACCTGGACGGTACGCGAGGATGAACTGACGCATATCTTCCGCGGCGAGATGGACAACCAAGCCGTACCAAAAGTTTACACTATCAAAGCCATAAACAGCAACACGATGCGGTGGGAAGACGACTACGGCATAAGCTACAAACTGAACAAGGTGGATAGATGAAGAAAGGTTGGAAAATAACACTTATCTCGTTCGGCTCACTTCTGGGTCTGGTGGTCATTGTTGTGGCCGTGGCTCTGTGGCTTGTCTTCACCCCTTCGCGTCTTACACCGATAGTCAACCGTTTGGCTGCCAACTATGTGACCTGCGAGACACACTTTGGCAGTGTCAACCTTACCCTTTTCAAAACTTTTCCCGATGTAGGTCTCAAGATAGACGAGGTGGAGATTGTCAACCCGATGGAAGGCGCCGACGTGAGCCAGGTGGCCTATATCGACAACCTCACACTAGGGCTGGACCTTAAGAAATACCTCAAAGAAGGGGAGGTAGTGGTGCATCAGGTTCTGATTGATGAGCTTAATGCCTATCTGTTTATCGACAGCGCCGGCAACAGCAACTTCGACATATTCTCCCATAGCAATGACGAGGACACCACAGAGAGTCATTTCACCCTCGACAGCCTGCCCAACATCGACCTTAAGAAGCTCAAGATTACCGACAGCCATGTTGATTTCATTACCGACAAGGGCAATTTCTTCGTGGGTGGAAGCATTGACCTCTGTATTGCCGGTACGCTGAGCGACGGCCTGGTGGATGCCGATGTCGACTTCAAGAGCGACAGGTGTGCCATGTACCCGCTCGACTCCACTCGCGGCCCGAATATCAACACCAAGCTGGAGGATGTGAAGCTGTCGCTCAAGGCCAAGGGCAACCTCGACGAGGTGGGTGGCAAACTGAAGCTGGTTGTCGGACACGGCACCTACAACGATATGATTAACAAGGCGCTGCAGGCTTCGAAGGAAGACCTGTTGTCGCTGAATATGCCTTTCGAGGCCGACCTCAAACGGATGAGCTTCAAGCTGGGCGAGACAAGCCTTGCGGTTGACGATTATGCGCTGATGCTCGACGGACGCGTCACGCTGGCCAGTGACGAGGAGCCTATGAAGGTGGATGTGCGTGTACACAACACCGACGACCCGTGGCAGGTTGAGCCACTGCTCACACTTGTACCCGAACGTTTCATGCACTGGCAACGCGGCATGGACCTCGACGGCAAGGTGGCCTTGGCCGCCACGATGGTCGGCGACCTCGGCAACGGTACTATGCCTGTAATACGCGCCGCAGCCACCATCGAGAACGGACGTTTCCACTATCCAAAGGCCGTGCCTTACAAGGTGGACAAAATAAATGCCGACCTTGAAACCACGCTGAACCTCGGCAAGGGTGGCGTCAGCAATGCCGTGGTAAACAGCCTCTCTGCCCGCACACAAGGCACCACACTGAATATTAAGGGACGTGTCGACGACCTGCTTGGCGACCAGCATATCGATGCCACCGTCAAGGGCAACCTGCCGTTGACCGATGTCACACCTCTGCTGCCCGAGGATTTGCCTCTCGTCGCCAACGGTGACGCCAATGTCGACCTCGATGCCGATTTCTATATCAGCCAGATAAAGAACAAGGCTTTCGACAAGATGCAAGCCAACGGCATCTTGGCATTCAAGAAACTGGATGTAACCTACGACAGTATCCACGCAACAGCGCCCACACTCAACCTGGCCGTGCAGTTGCCGGCTAAAAAACATAGCGGCAAGATGGCCGATGCCCATGTTTCGGGCAGTGACCTGCAATTGGTGATGAATGGAATACAGGCGCGCATGGAGCATCCCGACATCAATGTCGGCCTGAACAACATCCTGAGCGAACAACTGGCCGCCGCCTTCGAGATAGCCTGCGGCGAGACCGAAGCAAACATCGACTCAATGATGGTCAGCCTCGGTGCCCTCGAGCTGAACGGCTCTATGCGCATGGACTCCACACAAAAGAACCCGCTGCGCAAGTTCAACCCCGTGGCCAACATCGATATGCACAGCGCGGTGCTTTACATGCCCACACTCCCCGACGCAGTGCGTATGTCGCAGTTTGCTCTCCGCTACGACCACTCCGGATGCCGCCTCAACAATGCCGACGTGCGCTTGGGACACAGCGACTTCCAACTATATGGAACCATCGACAATCTTGAGAAATGGCTCAGCCACGAAGAGATGCTCACAGCAAATCTTAACTTCACTTCACGATATACCGATGTCGACCAGCTGATGGATATGTTCAGCGGCCTGGGTAGCGACAAAGACACAATCGAGCAGATGCGCGAGGAGGACAACGTGCCCAAGGATGCCAATCCTTTCATCGTGCCAAAGGATGTCGACCTCACACTTAACACCCACATACAGCGCAGCGTGGCCTTCGGCAACGACCTGAACGATGTGGCTGGAGCGCTGACCGTCAAGGACGGCACTGCCATCCTCGACCAGATAGGCTTCGTATGCAAGGCCGCAACCATGCAACTCACTGCCATCTACCGCTCGCCACGTCCAAACCACATCTTCACCGCTCTCGACTTCCACCTGCTCGACATCAATATCGACGAGCTGCTCAACATGATACCCGCGGTAGACACGCTGGTGCCGATGCTTGCCGCCTTTGATGGCAACGCCAATTTCCACCTCGCCGCCGAGACCTACCTCGATGCCCGCTACAAGCCGAAGATGAGCACACTCCTCGGCTCGGCTGCCATCAGCGGCAAGAACCTTGTGCTGCTCGACGACAACAATATCGCACAAATCGCCAAACTGATGCAGTTCAAGAAGTGGAAGGATGACGACAACAAAATCAGGATTGACAGTCTCGACGTAGAAATGACCTGCTTCCGAAAGGAAATCGAGGTCTATCCCTTCCTTATCAACATCGGCAACTACCAGCTTTGCGCTTCTGGAAAGCATAACCTCGACGGTGCCTGCAACTATCACCTCGAGCTGCTCAAGAACCCGTTGCTGGCCAAGGTGGGTGTCGACGTGAAAGGAACAATCAAGAGTCCCAAGATAGTCCTCGGCGAAGTGCGCTATGCCGACCTCTACCGTCCCGAGAAGCAGGGTGTTGTCGAGAAACGCACTCTTGAACTTAAGAAAATGATAAAGGATGCCCTCGAGGCAAATGTAAGATAGACATGGCCATTTTCCACAGATATAAAAGCACCATCCACGGCAACTATAGGCAGAACTACCTGCGCTGCGGCCTTCTGACAGGCCTACTGCTGGCCGCCTACCTGCTGGTGCGCATACTCATGCGCAATCCCGTGGCCAGCCCCCTCTCCTACGTCAGCGACGCCATTCTGCTAGTCTGCATCTTCCTCTTCGACGCCTACTACCGCAACTCTCTGCCCGACAAGAAAGTGTCGCTCAAAGAGTTGATGCTCTTCGGCACCGGCACTGCTGCCGTCGCCGCACTCCTCTATGGTCTCCTGCTTTGGGGTATGGGTGTGGCGTTCCCTCAACAGACGGTGCTGTTCACCAACAGCATGACACCCAACGAGGTGACCATCCAAGACCCACAGCTGCACTACTGGGCTATCCTCTGGGCCTTCGTCGCCGCCATCGAGTCGCTGCTGCTCGGAGGCTTCGGGGCTTTCCTTGCCGCCATATTCTTCCGAAACGAAAAAGGAGAGATAAGAAAAAAGAACTCTACAACCAATAACCAATAACCTTTGACAAATCCATATTTATGAAACAGATATCAATAATAGTTCCGTCTTACAACGAGGCCGAGTCGCTGCCACACTTGGCCGAGTGGATCGACCGTGTAATGAAAGAGCACGGTTTTGACTATGAGGTAATAGTGGTCGACGATGGCAGTCGCGACGGCACCTGGGAAGTAACCGAACAGTTACACGCTGCAAACCCCGTCTGGCGCGGCATCAAGTTTCAACGCAACTACGGCAAGTCGGCCGCCCTCAATGTGGGCTTCGCCGCCGCCGATGGCGACGTGGTCATCACCATGGATGCCGACCTGCAGGACTCGCCCGACGAGGTACCCGAGCTCTACCGTATGATTAAAGAAGAGGGCTACGACCTCGTCAGTGGCTGGAAGAAAAAACGCTACGATTCCAAGCTCGCCAAAAACATCCCCTCCAAGTTCTTCAACTGGACCACACGTCGCATGAGCGGCATCAAGCTGCACGACTTCAACTGCGGCCTCAAGGCATATCGCCACGAGGTGGTGAAGAGCATCGAGGTCTACGGCGAAATGCACCGCTATATCCCCGTCATCGCCAAGTGGGCCGGTTTTGGCAACATTGGCGAGAAGGTTGTGCAGCACCGCAAACGCGAGTACGGTGTCACCAAGTTCGGCATGAACCGCTTCATCAACGGCTACCTCGACCTGATGAGCATCATGTTCATGTCCAAGTTCGGCAAGCAGCCCATGCACTTCTTCGGTGCCGTTGGCAGCCTGTCCGGCCTCTTCGGCTTCATCTCACTCGTCGTGCTAATCATCATGCGCCTCACTGGCCGTATAGCCCTCACCACCAGCGTCTGGTTCTACCTCTCGATGCTCTTCCTCGTGCTGGGTGTCATGCTGTTCCTGGCAGGCTTCCTCGGAGAGCTAATCTGCCGCAACTCCTCAACCCGCAACCAATACCTAATAAGCAAAGAGTTGTAATTTGTTGTCTATAACCTATAACCCCTCTATAACCCATAACCTATAACCCTTAACCCCTCTATAACCTATAACCCTTAACCTCTCTATAACCTATAACCCTTAAACCTTAAACCTTAAACCTTAAACCTTAACCCATAACCTCTAACCCCTCTATAACCAATAACCCCTAACCCATAACCCATTATGTCATTACAATGTGGTATAGTTGGTCTGCCGAATGTCGGTAAGTCAACCCTTTTCAACTGCCTTAGCAACGCCAAGGCACAGGCCGCCAATTTCCCTTTCTGCACCATCGAGCCCAACGTGGGCGTAATCACCGTACCCGACGAGCGTCTGGCCAAACTCGTTGAAATCGAGCGGCCCGCCAGCGTGGTACCTGCCACCGTCGAGATTGTCGACATTGCCGGTCTTGTCCGGGGTGCCTCCAAAGGCGAGGGTCTCGGCAACAAGTTTCTGGCCGACATTCGCAACTGCGACGCCATCATCCACGTCCTGCGCTGCTTCGACGACGACAATATAACCCATGTCGATGGCACCGTCGACCCCATCCGTGACAAACTAACCATCGACACCGAGCTGCAATTCAAGGATTTGGAAACCATCGAAAACCGTTACGACAAGGAGGTAAAGAAAGGCAAGGCCGGTGGCGATGCACGTGCCAAGAAGCTTGTCGAGGTGATGGACCTCTACAAGGCCGCACTCCTCGAGGGACGCAGCGCCCGTACCGTGGAACTTGATGACTCGCAAGCCGAGGTGGCACACGACCTTATGCTGCTCACCTCCAAGCCTGTGCTTTACGTCTGCAACGTCGACGAGGGCTCCGTGGTGAACGGCAACAAATACTCCGAGGCAGTGCGCGAGGCCGTCAAGGACGAGCATGCCGAGGTGCTTCTCATCGGTGCCGCCATCGAGGCCGACATTGCCGAGTTGGAAACCTACGAGGAGAAGCAGATGTTCCTCGAAGACCTTGGCCTGAAAGAGAGTGGTGTCAACCGCCTCATCAAGGCTGCCTACCGTCTCCTCGGTCTCCAGACCTTCCTCACCGCAGGTCCTAAGGAGTGCCGCGCATGGACTTTCAAGAAAGGCATGAAAGCCCCACAGACCGCCGGCATCATACACTCCGATTTTGAGCGCGGTTTCATCCGTGCCGAGGTCATCAAGTACGACGACTACGTCACCCTCGGTTCCGAGGCAAAGTGCCGCGAGGCAGGCAAAATCTCAGTCGAAGGCAAAGACTACATCGTCCAGGACGGCGACATCATGCACTTCCGCTTCAACGTCTAACCATCCATGTCCGACTCACTCCTTACTGTCGAGAACCTGACCAAAAGCTTCGGCGACAAACTGCTGTTCGAAAATATCTCCTTTGGCATCAATTCCGGACAGAAGTCGGCACTCATTGCACGCAACGGCTACGGCAAATCGACCCTGCTGAATATCATCATGACCGCAGCCGGTCAGCGTGGTTACAACACTCTGCAGGATAGCGGCAAGATAACCTTCCGCGGCGACATCAAACTGGCCTGCCTCCCACAAGCCATAGTGACTATAGATACTGTAGGTACTATAGTTCGCGACTATGTCTACAACGTCCAACGCCCTGAAACCGAGGACGAGTGGACCTTCGAGCAACGCATGGAGGAGATACTCAGCCGCATGAAGGTGGATGTCCTGCTCGACCGCACTATGGAAACCCTTAGTGGCGGCGAGCAGAAAAAGGTGGCGCTATGCCGACTGCTGATGGACGACTGCAACCTGCTTATTCTTGACGAGCCAACCAACCACCTCGACATTGAAATGATTGAGTGGCTCGAGGAGTTCCTCTCACGTCAGCGGCTCGCCATCCTCATGGTCACCCACGACCGCTATTTCCTCGACAATGTCTGCGACAACATCTACGAACTCGACAACGCACAGCTCTATCACTATCGTGGACGCTATGACTATTACCTCGAAAAGAAAGCCGAACGCGAGGCCAACGAGCGCGCCGAGGTCGAGAAGGCACGCAGCCTCTACCGCACCGAGCTCGAATGGATGCGTCGTATGCCGCAGGCTCGCGGCACCAAGGCACAGGCCCGCATCGATGCCTTCTACGAACTGGAGGCCAAAGCACACACCCGCTTCGACGACAGCCGTCCACAGCTCACCGTCAAGACCGAGCGCATCGGCGGCAAAATACTGGAGCTGTACAATGTAACCTACACCCCCAAGCCCTCACCTACTGGTACGCAGGCGCCTCGCCTGCGAAATAACCTCTCTCCCCTACCCACAGGAGTAACCTACACCCCCACTGGTACGCAGGCACCCCACCTGCGAAATAGCCTCTCTCCCCTACCCACAGAAGTAACCTACACCCCTACTGGTACGCAGGCGCCTCGCCTGCGAAATAGCCTCTCTCCTCAACCCACAGGAGAAACCCCTCTCATCGACGATTTCAGCTACGTCTTCAAGCGTGGCGAGAAAATAGGCATCGTCGGACCCAACGGCGTTGGCAAAAGCACATTCCTCAACATCATCACCGAGCGTCTCAGGCCTACCAGCGGACGTGTCATCGTTGGCCAGACCATCCAATTCGGATACTACACCCAGGCCGGAATGACGGCACCGGCCGACCGCCGTGTCATCGACCTAGTAAAGGATATCGCCGAGGAGATAGAACTGGACAACGGCAAGAGCATGTCCGCACACCAGTTCCTCACCTATTTCGGCTTCGATGGCACCACACAATACAACTACTTCGGCAACCTCAGCGGCGGTGAGAAACGCCGTCTCTACCTGCTGCAGGTGCTGATGGCCAACCCCAACTTCTTAATCCTTGACGAGCCAACCAACGACCTCGACATATACACCCTGCAGATACTTGAGCAGTTCCTCCAGTCCTACAAGGGCTGCCTCATCATCGTCAGCCACGACCGCTCCTTCATGGATCACATAGTGGACCACCTGTTTATTTTCGAGGGCAACGGCAAGATTAAAGACTATCACAGCAACTACACCGCCTACCGGCTTTCAAGACTTCAAGACATCAAGACGTCAAGACAACAAGCCAACAAGGCCATGGCAGCCGCTCGTAGTCTCGAAGACTCGAAGTCTCGAAGTCTCCAGAAAAAGAAGGCCACCTACAAGGAGCAGAAGGAGTATGAGACCCTGACAGCCGAAATAGAGGCCTTGACTACCGAGCGTGCCAAGCTGGAGGCTCTGTTGAGCAACAGCACCGAGTTCAAAACTCCCGACTCCGAACTATTACAGGCCAGCACCCGCATCGGCGAGGTCATCGCTCTCCTCGACGAGAAGGAACTCCGCTGGCTGGAACTGGATGAAATTATTTAAGGCGATGGTATTAACCGAACTATACGACAACAGTCCTGTTCTGGAGAATCTGCGCGCTGCACTGGAAGGCAACGCCAACGAGCGCGCCAGATTGAAACTCGACGGTCTGTCAGGCTCATTGCCGGCGGTGCTGGCCGCCACTCTGGCCGGACACCTGACCACCAGCAACCAGATTATGATTGCCCCCTCCAAAGAGGACGCCTACTATCTGGCCGGCGACCTGGAAGCTCTGCTGACCTCCGACAACCGACTACAGACTTCCGTATATCTCTTCCCCACAAGCTACCGCAAGGCTTACAATTTCGACCCCGACGAAACCGACAACAGCAACATTCTCATGCGTGGCGAGGTGGTAAAGGCTTTGGCGGCAGGCGAACACTGCATAGTGGTGACCTGGCCCGAAGCCTTGGCCGAGAAGGTTCCAGCACCAAAGATACTGGCCGACAGCACTCTGCGACTGGCAAAAGGCATGGAGATGGAACTTGACACACTCATCGACAAGCTACAGAGCCTTGGCTTCGAGCGCGAGGACTTCGTGGTCGAGGGCGGACAGTTTGCCGTGCGCGGTGGTATCGTGGATGTCTATTCCCTGGCCTCGGAGCACCCCTACCGCATCGAGTTCTTCGGCGATGTTATCGACTCGCTCCGCACCTTCGACGCCGCCACCCAGCTCTCCATCAAACAGCTCGACCGCGTGGACATCGTCGGTAGTTCGGAGTTCGGAATTCGGAGTTCGGAGATGTTGCCGAACCAAATATCTCTGAACTCCGAACTCAAAACTCAAAACTCAAAACTCAAAACTCCGAACTCAACAAAGGTTTCCCTCCTGGCCTATTTCTCCTCTGCCGATGTGCTTTGGGCACAGAACATCATGCTGGCCGCCGAGCACATGGAGAGCCTTCTCGCCGAAACCAAGACAGCCCGTGAGCAGCGGCTGGCCGACACCGCACACCCCATTGCAGGCACCCTGCCAGAGGCCGAGGAGCTAACCTGTTCGGCCAACGAGTTCCTCAAAGAGTTGCAACGCCTGCGCATCATCGAACACGGCAACAGCCGGTACTTTTCAGATTCTACCTCTTTCAAGCTCAACACAGAGCCGCAACCGGTCATTGGCAAACAGTTCGACATGCTTGCCGCCAACCTCTCCGAACACGCCGACCTCGGCTACCGCATCCTGATTACCGTCAGCAACGAAAGCCAGCAAAAGCGACTGGAGAAGGTGGGCGTGAAGAGTGGCGAATGGCGGGTGGCGACAGAAAACTTATTTGCAGTTTTCAACCTGAGCCACGGCTTCGTCGACCACGACAACAAGGTGCTGTGCTACACCGACCACGAGATATTCGAACGCTACCACAAGTACAGCGTCCGCACCCCCAATGCCGGCCGTGAGGCTATGACCATGAAGGAGCTTTTCGAGCTGCAGCCGGGCGACTATGTGACGCATATCGACTACGGCGTGGGACGTTTCAGCGGACTGGAGAAGGTGACCAACAACGGCAAGAGCCAGGAGCTGATACGTCTCATCTACAAGGGTGGCGACGTACTGTATATCAGCATCCACGGCCTACACAAGATAAGCCGCTACGTGGGCCGCGAGGGCGAGCCACCGCAGATGAACCGACTGGGCAGCAACACATGGCAGGTGCTGAAACAGCGCACCAAGAAGCAGGTGAAGGACATAGCCCGCGACCTGATAGCCCTCTATGCCAAACGGCGTGCCTCGCGCGGCTTCGCCTTTTCCACCGACGGCGAGATGCAGGCCGAACTGGAGGCCTCGTTCCTCTACGAGGACACCCCCGACCAGCTGAAAGCCACCATTGCCGTCAAGCACGACATGGAGGAGCCGGTTCCGATGGACCGCCTGGTGTGCGGCGACGTAGGTTTCGGCAAGACCGAGGTGGCCATCCGCGCCGCCTTCAAGGCCTGCTGCGACTCAAAGCAGGTGGCCGTGCTGGTGCCGAGCACCATACTGGCGTTCCAACACTACAACACTTTCACCGAGCGACTAAAAGGCATGCCCGTGCGGGTCGATTACCTCAACCGCTTCCGCACCGCCAAGGAGAAGAAACAGATATACGACGACGTGGCCTCTGGACGCATCGACATCCTCATAGGCACCCACGCCATCACCAATAAAGAGCTCAAGTTCAAAGACCTGGGCCTGCTTATCATCGATGAGGAGCAGAAGTTCGGCGTAAGCGCCAAGGAGAAGCTGAAGCAGATGAAGGTCGGTGTCGACTGCCTGACTCTCACCGCCACACCGATACCTCGTACACTGCAGTTCTCGCTGATGGGTGCACGCGACCTGTCCATCATACGCACTCCCCCACCCAACCGCCAGCCTATCGAGACCGAGCTTTCCGACTTCAACGAGGAGCTTATCCGCGACGCCATCAGCTTCGAGATGAGCCGTGGCGGACAGACATTCTTTATTTCAAACCGTGTGGAGAACCTGCCCGAGATGGCCGGAATGGTCAGCCGACTGGTACCCGATGCACACGTTGCCATGGCACACGGACGCATGGACGGCAAGGATGCCGAAGAGACGCTGATGCGTTTCCTAGAGGGCGATATCGATGTGCTGGTGGCCACCAGCATTGTCGAGAACGGCCTCGACATACCCAACGCCAACACAATGATTATCAACAACGCCCACCAGTTTGGCCTGAGCGACCTGCATCAGCTGCGCGGCCGTGTGGGACGTTCCAACCGCAAGGCGTTCTGCTACCTGATGGTGCCGTCCTACCTCACGCTGACCGACGAGGCACAGCGGCGTCTGCGCGCCATCAGCGAGTTTGCCGCCGTGGGCAGCGGCTTCAACATAGCCATGCGCGACCTCGACATCCGCGGTGCAGGCAACATACTCGGTGCCGAGCAGAGCGGCTTCATCAGCGAGGTGGGCTATGACATGTACCACAAAATCCTCAACGAGGCACTGGATGAGCTGCGCATGGAAAGCCTCACCAGCCTCACCCCCACCCCCTCTGAAGGGGGAAGCCTCACCCCCGACCCCTCTCCCTGGGGAGAGGGGAGTGGAATGTTCGCCTCCGGGGTAACTACTCCCCTCTCCGCTCGGAGAGGGGCTGGGGGTGAGGCTGGAGGGGCCTTGGGTCCGGCTGCCGAGGCTGCCATCGAGACCGACCTCGAGGCCCTGCTTCCCGACGACTATGTCACCTCGGTCAGCGAGCGTCTGCTGCTCTACCGCGAGCTGGGCGACCTCTCCTCCGACAAGGAGCTTGACGACTACCGCGCACGTCTGCGCGACCGTTTCGGCCCCCTGCCCGAAGCCACCGAGGAACTAATCCGCACCGTCGTGCTGCGCCGCGAGGCCAGAACCTTCGGCATCAGCAAGATAATCCTCAAGCAGGAACGCATGGTGCTGCACTTCCCCGACAGTCAGGAGCACCCCTTCTACAAAAGCGCCGGATTTATGAACGTCATCCGCTATGCACAGGCCAATCCGCGCCGTGCCCGACTGAAAGAGGACGGCTCGCGCCTCGTTCTCACCATCGCCAACATCCCGACCGTCACCGAAGCCCTCACCCAAATGAAACTCCTCCTAACGAATGGTGAATTGTGAATTGTGAATTGAAAAAACAAAACTAAAAACTTAAGGTGACTTATTAATTGCCCGTAGGGCATTTCTTTCAATAACAAACATCTAATTATCAACAATTATACCCCGTAGGGGTTTTCTTTAAAACGAATTTATAGAATATCCCTTAAACTTAAAACTTAAACTAAAAACTAAAAACTAAAAACTTAAACATTAAACCCTAAACCTTAAACCCTAAATATGAACAACATTATATTCGACTTTGGAAATGTACTGGTGGAATGGCACCCCGAACGCATCTTCGGCGAGTATTTCGGCGACGAGGCCAAGGCATGGTGGTTCCTGCGCCATGTGGCCGACAACGATTGGCGGCTGCGCATCGACGCCGGCGAAAGCTACCACGATTGTGTAAATGAACTACAGGCCCGCCATCCCGACTACGCCGAGGCAATTGCCCTCTACCACGACCGCTGGTTTGACATGCTCACTGGCGAGATGCCAGGGATGAGAGAGGTAATAGATCAGCTAAAGGCTTCGGGTTACAGCATTTACGGCCTCACCAACTGGAGCATGGAAACCTTCCCCATCGCCCGCGAGCATTTCCCAATACTCCAACTCATCGACCGTTACGTCGTCTCCGGTGCCGAGGGTTACGTGAAGCCCGACGCACGTCTGTTCCAGATACTTCTCGACCGCTACAACCTCAAGGCGGAGGAATGCACCTTCATCGACGACAACCCTGACAACGTGGCCGCCGCCTGCCGCTTGGGCATGCGGGGCATCGTCTTCACCAACGCGGAATCATTAAGAAACACATTGAAGGTGACATCTATTAATTGCCCGTAGGGCATTTCTTTCAATAGCAAACATCTAATTATCAACAATTATACCCCGTAGGGGTTTCCTTTAAAACGAATTTATAGAACATCCCTGAATCTATGAAAAGGATATTGATACTGATAATGCTGGTCGCTCCGCTCGCCTGCTGGAGAGGGGGTGGAAGTGAGGCCTCGGCCCAGGAACGCTTCGATGCAAGCCTTTTCGCGGGACTGAATATGTGCCAGATTGACGGCGACGCTTCCGCCGGCTACAACCATCCGGGCCTGCGCGCCGGTGTCGGCACTTCGTTCATCCTCGGCGACATCAGGCAGTCGTCGTGGCGTATGGCTATCGAACTGGCATTCACCAACAAAGGTTCTTATATCGAGGACTACTACCGCTCGCTTTCGGTAAGCTACATCGAGATGCCTGTCATGCTGGTCTATAGTGCAATGAACGACCGTCTGCGACTGGCCGCCGGTGTGGCTCCGGGAGTACGCGTGGCCGCAAAGGTCACCAACGACGGTGCCGACGACCAGCTGTCTGCCGACAATTTCACCGCCTTCGACTGGCTGCCGCTCACCGCCAGCATTAGCTACCGCTTCTCCAACCATCTTGGCATAGAAGGCCGCTACCAGAACTCCATGCTCAGCATCACGCGCAAAACCGGCAGCGGCACCTACCAGCTGTTCCGCTCCAACATCGGCTGTTTCCACAACCTCGTCTCCGTCGGAGCATTTTACCGTTTCTAATCAGCATGGAACGCATTGATATTGCCCGCCGGGTATTTGCCAACGACCAGTATGCTGTCGGGCTGACAGGGATTGTTATCGAGAGCGTCGGCAACCACGAGGCCGAATGCAGCCTGGATGTCGACAGCCGTCACCGCAATGCCCGCGGGGCTGCCATGGGTGGCGTGCTGTTCACCCTGTCCGACTTCTCGGCCGCCGTGGCTGCCAACAGCGAATGTCTTGACACTGAGCTGCAATGGGTGTCGCTCAACGCCACAATCCACTACCTCTCCCCTGCCCTTGGCAACCGCCTCCTGACTCATTGCAAAGCCCTCAAGCATGGCCGCACAACAGCCTTGTACCAGTCCACCATAACCGATGCGGAAAGCGGCCGCACGGTGACGGTGGCAGTGGTCACGATGATTAGCGTCTAGCAGCGCTGTAAGTCTTTCAGGTGACTTCTATTAATTGCCCGTAGGGCATTTCTTTCAATAGCAAACATCTAATTATCAACAATTATACCCCGTAGGGGTTTTCTTTAAAACGAATTTATAGAATATCCCTTTAGTTTTTGTAATCGCCACGGTCGACGACCGTCTCGAAGCCTATGCGGCGTAGACGGCTTTCGGTGCAGGCACGGCACTCGGCCGACTCTTCGCCAGTGCATATCTTGTTGTCGTAGATGGCATAGTCCTTGCGATGGTCTCGCGGCGAAAGGTTGGGCATGACGACGTTGGCACCGAACTGGATGCCGAGCTCACGCCCCTGCGGGTGCAAGGTGCCCAGAGCTGTAGTGGCCGGCAGGAGTACACGGGGGTGCAGCAGGCGTATGATGGCAAGCAGACGGAGTGTGTCGCTGACCTTGCCGTTGGGCTCCCCGGCGAAGGGGGTGTCATGTGCGGAGATAAAGGGGCCGATGCCGACCATCTGCGGCTGGAATGAGCGGATAAACTGCAGGTCGGCATAGAGGGTGTCAACGGTCTGGAACGGGGAGCCGACCATGAATCCGCAGCCCACCTGATAGCCTATCTCCTTGAGGTCATGAAGGCAGTCGATGCGATGCTGCCACGACATCTCGGCGGGGTGCAGTTTGGCATAGTGCTCCGGCGATGCCGTCTCGTGGCGCAGCAGGTAGCGGTTGGCACCGGCGTCATATAGAGCCTGGTAGCTCTCGCGACTGCGCTCACCGAGCGAAAGGGTGATGGCACAGTCGGGATAGCGTTCCCTCACCGTACTGACAATCCGGCACATACGGCTGTCGTCGAGCCATCTGTCCTCGCCGCCCTGCATCACAAAGGTGCGGAACCCCAGCTTGTAGCCGGTCTCACAACACTCGTAGATTTGCTCGTCGTCCAGACGGTAGCGCACGGCGGTGCGGCTGCTGCGGCGCAAACCGCAGTATAAGCAGTCGTTCTTGCAGTAGCTCGATATTTCAATCAAGCCACGTATGAAGATTTTGTTGCCGAAAATGCCGTCGGCGACCTCGCGTGCCGCCTGCCGCAACTGCTCAACAACAGACTTGTCGTCGGTGGCAAGCAGGTATTCCAGCTCCTCGCGGGCGATGTCGCCTGTCTGGCGGATATGTTCTACTGTGTTCATAGCAGACAAATAACGGCAATTTTTTAATAATATTGTGAGCCGTCAGCACAATCTCCCCAAGTGCCATTTTACCCCCAAAAAACCTCTATCTTTAAGCACATAACACTCTAATACACTGTCTATTACAGCATTTTACACCATCTAACTGCCTGATAATCAACACCCGCTCCGTGTCCCCTCCGTGTCCTCGCCGTGTTTCCTCCGTCTTGGTACGCAGGCGCCTCGCCTGCACCTCCGAGGTCCCTCCGACCCCCTCCGTACCCACTCCGTACCCGCTCCGTACCCGCTCCGTACCCACTCCGTACTCACTCCATACCCACTCCGTACTCACTCCGTACCCACTCTATACCCACTCCGTACCCACTCCGTACTCACTCCATACTCACTCTATACCCACTCCGTACTCACTCCATACTCACTCCGTACTCGCTCCGTCTTTCCAAACCATCATCTAACACCATAGTCTAACCATACAATATGGTCGATATATGGTCGAAATATA
>JAEEGL014570315.1_pt1 | contig 16995 bp, 17 predicted proteins | sample 9134231 | NCBI WGS metagenome assembly JAEEGL01 (sample SAMN16246548, study PRJNA631951) | gut metagenome | biome: gut microbiome; feature: rumen; material: fiber-attached | host: Bos | place: Iran: Karaj | collected 2018-10
GCGCCGCCGCCGTGACGAGCATAGCCGCCGTAGGTATCCACGATAATCTTGCGGCCGGTGAGCCCGGTGTCTCCCGCGGGGCCGCCCACCACGAATCGGCCGGTGGGATTGATGAAGAACTTCGTCCAGTCCCCCAGCATGTGCTTGGGCAGGGCGGGCAGGATCACCTGCTCCTTGAGGATTTCCCGCAAGGTCTCGATGTCGATGCACTCCTTATGCTGGGAGGACAGGACCACGGCCAAAATGCGGCTGGGCGCGTTGTCCTTATACTCCACCGTCACCTGGGATTTGCCGTCGGGCAGCAAAAACGGCAGCGTGCCGTCATTGCGCAGGGTCTCCAGCCGCCGGGTCAGGCGATGCGAAAGCTCGATGGGCAGGGGCATATAGTACTCCGTCTCCCGGCAGGCGTAGCCGAACATCATGCCCTGGTCCCCGGCGCCGATCTCCAGGGGGTCGGCGTTGTCCACGCCCATGGCGATGTCCGGGGACTGATGGTTCAAGTCCACGTGGATGACGGCGGTGTCGCAGTCGAAGCCGCGGCCATGCTCGGTATACCCGGTCTCCCGGATCACCCGGCGGGCGATGGCCTCATAGTCCACATGGGCGGAGCTGGTGATCTCCCCCATGATGTGCATATGGTTGGTGTTGGCGAAGACCTCGCAGGCCACGCGGGCCGCCGGGTCCTGGGCGAGGATGGCGTCCAAAATGGCGTCGGCGGTCTTGTCGCACAGCTTGTCCGGGTGTCCCCCGGTCACGGATTCGGATGTAAAGCAAGCAGGCATTCTGTCTCTCTCCTGTCATTCGTTCATTTAGCAAGCTATACTACCATTTTCGGCATCTTCTGTCAATCCCGCGCAATGAAAAGGCGGCGGGAAAAGCCCGCCGCCCTGTACAGTACGGATCAGACTGCGTTATTCACCCTTTTGAATGAAGGTGACGCGGTCCTCGCCATAGGGTTCGCGATACTGAGAACCCACGTTGCCGCCCAGCACATCTACGATGTAGTTGATGACGACCTCGTGATCCAGCAGGGCGCCCACCTGCAGAATGGTGCACTTCTTGTAGAACATGGTGTATCCATCGCCTTCATCATCCAGGAAGTAGTTGATGCCCGCCACAGTGTAGGTCTTCTCGGGATCGAGCGGCGCATAAGTGCCATCAGCTTGAAGGACCTGAACATCCTTGACGCGGCGTTCTCCGGAAACCTCCACGAATCGCTTGTCATCATCCCGTATCACAGAAGATTCCACGTTCATGTCGATGGTGTACTTCAAGCCGGAAACATGGAGGAACCCGCCAAGCTCGCCGGGAAGAGCGGATACGCTCAGCTCCAGCGCATCCAGCACCTGCTGACCGGTGGCTTCCACGACGCAGAACTCATTCTTGAACGGGTGGACTTCCATCATCTTGCCAAAGGTAATATCGCCTGCGGGGATGCTGACGCGAATGCCGCCGCCATTGATCAGGCCAATATCGGCATTACCGATGATCCTGTAGGCATCGGACACCAGATCGCCCAGGTTGGTCTCCTGAGACCGAATGATCCTCTCTCCGGACACAGGATCATGGGTGATCAAATCCACATCGGTGTGAGCCACGACCTTGTTCTTCAGTTCCTCGCTGGCGGCAAGAGCGTTCTTTACAACTTCGCCGATACCCTTGTCATCCGCCATAAGATTAGCGGCATTCAGGAACGGCATGGAGTTTGCGCTGATAAGGGTCGTGGAGAAGGGATCCTCGTCTTCGGCAGCCTGCGTATCGATGGTCAGCATGCCCACGTTTTCCAGCTTGGTACCAGTGGAAGACAGGAGAATGGGTTCGCCATCCTTGTTCTTTACAGCCTCACCCTTGATCGTGCTGTGAGAGTGACCGTCCAGCATCACATCGATGCCTGTGGTGTTTTCAATGACATCCGTAGACATCCAGGGGGAACTGATATAATCGATGCCCAGATGGGCCAAGGCGATCACATAGTCAACGTTCTCGGCACGAGCGGCGTCCACGGTCTCCTGGACCTTGTCATAGAGCTCCTTACCTGTCGTGTCCGCACAGAAGCTGAAAATCTGTTTACCTTCAGCGTCCTGGAAATAGGACGGCACGGATTTGACGATAGCTTCAGGCGTGTCGATGCCCACAAAGGCGATCTTCTTGCCCGCTGCCTCGACAATCGTATAGGGGGCAAGGACCTGCTTGCCATCCTTGTCGAGGAAGTTGCAGCAAACATACTGGAACTTGGCGGCGTCAACGTTTTTGTTGAACTGCTCCATGCCGTAGTCGAACTCATGGTTGCCGATGGTAGCCACATCGTAGCCCACAGCATTCATCAACTCAATGTTGGTTTCACCGCGGGACACAGTAGCAACAAGCTCACCCTGCACGGAGTCGCCGCAATCCACCAAAAGGACTTCCTTACCGGCGGCTTCCAGGGCGGCTTTGATACGGACGAGGCCAACGTACCCGATGTTTTGATCGACACCGGCATGTACGTCGTTGGTGTAGAGGATCACGATCTCCTTCGCTTCCTCCCCCTCGGCCTTGGCGGCGGCGGGCAAGACGATCATGCCCAGCAGCATCACAGCAGCCAGCAGACAAGCAAATACTTTCTTTTTCATAGTCTTCCTCCCTGTTGATTTTGTGTTTCCACAAGCAAAAAGTATTTTATCACACTTCGTTCATATTTTCAACTGGAAACCACTCAATTTCCAAAATAGAATGACCGGCCCGAGCGATTCGGACCGGTCCGGAAACTTATTCTTCACTGGCCAGCTGCACGATCAAGTCTACGCAGCGGTCGATCCCCAGCTTACCGCTGTTCAGCGACAGATCGTAGTTGCGGCAGTCGCCCCAGGTCCTGTCGGTGAAATGCTTGTAGTTCACCGCCCGCTTGGTGTCTTTCTCCTTGAGCCGCTCCTCTGGCTTCTTCTCGCTCTCGCCGTACAGGCGCACGATCCGTTCCGCCTTGAAAGCTTCTTCCGCATGGATGAATACGTGGAGGGCATCCTCCCGATCCTTCAGGATATAGTCGGCGCAGCGCCCCACGATGACGCATGGACCTTGGTCAGCTACCTCCAGGATTGCTTTTCTCTGGACGACATACAAGAAATCGTATACGCTCATGCCGCCCATGGTGCCATGAGCTCCTGTATAGGAGGAAAGCAGGGAAAGCAGTGATTTTCCGGGAGAATACTCCCCGTACTCCTCAACATAGTTCGGATCGAAACCTGTCTTTTCAGCTACCTTTTTGATGAGTTCCTTGTCATAGTACGCATACCCCAGTTTTTCTGCAACCATGTGCCCTATGGTGCGCCCGCCGCTGCCAAACTCTCGACTGATGGTGATAATTGATTTTTTCATGCTGCCTGCCCCCTGTCTTTGCAGATTACAGTATGTAGTATATCACACAATTCTTTGAAACGGAAGAAAAAAAGAGGACCGTCCTGCATTTTGACGATCCTCTTTACGAACTGTATGGTATCAGAGCATTTCCTTCAATTTCGCAAGGCTCTCCTTGGCGTCGCCGATCAGCAGTGCTACACCCTCCGTCCGTTCATACAGAGGGTTAGGCACGCCGGCATAACCCGGATTCAAATCGAAGTTACAGATAATGATGTTTTGACAATCGCCCACGTTCAGCACAGGCATGCCGTAGATAGGCGTACCCTCGGCGGTGTTGGCAGCAGGATTCATCACGTCGTTGGCGCCGATGACAAGCACCACGTCCGCGGCTTTGAAGTCGTCGTTGATGTCCTCCATCTGGAACAGGTCCTCATAGGGGATATCCACCTCGCACAGCAGCACGTTCATGTGTCCCGGCATGCGGCCTGCCACGGGATGGATGGCGAAGCGTATCGTAGCGCCGTGGGCCTCCAGAGCGTCCTTCAACTCTCGAACCGCATACTGTGCCTGGGAAAGGGCCATGCCGTAACCAGGCACGATGATGACATTCTTGGCCGCTTTGAAGGCTTCGAACACCTTCTTCTCCTCTGCCTCCTTGTCCACCACGGGAGCTGCTTCCTCCACGGGTACGGCTTCCTCGGCGGGTGCAGCTTCCTCGGCAGGCTCTTCCTTCTCTTCGGCCACAGGCTCCGCGGCCTTGGGAGCAGCGACAACCGTAGTAGCGCCTGTCAGGATGGCGGAGAGCTTCCGGTTCATGGCCCGGCACATGACCTCCGTAAGGATCAGACCGGACGCGCCCACGATGCCGCCCACAGCCACCAGCAGAGGTTCACCGATGGCCATGCCGGCGATACCGCCCGCTACGCCGGACAGAGAGTTCAGCAGACTGATGGTGATGGGCATATCAGCGCCGCCAACCCGCAGCACAAACAGCCAGCCGAAAGAGCCGGCGAGGATCGCGCACAGCAGGGTAAACAGGATCATCTGACCGTTATTTCCCTGGCATATGACCATGGGCAGAACGCACAGGACAGCCAAAATGCCCGCAAGGAGTACCCACGTCTTGTGTCCCTTGAGGATCACAGGCCGCTGGTTGAACCATTTGGCCAACTTGCCAGCAGCCAGAATGCTGCCCAGCAACGTCACCATACCGATTATTAGAGCGATACCCGCCGTGACCGCCTCGAAGGCGCCCACGGTCTTGCCGTCTGTCAGGGTGACCGCCGCTACCAATGCGGAAGCCGCGCCGCCAAAGCCGTTGAGCATGGCAACGGTCTGCGGCATTTCGATCATCTTCACCTTTTTGGCCAGGAATGCTCCCGCTGCGACAGCAGGCACCAACCCTAACAACAGCCAAGCCCATTTCCCGGAGAAGTCGTAACGAATGAGCGTCAGAACGATGGCAGCCGTCATACAGCCGCAGGACAGAAGATTTCCCCACAGGGCGGTCTTCACCTTGCTCATCATGGAGATGCCCAGCAGCACCAGTCCGGCCAGGACGATGCAGAGAACGTAGTAGACGGAATCGATCATGCTTCCTTCTCCTCCTTCTCTTTCTTATGGCCGAACATCAGGAGCATGCGGTGGGTCACCAGGAACCCGCCCGTCACATTGAGCATGGCCAAAGCAATGGCAATCACAGCCAGCACCTTGCTGCCCGCGAAAACCGCGGTGGCCACGGCGATCATGGCGCCCAGCACGGTGACGCCGGAAAGGGCGTTCATGCCGGACATAAGGGGCGTATGCAGCAGGCTGGGCACATTTTTGATGAGCACATACCCCAGCACGCTGGAGACGATGAAGATGCCCACAAGGATCAGCGGATGCAAGGGATACCTCCTTATTTCAGGCCCATGGCCTCGAGAGCGCCTTCATGGACGATCTTGCCGTCCCGGGTGACCAGGATGGACTTGACGATCTCGTCGTTCATATCCAGCTGGATCTTGCCGTCATGGGTGAGGAACTTTGTCAGGTTGTAGATATTCTGCGCGAACATCCAGGTGGAGCTGGAGGCCAGCATACCGGGGATGTTCTTGATGCCTTCCAGCACCACGCCGTGCTTGATCTCGCGGCTGCCCGGAGGTGTGATGGCGCAGTTGCCGCCCTGATCGATGGCGATATCCACGATGACGGAGCCTTCCTTCATGGTCTTGACCATTTCCTCGGTGATGACCACGGGGGCCAGCTTGCCGGGGATAAGCGCGGAGCAGAACACCACATCCATATTGGGCAGGACTTTTGCGATAGCCTCGCGCTCCTTCTCCAAGGTGGCGTCGGGAAGCTTCAGGGCGTAACCGCCGGGAGCGATGGCTTCCTCTGCGGGGACGTTCAGTTCCACAGGCTTGGCACCCAGGGACTTGGCCTGCTCCGCCGCAGCGGGACGGATATCGGCGGCATAGGTGACCGCGCCAAGGCGCTTTGCCGTGGCGATGGCCTGCAGGCCCGCCACGCCCGTGCCGATGACCAGCACGTTGCAGGGTTTGATCATGCCTACGGCGCAAAAGATCTGGGGCATAAACTTCTCCAGGTCGGAGGCAGCCATCAGCATGCCCTTGTAACCGGCCACGGTGCTCATGGAGGTAAGGGCGTCCATGTTCTGGGCGCGAGAGATACGGGGTACACCGTCCAACGTAAGACCGATAACACCCTTCTTCGCCATATCCTTCACCATCTGATGGTTCACGGGAGAAGCGGGATGGATGAAAGTGATGATATACTGGCCAGCATGCATCATGTCGATCTCGGAGCAGCCCTTCTCTTCGTTGAACAGGGGTTCCTTGACCTTCAGGATCACGTCCGCGCGGGCGTACAAATCGGCAACATCGGCCACCATTTCGGCGCCGGCAGCGGCATACGCGTCATCCGCGAAGAAGGCGCCTATTCCGGCTCCGTTCTCCACAAGAACGATGGCGCCGTCCTTGACAAACTTGCCTACGGTCTCAGGGGTAGCAGCCACACGGCGTTCGCCGTGCATGATTTCTTTGGGGATACCGATGATCATTCTTGTTTCCTCCCTTTTGATTATGGATTATTTCGTCACGTCCGGCAGCGGAGACAGGATGTTTTTATCCGTCCTGAGCACCAGATGCGTTCGTGTCTTGCTGACACCGGGTATGCGTTTTATATCCTCCAGTACGCCGGTCAGGGTGCTGGTGGACGAGGTAACCACATGGAGGAGGAAGTCAAAATCGCCGGCCATGTAATAGCACTGAAGTATATCCTTGTGACCGTTGACGACGTTCACGAAGCCCTCCACGTATTTTGGGTGTTCCATGCCTACGGTAATGAAGGCGGACACATCGCGCCCCATGAACTTGTCACTAAAAATAGCGGTGTACCGTTCGATACAGCCGCTGTTTTCCATTTTACGCATACGCTCGATGACCGCCGACGTGGAAAGGTTCACCCGCTCCGCTATGCTGGAAGCATTCATCCTGGCATTATCCTGCAAACAGGTCAGAATTTGAATATCCGTTCTGTCCACGATCCTCACGCTCCGTATTTTTTTCTTAATTATAAACTATATGAATCATAATTTCAATTATATTTCCGCATATCGAGAATATATTTCGTTATGCAGGAAGAGGCAGCATTTGTTTGCGCCAACCGTTCCCTTCCCCCCTTCTCACCGAAAAATTTTACGCAATCGGAGCCGATCCAGCCAAATGCTTTGCGTGTCAAAAAAGGACTTGACTTTTTTCTGCCACGATGCTAATATATCCAAAGTCGAAAGACGGAAGGATTATTTCTGGGTGTAGCGCAGTTTGGTAGCGTGCTTGAATGGGGTTCAAGAGGCCGGAAGTTCAAATCTTCTCACCCAGACCAAACAATAGAGGCAGGATGTTTCCTGCCTCTTTGTAATTTATTCGATTGTTTAGCGGCGCTCATTCAAAAGCGTAGTCGCTCTCTCAACGGGAAATACATCTTCTATCTCCTGCACCTCGAATTTTGATTTGTCGAGTTGGGATTGGCCTGTGAGCGAAAGATATTCGGAAATCACCTTTTTGTCGATGATGATCCTTCCGCTACCCGCCCAATGACGATCCGTACCGTCCTTCTTTATTCCGGATATCCAGTATTGGTAACCTGTCTCGATATCCACGTGATTTCCGACGCCGCCGTTGGATCTTTGAAAAGCGTGGTCGTTAAAATATATGGTTTTACCCGTCTTTGAAATCTTTACTCTTCCGATCCAGGCCGGCCCATCATCCCGATATCCGGTTTTCAATTCAATATAACGAAGCTCCACGGAATACGATCCTCTTTGGATATATAAAGTATGTATATGAGCGAAAAGGTCTAAGGATGGTTGGGATCGATGGTGGCCGTGGGCAACAGGTACCCTTCCTCGTGGAGGAAGTCCTCAGTGTCGTTTTTGATGCCCAGGACATGCTCTGTCATAGTCGAGATCCATTGGGACAGATTGCCGGACAGGAACCCCTTTTCATTTAACTTGAACAAAACAAAGCCGGCTAGAACGACGATAAGCACGACGGCGCCGATAAAACGGGTGATAGATTTCATAGGTCACATACACTCCTTTCCAGGAATTGACGTTAGTATAACATAAACGGCGAAGGTCAATCGGAAATATTGTGTGAAATCCGTATGACCTCCGTGTTACGGATGGCCGCCTCAATCATAGGTTCGAAGTCCACCAAAGCTTCGCTCTCGCGTAGTTTTTGGACCTGGGGCCTGGTGACGGGGTGCTGGGGGACAAACACCGTACAGCAGTCCTCATAGGGCAGGATGGAGGTTTCGAAGGTGCCGATCTTTTTGGCCCGCTCGATGATCTCCTCCTTGTCAAAGCCGATAAGGGGCCGAAACACGGGCATGTCCACGGCATCGTTGGTGACGGCTAGGCTTTCGATGGTCTGGCTGGCCACCTGGCCGATGGATTCCCCGGTGATAAGAGCCAGGCACCCGCAGCTACGGGCCGTGCGCTCGGCGATCTTCATCATCAGCCGCCGCATGAGTACTGTAGTCTCCGAGGCGGGACACTTGTCATAGATGGTGGTTTGGATGTCCGTGAAAGGAACCAAATACAGGTCGAAGGCACCGGCGAATTGGGATACGATCCGGGCCAGCTCCACCACCTTGTCCCGAGCCCGTTCGCTGGTGTAGGGGTAGCTGTAGAAGTGGATGGCAGACAAGGCCACGCCTCGCTTGGCGATCATGTATCCCGCCACCGGACTATCAATACCGCCGGAAATCAAGAGCATAGCTTTGCCGTTGGTACCCACCGGCATGCCTCCGGCGCATGGGATCTCACCGGTGTACAGAAAGGCTTTGTCCTGTCGGATCTCCACGGTCAAGGGTATCTCGGGATGATGCACGTCCACCTTCAAATTGGGATAAGCCTGGAGCAGCTCGGCCCCCAGTTCCCGACAGATCATCTCTGAAGTCATGGGGAACCGCTTGTCTGCCCGACGGGCGAATACCTTGAAGGTCCTGGGCTCGTCCCGATAAGCCGCCATAAGCCGAATGGCCATGGCGCGGACCTCCTCCCAGGTTTTCTCGCCGCAGGCAGCGATGGATACGGAATGGATACCGAAGACTTTTTGAAGTCGTCCGGCATATTCCTCCAAATGTTCTTCCGGCAAATCATAGACAAAGATGCGACCCTGTTCCCGCACCACACGAGGCTTGGCGTCCGAGAGGGCCTCTTCTATCTTCTCCACCAGTTTTCGCTCGAAGAAGGGACGATTGAGCCCCTTGAGATGTATCTCCGCGTATTTCACGACAAGTGCGCTATTGTTCATCTTATCTTCTCCTGTATTTCCTCAAAAATTTGACTTGATCCGAAACGATCTGAGCGGCTTTGTCCATTTCCTCCATCGTGTTGAAGGGACAAAGGCTGAAGCGGATGACCCCCTCCTGTCGTGGGCCCACTATTCCGGCAGCTGTCAGGATGCGATTCTTTCCCGCCTTCCTTGCTGCGCAGGCTGAGCCCGTGGACACGCACACGTTGAACTGTTCCAGTGCGTGGAGCAACACCTCTCCCCTGACCCCCATAAAGGAAAGATTCAAAATGTGCGGCGAAGCCTCATCCAAAGAGGGACCGTTGAGGATCACGTCCGGGATGGTCATGAGATCCTCATACAGACGACGCTTGCAGACGCGCATGTTCTGCCGCCACAGAGACAGGTTCTGCTCATACAGCGAAACCGCTTTCTCCATACCCAGTATACCGGGAACGTTCAACGTGCCGGAGCGCAGGTTGTTTTCCTGCCCCCCACCCATCTGGCCGCCGCCAAACCGTATGCCTGTACGTTTGTATAACGCGCCTACGCCTTTTGGCGCATGGAACTTGTGGGCGGAAACGGAATACAGGTCTACTCCCAGGTTCTCTGTATCTACCTTCAAATATGCTTGAACGCCATCTGCGTGAAACACAGCTTTAGGCGCATAGCGCCGCACCAGGCGGGACGCAGCCAAGAGGTCTGTCACCGTGCCCAGTTCGTTGTTGACATGCATCATGGATACCAGCGCCGTATCCTCCGTCAACGCATCCCGCAGGGCAGCCAAATCGGGATATCCCTGCTCATTCACAGGCAGGATCACGATGTCTGCATTCTGACTATGCTTCAAGAACTGGACCGTCTCGAACACCGAAGGATGCTCCACAGCCGTGGTTATGACCCGTATGGGACCATGCCAGCCTTTGAGGCTGCCAAAAACAGCGGCATTGTTGCTTTCCGTTCCGCCGGAAGTGAAGATGATCTCCTCCCGTTTTGCCCTCAGAGGCCGAGCCATCACAGCTCGCGCTTCGTTAACCCGTTTCTCCGTTCGAGCGCCGTAGGCATAGGCTGCAGCCGGATTGAAATACTCTTCCGTCATAGCCTGCACAGCGGCCTGGGCACACTCCGGCAATGTGCGCGTAGTGGCACTGTTATCCAAATAAATCATTTTTCATTCCGTCCTGTCGCAATATACTCTATGCTATTCAAAAGCAGGCAATAGAGTGTCGATCCATACGATGGCAATATTTATATCATAATAAATGGGAAGGTACAATGTAAAATAATCAATGCGTTCACAATTGTTTACATATTCGTCATGTATCGGCAACAAAACCTCAACAAACCTTTTTTATAATTTATACTGTTTCTATGTAAATATGTCCAAGGAGGATATTTTATGATTTGCAAAAAATGCGGAGCCTACAATCCCGACCACGCAAATTTCTGCAAAGTCTGTGCCGCTAATCTGAAGGATCAAGCGGACACGGTTGATGCTGCATCTGTCGCGGAAGCGGAAGAGGCTGTCGAAAAGGAGATCCGTCCCCGGCGTGGCAATGTGAAAGTACCTGATTTTTCCGCTGTACGCCGAGCCGGAAGCTTCACGGCTGCCACCAAGGCAGAGAAGCCTGCCGCAGACGAGATCGAGGACGCTAAGGATGTGGATGAGGAAGAAGAGGAAGAGGTAAAGCCCGCCAAACAACAGTCTTCCTTTTCCCGGCCCGCTCCATCTGCAAAGAAACGCCGCGTCGTTGACGAAGAGGATGAAGAAGACGACGAGGATGACGAGGACGAGTACGACGATGAGGAGGAAGTAAAGCCCGCCACCAAAAAGAAATCTATCTTCTCCCGAGCCGCCTCCGCAAAAAAGCGTCCCATTGATGATGACGACGAAGAAGACGATGACGAATACGATGAGGATGACGAGGACGATGAGGACGATGAGGATGAAGAAGCGCCAAAATCCTCCGCCAAAAAGTCTTTCTTCTCGCGCGCCGTTATGAAAAAACGTCCTGTAGACGAGGATGAAGATGACGAGGGCGATGAGGACGACGAGGACGAAGACGAGGAAGCGGACGACGAAGAGGACAGCGACGTCGAAAAGCTCGAATCCGAACCTAAAACATCCCGTTTTGCCCGACCTGTCAGCAAAAAGCGTTCGATTAGGGACGATGATGACGACGAGGACGACGAGGACGACGATGATGACGAGGACGAGGAATTGGATGATGAGGATGACGATGGCTATGAAGAATACGAGCCTACACCTCCTCGCCGCAAGAAAGCCAGCCACAGTCGCGGCAAAAACGGTGACGGCTTTAATATCGTCGCTGTACTGATCGTATGCCTGGTTGCTATCCTGCTTGTTATCGTAGGTATCATTGTCGTTGGGAACATGAAGCCCGCCATGAAGAGCAAGCTGCCTTCCTTCCTGCAGTTCAATTGCTCCGGCAAAGCGACCACCGAAAAGGATCCTCAGCCGCAAAAGCAGGCCAATGTTCCCTCCGCCGATACTGTCCAGACCACCAGTCCCACCGACGCGCCTGTCACCGGAACCTCCGTGGACTTCTCGGCCACAAATCTGGAGAGGATCATTGACAAGGAGGGTCGGCCCTGCATCAGCATCAGCATGGTAGCTCGTCCCGGCGACACGGTGACCATCGTGCTGCCCAATCAGGACGATTACGTGGTGCAAAACAATGAATCCACGGATCAACCCTATCTGATGACCATCTTTGAGTCTTGTTACTATCCTAACAAGCCCCTGACGGATCCTGTCTACACGGTGACGCCTCAAATCATCGTGACCCATGCCGACGGTACGGAGGAATCGCTGCACGTGGATTCCTTCGACATCGAATTCCCTTCCATCAGGTTAGAGCTGAAGGACCCTGTCCAGGACTCCATCACGGAAAGCGGCGTCATGGTCGCCGAAGACAACACTCTGCTCATCAAAGGTCAAGTGGACGATCATACCGTAGCCGTAACCGTGAATGGTAACCCTGTCACCAATATGTACACGGGCGGTAACTTCGACTATCTCTACACGCTGTCTGGCGATGAATCCGAAACGGTGACCATTGAAGCTTCCAAAGCCGATTATGTGTCCACCAGCATGACCTTCACTGTAAACCCCTATGTGTTTATTCCGGAAACCATGCAGCTTACGGTGGAGACGGACATCCTCAAGCTGAAGGCCGACAAGAACCGAAATGTTACCGTGACCGGCACAACCGAACCTGGGGCAACGCTGACAGCTTCTCCTGCGGCTGAATATCAGACATCCGTGGTTTGCGGCGCTCCCACCGTGGACGCTGAAGGCAACTTCTCTTTCGAAGTGACCTTCGATCAGAATTACTATGGCACCGCTACCATTAACCTTCACGCCAAAAAGGAAGGCTTTGAGGAGGGAGAAACCAGCTGCGTCGTTTCCCGTATGTATGCGGATCAGAAGTCCGCTGTGGCCGGATATAGAAAGACTAAGTCCTACCACGAGGTGTACAAAGGCATCAAGTTCGAGGATCTCCTTTCCGATCCCACCAAGGCCGGGCTCTACCGCTTAGCTGGCTGGGTCAGAGCTTTTGATGCTGAAACCGGTGTGATCACCATGGAGATAGAGAGTGCCAGAAACGCGAAATCTACCGTCTATGTGCTGAACGGCAGTGATAAGTTCGAACCTGACAAGCACATCGGCGACAAATATTTCTTGTACTGCACGATGAACGGACTCTATACCGACGGTTCCAGCCTGTTTGCTACCGTCTGGTTCATCAAGGCAATCAAATGAAGATCTGGGCCAAGGTCCTTCAGGATCATAGGATCATGCGTGAGACCGTGCGGGAGTTTTCTTCCGCACGGCCTCGCGATATGGAGGGATGGAGCGTGCTCCTGCACGAGCTCTGCCAGGATCTGGATCTGTGTCGTCCTGTGTTTTTACGTAAGCATTTGAATGATCTCACGCATTTTTCTCGTGTCGTTTTCAGGCCTGCCGACTTCATCGAACCCGTAGATTTTGACCAATTCGAAGTGGAGATCCTCCCTGAGAAGAAAAAAAGAAGCGCTGACCCCTATTCTTTTGCATAAATCTCCTTCTTTCATGGCACCCTACTGTCGAAAGGAGTGGCAAAGGAATGAACGTTATTGCTCTGATCATAATGGTTATCGGCGCTTTGAACTGGGGCCTTATCGGGTTGTTTCACTTTGATTTGGTGGCGGCTCTCTTGGGCAACATGACTACCTTCTCCCGGATCGTATACGCTCTGGTCGGCATTGCCGGTATTTGGGGCATTGCGATGCTTTTTCAGCGAAACGTGCGGCACACGGGAGAATACTCCGACTGACCAAATCCAAGGCCTGCCCATGGGCGGGCCTTCTCTTTACAGAAAAATGATAATGAAGTATACTAAGGTATAACTCATCAGGAGGATCAGCAGATGAAGATCGCGTTGATCACAGGAGCGTCCGGCGTCATTGGCACAGCCTGCGCAAAGGCATTGGCTAACCGAGGATACGCTTTGGCGCTCCAGTTTCACCGTCATGCCGAACGAGTGCAAACCCTGCTTCAGGCGCTTTCCGACGATACCCCTGTTCTTGTCCAGCCTGCCGATATCACACAAGAATCGGATGTTTCTGCGCTTTTTACCGCCATCCAAACCTGTCTTGGACATATTGATCTGTTGGTAAATTGCGCCGGTGTTGCTTTACCGCAGACAATACTTTCAGATGTGACGGAAAGCGAGATGGATCTTGTTTATTCGGTCAACGTGAAAGGAGCCATGCTGCTCACCAAAGCCGCTATCCCCCACATGCTGATGAAGGAGGGCGGCGCCATCATCCATATTTCCTCCCTATGGGGCATCACGGGAGGATCATGCGAAGCGGTTTACTCCGCTTCCAAGGGCGCGTTGAACGCCTTTGTCAAGGCTATGGCCAAGGAACTGGCTCCATCCCGTATACGGGTGAACGCTGTAGCGCCCGGATTGGTCCCCTCCCCCATGAACGCCGCTCTCAGCGAACAGGATTTGGAAAGCTTTCGTCAGGATACGCCTTTAGGGCAACTTGTCGCCCCTGAGCAGGTAGCCGAAGCAGTGTGCTACCTTGCCGATGCGCAAATGGTCACCGGACAGATCCTATCTGTGGACGGCGGAATAGTTATATGATCCTTTTTTGTGTTCACAGGAGGGGGCAGTGGCATGTGGCAACCCCGTAACAATCATACGGATGAAGGATTCCTGCCTATAGACAGGATCATACTCCACGCCGATTGCAACAGCTTCTTTGCCTCCGTGGAATCTATCGACCATCCTGAATATAAAAATGTACCCATGGCCGTATGCGGCGATCCTGAGCTTCGTCACGGCATTATTCTGGCTAAGAACGAGCTGGCTAAGGCCTATCATATTCAAACCGCCGAAACTATCTATAGTGCGAAAAAGAAATGCCCTGACCTTCTTTTGGTTCAGGCCCATCACGAAAAATACGCGACGGTTTGCGAACGAATCAACGCTATCTATGAGAGTTACACTGACCTGGTGGAGCGTTTCAGCATAGATGAAAGTTTTCTGGATGTGACCGGGAGCCGCCATTTGTTTGGTTCGGGCAAGGAGATTGCCGACAAATTGCGTCAGCGCGTCCGGGAAGAGATCGGCATAACCGTTTCCGTAGGCGTATCCTTCAACAAGACCTTCGCCAAAATGGGTTCGGATTATAAGAAACCCGATGCTACCACGGTCATCTCTCGGAAAACTTACAAAGAGTTGCTGTGGCCGCTGCCCATTGAGGAGCTACTGTTTGTCGGTCGATCCGGCGCCAGCCTGCTGCGCGAACACGGCATATTCACCATCGGCGATCTTGCCCAAGCGGATCCGGGATCCCTTGCCTTCTATGGAAAAACGGGCATAAGCCTGCAAAGAGCCGCCCGCGGAGATGATCTCTCCCCCGTACTTCCCGCCGACCACGAGGACCAGCCCAAAAGCATCAGTCATGACGTGACCTTCGATCACGATCTGGTGGATATGTCTGAAATCCTGGCTGGTTTGACCCTGATCTCCGATCAGGTGGGTACGCGTCTCAGACACAAAAAACTGTACGCTTCCGTGGTGCAGATCCAGATCAAAGATACGAGCCTGAAGGTCACCAGCCGCCAGAAACGGTTAGCCGAATATACCTGCAGCACACGGCGTATCCGGGATACTGCAGCCGAGCTGTTGCGTGAAAATTGGCCGGAGACAAAGCCAATCCGAATGATGAGCGTTGGCGTCACCGGTCTAAGTCAAGACGGTGCTCAGCAGCTTAGCATGTTATCTGATATAATCGCAACGGAAAAGCAGCAGCGTTTGGACAGCGCTGTAGATACCATACGGGCCAGATATGGATCGGATGCGATCCTTTTTGGCCGAAAGATATAGACGTACTATTATAATTTTATAATATATTGAGAGTAGGGGCTGACAAGCGTATGCGCAAGCATTCGATTCAGAGCCTCAATTGCCCCCTAAACTCCATTTCCCCTGATAGTATTCCTCTCGAGCATACTCCCGAAGGCACCGCACCCAAATCTTCTTGCCTGCGCTGTTCAAATGAAATCTGTAATCGCCAGCGCTCAATTCGCGGGGAAGAAAGCCCTCGTCGTCCCGAATGTGGTCCGAAAGCTCAATGAACCCATACCCCTTCTCCTTGCAATACTCTCGAAGCATGTTATTTATCTCAATATTCTGCTCAGCGGTAAGGTTCACCTGTTTTGCATACTCTTTAACCATGGGGACAATGGAATGAACGTAGATTTCCAGATCCGGATGATCCTGCAGCACAATCTGGATCAAACCATCATAAGCGGCAATATACTCCTGGGGAGAGAACCAGCGAAGATCGCTGGCTCCCAGCATGATGAATAGCCGTTTGACTCCCAGTGTGGTGACCACTTCGGAGATGGTCATATACTTGCTACGAAGCTTCAATTCCGGCGTTCTCTTTTTTTGCTCGCACTCGTATGCTTTTTTCAACGTCAATGCGCTGGCGTATACAAGCTTAACGTCGCCAAGACACGTATGATTCTTATACCGTTCATCGTTCACATAAAGGGTGAGCCCACCCACGATGGAATCGCCCACAATAGCGGAATCGGAAAACCATCCATCCAAATATCCTGCATCCAGTTGCTCATCGCTGACGGGATCGACCTGAGGCGCAGATTCCGCCGCTTCCTGATCCGGCTTGGAAAGAGTATCCTCCGGTATCGTGGTATCCGGGGTGGTGGCAGGATCCGTTGCTTCTTCCGATTCGGTTCCGATGATAAGTGTCTTTATAGAAGCTTGCTGTGCGATCGATTCCACCATGGGAACGACAGGATCACTGACTGTTCGATCGGATCCGTCCAATGTGGCAGTATGGCCGAAGAACACACCAAGGAATACGCCCACAAAACAAACCGAATATAAAAGATGCTTCATCTCAGCCTCACATTTCTTTGATTTTTGTTAATAATACCATATGAGTCCAAAATAGTCCATAATCATTTTTATCGCCATATATAAGAAAGAGACGGTGTGAAACCGTCCCTTTCCATTGAACATTATTAATCTTATTTGATCTCGCAGGTGGCGCCGACGGCCTTGAAGGCTTCGACGATCTTCTCGGCATCTTCCTTGGAAATGCCTTCCTTGACGGGGGCGGGAGCGCCATCGACCACAGCCTTGGCTTCCTTGAGGCCCAGACCGGTCTGCTCACGGACGACCTTGATGACCTTGATCTTCTCGGGGCCGACTTCCTTCAGGATGACGTCGAACTCGGTCTTCTCTTCCACGGGCTCAGCGGCAGCGGCGGCGGGGCCAGCGGCGACGACGGCGCCGGCAGCGGCGGA
>JAEEGL014775338.1_pt1 | contig 16995 bp, 16 predicted proteins | sample 9134231 | NCBI WGS metagenome assembly JAEEGL01 (sample SAMN16246548, study PRJNA631951) | gut metagenome | biome: gut microbiome; feature: rumen; material: fiber-attached | host: Bos | place: Iran: Karaj | collected 2018-10
CATAGACCATATATGGATGAAATTCATATTAAATGTCCTGATTGTGGCAAAGAAATGTTAAGAGTTAAAGAAGTAATTGACTGTTGGTTTGATTCTGGTGCAATGCCATTTGCTCAATATCATTATCCATTTGAAAACAAAGAATTATGGGAAAGTCAATATCCAGCAGATTTTATCGCTGAAGGAATTGATCAAACTAGAGGATGGTTCTATTCATTATTAGTTATTGGTGTCTTTATGACAGGTAAAAGTCCATATAAGAATGTTTTAGTTAACGAACTATTATTAGATAAGAATGGTCAAAAGATGCACAAATCTAAAGGTAATGTCGTTGAACCATTTAGTACAATTGAAAAATATGGTGCTGATGCTGTTAGATGGTATTTAGCCTATGTATCACCAACTTGGACACCTTTAAAGTTTGATGAAGAAGGATTAAAAGAAGTACATAGTAAGTTCTTTAATCCATTTAAAAACACTTATTCATTCTTCCAAACTTATGCTAATATCGATAAGATTGATATTAAAGAGTGTTTTGTACCAGTTAAAGATAGAGAAGATATCGATAAATGGATACTTTCTAAATACAATAAATTAGTTAAAGAAGTAACAAAGGAAATGGATAACTTTGATTTAAATGCTGTCGTTAAATTAATAACAACCTTTGTTTCAGATGATTTATCTAACTGGTATATTAGAAGAAATAGAGATAGATTCTGGGGTAGTGAACTAGATAATTCTAAGAAGAGTGTTTACATGACTACTTATGAAGTATTAACAGGTGTTTGCAAACTAGCAGCGCCAATTATTCCTTATACAACAGAAGAGATATATACAAAATTAACTTTTGAAGAATCTGTTCATCTTAGAGACTATCCAGTATGTGATGAAAAACTAATTGATGAAAAATTAGAAGAGAAGATGGACTTGGTAAGAGATATAATAAGTCTAGGTAGAGCAGCTAGAGAAGATGTTAAAATTAAAGTAAAACAACCTTTAAAAGAAGTATTATTAGATGGAAAAGATAAAAAAGTTATTGGTAACTTAGATAAGTTAATTAAAGAAGAATTAAATGTAAAAGAAATAGTTTTTGTCGATGATTTAAAAGATTATATGAATTTTACAGTTAAACCAAACTTTAAAAATGCAGGACCTTTACTAGGTTCAAAAATAAAAGATTTTTCAAACTTCTTATCTAATCTATCAGAAGAAGATATTTTAAAAATAAGAAATGGTGAAACAATTAATTTTGAAGATAAAGAGATAGATAATTCACTAGTAGATATAGTAATTAATTCAAAAGAAGGATTTAATGTATCTGTTTTAAATAACAAGTTTGTAATTTTAAATACTACTTTAACAGAAGATTTAATCAATGAAGGAATTGCAAGAGAATTAGTATCTAAGATTCAAAATTTAAGAAAACAAAAAGAATTTAATGTAGCAGATAGAATTAATACTTACTATAATGGTGATGAAAAGTTAGAAAAAGTATTAAAAGACTTTGAAAAGTACATCAAAAATGAAACATTAACAATTGAATTTATTAAGAAAGAAGATTTAAAAGATAAATTAGAAATAAATGACATTGAATGTTACTTAGATGTAGAGAGAATAAATAATTAATTTATTCTCTTTTTATTTTTTTATGTTATAATTATTACATAATAGAGAGGTATTTATAGTGAGTAAACAGAAGAAAATATTAACTTTTATTTGTTTGTTACTGGCCCTAGATGGGATTTTTATCGTGGGATATGAATACATCAACAAAAAAATATTAATTGCTTATGATGATATGAGTGTCGATATTTTTATGAAAGAAAATAAAAATGTTGTTGTTGAAGAAGAAAATAAAAAAGTTACTAAAGAAAAAGAGATAAAAGTAGAAGTACAAGAAACAAAAAAGGTAGAAACTAAAAAAGAAATATATGATTATGTGGCAATACTTGAAATACCTAAAATAGAGTTAAAAAAAGGATTGGTAGACATTAACTCTAAAGATAATAAAGTTAGTAAAAATATTCAAATTATGAAGTCATCTAACTTTCCGGATGTTGACAAAGGAGTATTTATTTTAGCATCACACTCTGGAACTTTAAAAGTGTCTTATTTCTCAAAATTATATAAAGTAAAAACAGGTGACTATGTTTATGTATATTATAATAATGTTAAATATATATATAAGATTACTAAAATTACTTATATTGCAAAGACTGGTATGTTACCAATAGAAAGAGATCCTAATAAGACATCAATAGTACTTATAACATGTACGTATGGAAATAAAAAGACTCAAACAGTATATACTGGAGAGCTTGTTAAAAAAGAAGGATATTAGAGGTGATATGTTATGAGTAATAATGCCTATGAACTTGGTATGAATGAATACTTTAAACTTATATCTTCTAATACTAGCTTAATTATTTTAGCAGTAGTTTGCGTTCTAATAATTGGCTTATTAATCTTCTTATACTTTAAAAAGAAATATAAGTTATTAATGATTATAACACTATCTATAGCATCTATTTTTCTAATAGGAGCTTGGATAATGTATTATAGTATCTTATTAGAAGCTTTAGATAATTTTGTTCAAAGTGTAGTTAATATTATGGTATTTCCTAAAGTATCATTCTTAATTTATTTATTTGTATTCTTCTTAGTATTTAGTGCTTTATTTGGAATATTTGATAAGAAAACTAAACATGTTAAATTACTAAATGGTATTTTCATAAGTTTATTTAGTTTAATTTTTATATCTTTGTCTATAGTGATGGTTAAATATAAATTAGATTTTAACGAAGGAATACTTTTATATAAAAATAATTTATTTTTATTCTTAATGCAGACATATATAAGAGTTTTTCTTGTTTGGATAGTTGCATTTATCGTTGTATTTTGCTATGATTTAATAGTAGGTAAGGAGTAAGGTATATGAAGAAATTTAAAAAGTTTTTGAAAGAGAAAAAAGTAATAATCATTTGTATCTTAGCATTCTTAGTATTTGGTGGAGGATTATATTTAATATTTACTAAATATGATATTGGTCACCATGGTGGAAGATATAATGCTGATAATGTTATTGATTGTTCGTTTACTAATCCATATGAAAGAGATATCTTATCTCACCATCAAATAATTGGTGAAGATGGAAAGGCCCATCGTGCAGGATTGTGGAGATTAAATAGTAGTTCTCAAGGAAGTACTGGAGCATACTGCGCACAATATGGTGGAGATTTGAAGAAAAACACTACATATTGTAGAGTAGAACTTGAAGATGATAATAGTTATGGTTTTGATGCTAAGCATTTAAGAGCGGTATTAACAAATAGTTTCCCATATTTATCAGTTGAAGAAATAAGAGCAAATGTTAAGAAATACTTAGATGCTAATGGTAAAGATTCATCATGGGTAAGTAATCTTAATGTTCAAGAGATAATGTCAGGAACGCAAGCAGCAATTTGGTATTATACAAAGGGTATATCAGTTACTAAATTAAATCAAGTTGTCAGTTATTATAAAGACTTACCAAAAACAATATCAAGTAATTATAAATTTGATAATGATTATACTAAAACATTGTATCGAAACAAATGTGCTAATAATGATTGTGCAACATATGTAACAGATGAAAGTGAAGCAAAAATTATGGTTGATGGATTTAGAGATTATTTAATTTCATTAGCAGGACTTGATAAGAAGAGTGTATCCGTTTCAGAGGCAATCAGTGTAATTAGTAAGAATGCTACTTATGCAGATGGCATATATACATATACAGTTGAATTTGGAGTTAAAAATAGTAAAGTAACATTAAAATCTAGTGATATAACATTCTATGAAGATAAAGATTTAACTAAAAAGATTACAGATGCAAAAAGTGAAACTAAAGGTAAAAATATTGTTTATACAGTTCAAAGAAAAGACGATGCACCAATATATGCTCAAGTAACTGGTACTTCAACAATGATAGTTCCTTACTTCTATTATTCACAAGGAGTTAGTTATCAATCAATGATTAATGTTGCAGTTAAAAGCATCAATGAGAAGAAAACAGTAACAGTTGATAACAAGATAGGTAGTGTATCTATTTCTAAGAAACGTGCAACAGGTAGCGATGAGTTACCAGGAGCAAAATTAGTCTTAAAAGATAAGAGTGGAAAAGTAATAGAAGAATGGACATCAACAAAGGATCCTAAAGTAATACATAACTTAGCATTAGGTGAATACACTTTAACGGAAGATGCAGCACCAGAAAACTGTGTTAAATCAACTGAAGAAGTAACAATCATTATTAAAGATAATGAAATAGTATCAACAGAAATGCGTAATAAATGTTCTGATTCATTAACAATATCTAAAAAAGAGTTAAATGGAACAGATGAGTTACCAGGGGCAAAATTAGTTTTAAAAGATAGTAATGGTACTGTAATAGAAGAATGGACATCAACTAAGACAGCTAAAGTTATTAAAGGACTAGAACCAGGTAAATATACTTTAACTGAAACAGCAGCACCAGAAAACTGTAAAAAAGCATCAGAGACAATGACTATTGAAATTACAGATAAAGGTAATAAAATAAGCAAGACTATTTATAATAAATGTTCTGATACAGTAGTTATATCTAAAAAGAAAGTTTCAGGAACAGATGAATTGCCAGGAGCAACATTAACTTTAAAAGATTCTAAAGGTACCGTAGTAGAAGAATGGGTATCAACTAAAACACCTAAAACAATTAAGGGATTAGAACCAGGCAAATACACTTTAACTGAGGTAAAACCACCTGAATATTGTCTATTAAGTCAAGAGACTATAGAAATTACAATAACTAATGCTGGTAAGACCTTTGGTAAAGAAATGTTAAATGTTTGCCCTGATAAATATAAAATATCAAAACGTTTAATTACAGGTGGTAATGAATTACCAGGTGCTAAGATGCAAGTATTAAATTCTGAAGGAACAGTAGTAGATCAATGGGTATCTACAGTTGAACCTCATATGTTTGGAGGATTCCCTGCAGGAGAATATACTTTAGTTGAAAAAGGTGCACCTGATGGTTGTAAGTTGAGCAAAGAAGAAATTAAATTTATAGTTACTGAAGAAGGAGTAACTAATGAATTAGAAATGCTAAATGCTTGTGTACCAGCGACCGGATTAAGTGTAAAAGCAATATATTACATTTGTGGAAGCTTATTCTTACTACTAGGTGTAGGATTAATAATTATAAATAAAAAGAAAAAATTAGTATAAAAAACAAAAGATTGGGTTGTGTAAACCTAATCTTTTGTTTAGTTAATTACTTGACTGTATAAATGTGTATACATATAATTAATTTAGAATACACAATGTTAGTTAGATATTAAAGCTAAGATTTATGAAGTTATTTAAATTTAAAAGATCGAGGTACAAACATGGAAAAACGTAATCGAGAAAAAAAGAATAAGGAAAAATTACCAGTATTTATAATAGCATTTGCTGGTACAATATTGTTGACATGTGGAGTTATTTATCTGTTTAAAGATGCAACATCACTTGGTGGCGATTTTAATGCTATTATGAATACTAATATGTTTGATGGCGGTGGTAAAATGGCCCAATGCAAAGTAGCAAATTGCGAAAAATGTAGCAGAGATAATTATTGCTCCAGATGTAAGAGCAACTATAAAGTAGTAAATGGTAAATGTGTAGCAGTCAAAAATTGTTATAAATATGGGAGCAATATTAAACATACATACAATGCTAATGGCGTATTAGTATCTTCTACTTGGACTAGTAACGGTAAAGAGTGTATAACTGATTTGGGAAAAATGACGAAATCTGAATGCGATAAAAAAGGTGGAAGTTTTTACTCTATTTATAAATGGTGTACTGCGAACGCAGGAAAGTGTACTTGTTATCATTAAAAAAGTAGAGGTAACTCTACTTTTTTTTCTCTTGATAAGCTTTTTTAGTTCGTTCTATTTCTTTTAATGCTTCTTCTTTACTGTGATATCCAAAAGTTTTAACTTCTATTTTTTGAAGTATTTTGTATGTCTCAAAGAAATTCTTTATTTCTTCTTTAGCATGTTCTGTTAAATCATCTATTTCATTGATTGTATCATATCTTGGATCAACGTTATTAACAGCGATTATTTTGTTATCACCATATCCATTATCAATACTTTCTAAGTATCCAATAACTCTAGCATCTACTAAACAACCAGGGAAAGTAGGGTCTGTTGTTAAAACTAGAATATCAAGTGGGTCACCATCATTAGCTAGAGTTTCATCAATAAATCCATATTCTGCTGGATAAGTCATTGTAGAGTATTGAACTCTATTTAACTTAATTCTTCCTCTTTCTTTATCGATTTCATATTTGTTTTTTGTTCCCATTGGTATTTCAATGGTTGCTTCAATTATATTATTCATTTTATCACCCATATTAATTATATAATATTTAACTATTTTTGTCTTTATTTAGTTTTATAAATTCTCTTAATATTTTTGTAATAGCACGTTTTTCAATTCTTGATACATAACTTCTTGATATTTTTAAATCTTTAGCAATCTCTTTTTGCGTTTGTTCATCATGATTATTTAGTCCATATCTTTTTACTATTATTTCTTTTTCTCTATTATTTAGAGCATTTAAATATTTTGTTAATAATTTGATATTATCTTTGGTGTTAATATCTTCTAAATAGTCTGGTTTAGGAGCTTTAACAATATCTAAGATTGTTATTTCGTTTCCTTCTTTATCAAAACCAATTGGGTCGTCTAAACTAATATTATTACTATTTTTTTTATTTGATCTAAAATACATTAATATTTCATTTTCAATGCATTTTGCACAATAAGTAGTTATTTTAGTGGAGTGTTTCAAAGAATATGAATCAATGCCTTTTATCAAACCGATAGTACCAATACTAATTAAATCATCAACATCATTTGTTTGATGTTCAAACTTTTTTACGATATGGGCTACTAATCTTAAATTATGTTCAATTAAAATATTTCGAGCGTTTTTATCTTTTTCTAATAATAATTTTATGTACTTTTCTTCCTCTTCTTTAGATAATGGATCTAAAAAAGCTTTATTGGAATAAGAAGTAGTAAAGAATAAGCAAGTTTTTAATAATTCAATTAAATTTAATAACATAATACCTCCTAATAAAGTTTATATTTAATAATTAAAAATATCATATATTTTTATGATATAATAACCTTAAGAGGTGCGTTATGAAAGAAATTGATGAAAGTAAATATTCTTATATACCATGTACTGAAGAACTAAGGCAGGAATTAAAGCCAAGATTAATGAAAGATACAGGGTTAACTAAGTTCTTATCTAGTGATATATCAAAAAATTCTAGTCTTATTTGTTATGATAATAATATAATAGGTTTTTATTCTGTTAAAGGGTATCCTGATGGAGAGTTACAACTTGGTATTTTTGAGGAATATCGTGGGCAGGGACATGGCAAGAAGTTAACTGTTAAAATAACTAATGATTGTTTTAATAATGATAATTATCGTTCATTATATCTTTTATGTAGACCAGATAATGTTATTTCTCAAGCCTCTGCAAAAGCATCTGGCTTTAGAAGAGATTATGATAAAGAGTTGATGTATGAAGATAGAGAATTACCATATATAACATACTATAAGATGAATTATAATTATGATCGTTCAAAGGGAAGATAAGATGGAAAAAAAGTTTAAGATGATCGATGAAAACTTTATTTGTGAAGTATGTGGCAAAGAAGTTACTAAATTAGGATATACTGCAAGAGATCACTGCCCATACTGTTTATCAAGTCTTCATGTTGATGTAAATCCAGGAGATAGATTATGTAATTGTCGCGGTGTTATGGAAGTAATAGGCATGGAAAAAGGTAAAAAAGATGAAATAAAACTTGTTTATAAATGTTCTAAGTGTGGAATGATTAAAAGAAATAAAATGGCTAAAGATGACAATTATGAATTATTGTTAGATATATTAAAGAGGATATAATATGCAAAGATATTTTGTGAAAGAGATTAAAGATAAATTATTTAAACTTAGCGAAAGAGATAGTTATCACTTAGCGAAAGTTATGAGGGCTAAAATAGGTGATGAAATAGAGATAGTTTGTGATAATAAATTATTCCTAGGTAAAATCTTAAATATTGGTAACTTAGTAGATGGAGAGATTATTCAAGAATTAGATTCATCTTTTGTTTCATCAAATATTACAATTGCACAAGCTTTAGTTAATGAAAGTAAGTTTAGCTTAATCTTACAAAAAGGTACAGAGCTTAATGCTAACTCTTTTATACCTTTAATTACTGAAAGATCAGTTATCAAAGTTAATAAAGATTTTGACAAAAAGATTGTAAGGTGGCAAAATATTGTAAATGACGCTTCAAGTCAGTCTAAAAGGTTAAATAGTCCTTTAGTATATAATGTAATGAAAATAAGTGATTTGATAGATTTAGACTATGATTATAAATTTTTATGCAGTGTCAATGAGAAAGATAACTCATTAAAGAAAGAGTTACAAAATATAAATGTTTATGATAGAATATTATTTGTAATTGGACCTGAAGGTGGCTTTACAGATAAAGAAGAAAATCTATTGATTAATAATGGATTTAAAAGAATAACATTGGGTAGTAATGTTTTACGTACTGAAACGGCATCAATTGCCTTATTAAGTATGTTAATATATCATTTTATGAGGTGAAAACCATGTTTAATATTTTGATGGAATTTGGAAGTAATAACTTAATCATTTTAGTTATCTTGTTACTTTTGGTAGTTTTAGCAACTATTATTGTTTTTGTAGTTGATAAAAAGAAAAATAAAGATGAAGTAAGAGAAGCTATCAATAGAATTGATAATGAGAGAGTAAATGAAGTTAGACAAGAAATTCCAGTTGTTAAGGAAGAAATAAAACCAGTTATAGAAGAAGTAAAGAAAGAAGAAAAACCAGTTGTAGAAGTAAAAGAACCTATACCTGAGCCAGAAATAGTTATATCTCCTGTTGTAGAAGAGGAAAAAGAACAAGTAGAAGAAACCATTTATGAGGAAGAAAAAGAGGAAGAAGAGAGAAAAGAAGAGGCTAAACAAGAATTAGAAAGGTTAGAAAAAACTCTTCAAGAAGAAAAAGAAGAACGAGTAGGTCCAACTGATTTTGAAATAGAGCAAGAACGTACAGCAATTATTAATTATGATGAATTAAAGAAAGCTGCTGGTACTATTGAATCTCGCGATGAAAAATTACTACAGGATGAAGGCAATGAACCAATTAGTATTGATGACTTATATAAAAGAGAAAATATTAAAAAAGAAGAAGAAAAACCGGTTGTAGAAGAGGTAAAACCAGTTATAGAAGAAATAAAAGAAGAAGTAAAGAAAGAAGAAAAGAAATTTAAAAATAGTGAGGTTTTATCACCAGTATTTGGAGTAACTAAGGAACATAAAGATTTAGTTAATGATGTGAGACATAGTGAAGTTATGAAAGCAGTTGATATAGAAATTGCTAAGACTGAAAAATTTTTAAAAGAACTAAAAGAATTAAGAGAAAAATTAAATTAATTCTTTTTTCTTAAGGAGAGAAGTATGAAAGTAGGAATATATACTTTAGGATGTAAGGTTAATACTTATGAAAGCAATTATGTAGCAAGTTTATTTAAAAATAAAGGCTATGAACTTGTAGATTTTAATGATATTTGCGACATTTATATTATTAATACATGTTCTGTAACAAATAATAGTGATCACAAGAGTGATAAGATAATTAGACAAGCTATCAAGAAAAATAAAGATGCTTGTATAGTCGCTATGGGATGTCACATGGAATATATTAAAGATAGTATTCCAGATAATATTAATATCGCTATTGGGAACTATAATAAATCTAAAGTTGTAGATTATGTCGAAGAATGGTTTAAAACAAAGAAAAATATTAGAGAATTTAGAGATATGTCTAAAGCAACTTTTGAAGATATGGAAATAAAGTATTCATATGACCATACAAGAGCATTTGTTAAGATTGAAGATGGCTGCAATAATTTTTGTAGTTACTGCGTAATACCATATGTTAGAGGAAGATGTCGCTCTAAAGAATTTAATAAAGTACTAGAAGAGATAAATAGCTTAGTTGATAATAATTACAAAGAAGTAGTTTTAACAGGTATTCATACTGGTAACTATGGAAGAGATATTGGTACTAACTTTTCTAATTTAGTAGAAGAAATATTAAAAACTAATCTTGAAAGACTTAGAATATCATCAATCGAGGTAACGGAATTAGATGATAAGTTTTTAAAACTTTTAGAAAACGAAAAACTATGCAATCACTTACACATTCCACTTCAAGCTGGAAGTGATAAAATATTAAAGTTAATGAATCGTAAATATGATAAAAAGTATTTTTTAGAAATGATTAAAAAGATAAGAGAAGTAAGACCTGACATCTCTATTACAACAGATATTATTGTAGGATTTCCTAATGAAACAGAAGAAGACTTTTTAGAAACATTAGAGTTTTCCAAATTAGTTAATTTTGCTAAAATACATGTTTTTCCATACTCTAAAAGAGATGGCACAGTAGCATCTAAAATGGAGAATCAATTAGATGAAGAGACTAAGAAATGTAGAGCAAGAAAACTAATTGAATTATCAACTGAATTAGAAGATAAATATTATAATAGTTTTATAGGCAAGAAAGAACATGTTTTAATTGAAAAAGTAGTAGATGGTTATAGTTATGGTCATACTAGTAATTATTTATATCTAAAGATTAACAAAGAATTAATACCAAATAATATTTATGAAATAGAAATAAAAAAAGATATGTTTAATAAGGAGTAAAATGCAAATAAAAGGTAATTTCAAAAAAACTTTTTTTAAATCAGATAAGGGCTACCAAGTAGGCCTTTTTAAGGTTAAAGATGTATCGGATGATTTATATAAAGAGCATATTGGGAAATCTATTACCTTTTCAGGATATTTACCACCATTAAATGAAACTGATTATTATTTGTTAGATGGGGAATTTGTTATTCATGAAAAATATGGGTTACAATTTAAAGCAAATAGTTGTGAAGTCTTAAAACCAGAGGGTAAAGACGCAATTGTTATCTTTTTATCCAGTGATATTTTTAAAGGTATAGGGGAAAAAATTGCCAAAAAAATAGTAGATGTTTTTGGTGATGACACTTTAGATGTAATTATGGAAAATCCTAGTAACTTAATGTTAGTACCAGGTATTACTGAAAAACAGAAAAACACAATTGCCACTAGCTTAGAAAAATATCAAGAAAGTTATCAAACAATAATTTATTTGACTAAACTAGGTTTTAATATGAGAGAGTCTCTGCTTATATATTATAAATATTATGGAAATACTAGGAATGTTGTTGAAAATAATATTTATAGTTTAGTTAATGATATTAAAGAAATAAATTTTAAAAAGATTGATAGTTTAAAGGAAAACCTTAATATTTCATCTTTAGATAATAGAAGAATAGAAGCAGGTATAAAATATGTTTTTGATATGGTTGCTGCTACTAAAGGGGATATTTACTTATATAAAGATGAACTTATAAATTATGTAATGAGAGCACTATTAATTAATGAATATGATTTAATTGAAGAGTGTCTTAGTAATTTAATTACTCATTTAGAAGTTATAAATAAGGGTGAAAAGTATTATTTAGATAAGTATTATCAGGAAGAATTATATGTTAGTAAAAGGTTAATTGATTTAACTAGACTAAAAGATGACAAATTAGATCTTAATTTATATGAACATTTAGAAAAAGTTTTTAATATTACATTTAATTCTAAACAAAAAGAAGCGATTATTAAGAGTATTGAAAGTCCATTTTTAATTATTACAGGTGGACCAGGTACCGGTAAAACAACAATTATAAAGGCAATTGTTGACTTGTATTCTAGTCATAATAAAATAGATTACGAAAAGATGATGAAGGAACTTATTTTGCTAGCACCTACTGGCAGAGCAAGTAAAAGAATTAGTGAACTTACAAACTTTCCAGCATCTACTATTCATAGATTTTTAAAATGGGATAAAGATTCAAATACTTTTGGTGTCAACATTAATAATAAAAGTGATGCGAAAATGGTTATTATTGACGAAGCTAGTATGATTGATTTGAATTTGTTTTATAGCTTATTACAAGGGCTACACGATGATACTAAGATAGTTATTGTAGGTGATTATGATCAATTACCTAGTGTTGGCTGTGGGCAGGTATTAAAAGATTTAATTGAAAGTGATTGTTTCTTAGTGGTAGAGTTAAAAGAATTATATCGTCAGAAGGAAACATCTAATATTATTAAATTTGCTTATGACATTAAGAATGACAGTTATGACAATAGTATTTTCTTAGGAGAAGATCTAACTTTTATACCATGTAATAACTCTAATTTAAAAGAAAGATTATACGAAATAGTAAAAGACTATACTTATAAAGACTACGATAAATTTCAAGTGTTAGCACCAATATATGCATATGATAATGGAATTGATGATTTAAATAATTATTTACAAGATATTATTAATCCTAAAAAAGATGATAATTTTATTGCAGTTGGTGAGGAAATATTTCGCGTTAATGATAAAGTTATTCAACTTGTTAATATGCCTGATGAAAATGTTTATAACGGGGATGTTGGTATAGTTGAAAAAATAAGTATAAAACCAAAAGAAATATATGTCAGATATGATGAAAACGTTGTTAAATATACACCTAGTATTTTTGATAATATTAAGCATGGCTTCTGCATTAGTATTCATAAATCTCAAGGTAGTGAATTTGATACAGTAGTTATACCAGTTTTATACAAATATAGTAGGATGTTATATAAAAAGTTAATTTATACTGCAGTTACCCGTTCTAAAAGAAAGCTTTATATACTTGGTGAAGAAGGAGCACTAAAAGAAGCTATTAATAATAATTCTTATAAAGATAGAAAAACGACTTTAAAAGATTTTATAATTGATGGTATTAATCACTAAAATAAGTAAATAATATACTTGAGGTGATTAGATGAAATTAGGCGGTAAAATTTGCTTACATGCAATATCTTTGGTTACAATAGGACTTGTTATAGCATTTTTGTCTTTACCGGATGAGGACAAAGAAGAACTAGCAGATAAAGTGAAAGAAGTAAAGAAAAAGGAACTAAAACTTTTAAACAAATTAGATTAACCCGTTAGGGTTTCTTTTTTTATAAATATATGTTTAACTTTTTTTAATACTTTGATATAATTATGATAGGTGATTTGGTATGTTAAGAAAGAAAAAAGATAAACTTGATGTTGAAAATTTAAATGAAGTTATTTGGACTTCAAGAAAAATACTAAAAATATTTTATATTTTAGTTATTTTTGCTTTAGTTGGAATAGGAATGTTTTTACTAAGAGAGACTAAAGTTTTAGCTTTAATACTTAAAGTATTAAAAGTTATGTCTCCACTATTTATTGGTATAATAGTGGCTTGGATTTTAGATCCTCTTGTTAGTTGGTTCGTTAAAAAAGGAGTAAAAAGAGTAATTGCATCAATATTTGCTTTCTTTGTTTTACTTTTTGCAATTTACTTACTATCAATTCTTATATTTCCTAGACTTGGTAGTCAGCTTAATGATTTTATTACTTTGGTACCATCAATATTCACATCAATTTATAATTGGATAGATAATATATTTGATAAATTAAGCAGTTCATCATTTGATTTCAGTGGTATTAAAACGCAAATATATTCTAGTATTAGTCAAATAAGCGCTGATATTACAACTAAGTTACCAACTTCAGTAGTTAACTTTGTAACTTCATTAGTATCAGGTATTGGAACTTTCTTACTTGGACTAATCGTAGGATTTTATTTACTTATTGATTTTAATGCCATTAAAAAAGTACTTGAATTTGTACCTAAGAAATATCATGAAAGTATTCTAGAAATTACGTCTAGAGTTAATGATTCATTTAGAGACTTTTTACAAGGAACATTACTTGTATCACTTGGAATATTTATCTTAAGTTTAATTGGTTACAGTGCAGTTGGATTAAAAGCGCCAATGCTTTTTGCCTTACTATGTGCAATTACTAATATTATTCCTTATATTGGACCATGGCTTGGTGGTGCAATATGTGCAATCGTAGGATTTACAGTAAGCCCATTATGTGGAATTTTAACAGTAGTTGTAGCCTTTGTAATTCAACAAATAGATGGTATTATCTTAAATCCATTAATTATGGGTAAAACAATGAAATTACACCCAGTATCAATTATGATTGGATTATTAGTATTTGGTTCATTATTTGGTATTTGGGGTATGATCTTAGCAACTCCTATTATGGGTGGTGTTAAAACAATACTTAATTACTTTGATGAAAAGTATGATTTAATTACAAGATTTAAAAAGAATAATATAGATGAAGAAGTAGAAGAAAAGGAAAAAGAAGAATGAAAGTATACTTAGTTTGTGGTAAAGCAAGACATGGTAAAGATACTATAGCAGGATTTTTAAAAGAAGAATTAGAAAAAAGAGGCAAAAAAGTTTGCTATGTAAGATACGCTGCATATATTAAATATTATGCTAAAGAGTATTTTGGTTGGGATGGTAGTGAAGAAACTAAACCTAGAGAACTATTACAATACCTTGGAACAGAGATTATTAGAAATAAAATTGACAACTTATTTCACGTAAAAAGAATCCTTCAAGATATTGAAGTTTTATCATATTTCTTTGATACAATTATCATTCCAGATGTAAGAGTTAAAGAAGAAATCTTGATTCCTAAAGAAAAATTTGATAATGTAGTAGCAATCAATATTTTTAGACCAAATTTTGAAACAGAGTTAACTGGCAAGGAACAAGCTCATTTAACTGAAGTTGGTCTAGATGATTTTGATCAATATGATTACAAAGTTATCAATGATAAAGACTTAGAAGCCTTAAAACAGAAAGCTTTTGATATTGTAGAGAGTGAGGCACAAAAAGATGGAGAAGGAAAATAAAAATTTAAAAGAGTTATATATTAACTTTTTTGTTAGCAAAGGGCACACTTTTATACCAAGTGCGCCCGTTGTTCCTGAAAATGATAACACAGTATTATTCAATACTGCAGGTATGCAGCCACTTGTACCATATTTAATGGGAAAATCACATCCCTGTGGAACAAGATTATGCGATTATCAAAAATGTATCAGGACTAATGATTTAGATGAAGTTGGCGATAGCTATCACCATACTTTTTTTGAAATGCTTGGTAACTGGAGTTTAGGAGACTACTTCAAAGAAGATGCCATAAAATGGAGTTTTGAATTCTTAACTGAAGTATTAAATATTCCAGTTGATAGACTAGCAATAACATATTTTAAGGGTAATGAAATAGCACCAAGAGATGATGTTACTCATGATTTATGGAAAAGCCTTGGTATTAAGGAAGAAAGAATGGTTGCAACGAAAGAAAACAACTGGTGGCCAAACTTAGAATTACCAGGATTATGTGGGCCAGATACAGAGATGTTCTACTGGAGAAGTGATGATCCAGTACCAGAAGTATTTGATGAAAATGATAGTCGCTGGGTTGAAATATGGAATGATGTCTTCATGCAATATAATCATTTAGACGATGGTAGTATTGTAGAATTAAGCAATAAAAACGTTGATACTGGTATGGGAGTAGAGCGTGTAACAGCAATTCTTGAAAACAAAACAGATAACTATATGTCATCAATTTGGTCTGATGTTATTGAATTAATTGAAAAACTATCAGATAAGCCATACGTTGGTAATGAAAAACCAATGAGAGTAATCGCTGATCACTTAAGAACAGCAGTATTTATTGCTTCTGATCCAGCATTAATTAAACCATCTAATGTGGGGCAAGGTTATATCTTAAGAAGATTATTAAGACGTTCTATTAGATTTGCAAGAGATTTAGGCATTGATTTAAATAAAGATTTTGAAGTTGAAATAGCAAATTTAATTATGGATAAATATGAAAACTACTATAGTGAAATAAAAGAAAATAGAAATATAGTTATTGAAGTATTAAGAAATGAAAAAGTAAAATTCGCTAATACTTTAGAAAAAGGATTAAGAGAATTTAATAAAGTTTCTAATAAGGATATTGATGGATTGACAGCTTTTCATTTATATGATACTTATGGTTTTCCAATTGAATTAACAGAAGAGTTAGCTAAAGAAAAAAATATTAAAGTAGATATAGAAGGTTTCAAAGAAAACTTTAAAAAGCATCAAGAACTATCAAGAACATCATCTCAAGGACAATTTAAAGGTGGACTTGGTGGCTCTGGTGAGATGGAAACTAAATATCATACTGCAACTCACTTATTAAATGCCGCTTTAAAACAAGTAATTGGTAGTGATGTTCACCAAAAGGGAAGCAATATAACATCTGAAAGAATGAGATTTGATTTTTCATGTGATCATAAACTAACTGATGAAGAAAAAACAAAAGCAGAAGATTTAGTTAATAAATGGATAGAAGAAGATTTGCCTGTAGTAGTAAAAGAAATGCCAAAAGAAGAAGCAATCAAAACTGGTGCAGAATGTATGTTTATTGAAAAGTATCCAGATATCGTAACGGTTTACTTTATTGGCGATGTATCTAAAGAACTATGTGGAGGACCACATGTCAAAAGTACAAGAGAATTAGGTAAGTTCAAAATAACTAAAGAGGAAGCATCATCAGCAGGAGTAAGAAGAATAAAAGCAGTCTTAGAATAAAAGATAAATAGTAGTATTTATCTTTTTTTATTTTTATGCTAAAATTATATTGTTTAAAGGGTGATATTATGATAGATATTAATTTAATAAGAGAAAACAAAGAGTTAGTAAAAGAAAATATTAAAAAGAAATTTCAAGATAAAAAACTTCCTTTAGTAGATGAAGTTTATGAGCTTGATTTACTATATCGTAAAACTAAATCAACTGCAGATGAAGAAAGAAGTAAAATCAATTCTTTAAGTAAA
>JAEEGL016189791.1_pt1 | contig 16995 bp, 9 predicted proteins | sample 9134231 | NCBI WGS metagenome assembly JAEEGL01 (sample SAMN16246548, study PRJNA631951) | gut metagenome | biome: gut microbiome; feature: rumen; material: fiber-attached | host: Bos | place: Iran: Karaj | collected 2018-10
CCGCCGCCGAGGCCGGAGCACGAGCCGCTCGCGAGCTCCGCCGAGCCCCCGCCCCCCAGATACCCCGCACCGCCTTGCGCGGAGACGGAGGTGCGGTTGGCATAGGCGGCTGCGGAGGCGATGTTGCCGGAGAAGGAGGCGTCCGTGAAGTTCGCCGAGGCACCGCCCCCCAGATACACCGCACCGCCTTGCACGCAGGCCGCTACGCCGCCGCCGCCGGCGCTGGCGTAGGCGTCGGCGATGTTGCCGGAGAAGGAGGCGCTCGTGAAGTTCGCCGAGGCACCGCTCCCCAGATACACCGCGCCGCCTTGCACGTAGGCAGAGGAAGCGCAGAATATGTGGGCGTAGGCGCAGGCGATGTTGCCGGAGAAGGAGGCGCTCGTGAAGTTCGCCGAGGCTCCGTCCCCCAAATACACCGCACCGCCTTGCGCGGAGACGGAGGTGCGGTTGGCATAGGCGGCTGCGGAGGCGATGTTGCCGGAGAAGGAGGCGTCCGTGAAGTTCGCCGAGGCACCGTCCCCCAGATATACCGCACCGCCTTGCGCGGGGGCGGGGGCGGAGGCGGCGGAGGCGCAGGCGATGTTACCGGAGAAGGAGGCACTCGTGAAGTTCGCCGAGGCACCGCCTCCCAGATACACCGCGCCGCCTTGCGCATAGGCGGAGGTGAAGGAGGCTGAGGCGAGTTCGGCGTAGGCGACTGCGGAGGCGATGTTGCCGGAGAAGGAGGCGTCCGTGAAGTTCGCCGAGGCACCGCCCCCCAGATACACCGCGCCGCCTTGCGCGGAGGCATAGGCGGCGGCATAGGCGAAGGCGTGGCTGGAGGCGACGGCATAGGCGGAGGCCACATTTCCGTAAAAGGAGGCATTGGAGAATTGCGCCGAGGCGCGGCTTCCCAAATACACCGCACCGCCTCGCGCGGAGGCATAGGCGAAGGCGAGGCGGGAGGCGCGAGCGTAGGCCACATTGCCGTAAAAGAAGGCATTGGAGAATTGCGCCGTGGCGCGGCTTCCCAAATACACCGCACCGCCTCGCGCGGAGACACTGGAGTAAGTGAGGCTGGAGGCAGCGTTATAGGCAGAGGCCACATTGCCGTAAAAGGAGGCATTGGAGAATTGCGCCGAGGCGCCGTTCCCCAAATACACCGCACCGCCACTTTCATACTTCGAATTAACCTGGAAAGCAACGGAATTGAGTGCTATATTCGATGTCTCCGCCACAACCGCTCCAGTTGAGCACTTGGAGAAACTCAGGCTTGCTCCCGTGACATCAGGGGCTTGTGTCAGGGAGGCGTTGGCAAGACACCAACCGAGATTGGTGTTCACCGTCCCCGTAACGGAAAGGGTAATGGCGGAGTCGCTGAAAGTCAGTGTCTGTGTATTGCTTTGCCCGGTCAAGTTCCCTCCCAATGTGACTTCATTTGCTGCACCGGAGAAAACCAGGCTTTGACGGATTGTTCCACCCTTGGCCGTGACGTATAGGTTGCTGATGCTGCCGGAAATCGCTCCGGTGTTAACCAGTGTCGCGCCATCCAAGCGCAATGTGTCATCGCCCTCTCCAAAGTCAATGCCTCCCCATCCGCCGATGGTTCCCGTTACCTCCAGAAGGTCATTGCCTGAACCAAGTGATAGCGTCTTGGACAATGTGACATTTCCCGTGATAGACACCGTGTCATTCCCGCTTCCTGCCAACAAATTGATGTCCAAGGTGGAATTGCCAATCGTCAGAGTGTCGTCGCCGCTCCCCAGGAAGAAGGATGTCCCCTCTGTGCCGGTAATCCTGGAGTCCTGGATGACGACTGTGTCATCACCCTCGTTGGTGAAGATGTCCGCTGGCACCGCCAGCGTGATGGTCGCGTTGCTGATTTCCAGCCAGTCATTCTCCGCCGACAGCTCGTAGCGTTCGGAAAGATAGAGTGAGCCAGTAATGGTTCGTTCGATTCCAGACATTTTCATCTACTCCTTCGCGAAGGCAGAATGATGCCGATACCCAGAGGCAAGAAAACTCAAACTGCGGCAAATGCCATCCTCGCCGGAAGGGAACAGAGTATCTGCCGTAACATTGAGTTTGAGCAAAGTCTCGTGCGCCTTCATGAACAGATGGTATGGGATATTAATCCGCATGATCCTTGCCCCGTCTGCCCCCTCCTCACGACTATGCTCCCCTGGCTGCAAGACCTGCTTTGCAAATGTAACCGCCTCCTGGGAAGTTCGTAAAAACGCTGTGAACACGAGAGGGCACAGGCATCTTCATTCATCGCGCAATGCATACCGAAGAGCTTCTGCTGTAAATCTTTTTCGCAAGGGAATTCCAATGTCTGTATGTCCTGCAGCCCCAAGTCCAGCCCGTCGAACAATGACTGCTGAAGTTCTCGCCTTCCGGAAAGCGGCATCAGGAAAAGCCCTTGCTGGGCAATCATCCGCTCATTCAGCAATCGCGGTGCAAATGAAATGACCCCTTCTCGCTCTTGTTTTGTTACCAGAGCGCATACTGCGGCTTTTCGCCGTTCCTCACGGTTTCCAGAAAAGCCATTCACTGCTCCCCGGTTCAGACACCACACGGTGGCGAATTCGGAATCGGCTTTCTCCACTGCAAAAAACAAGGCAACCGCAAAAGAGTCGGAAAAGTCCAGTAGCCTTGTAACGCCTCCGTAGTGTTGGATATAGGCAAGCAAATCCATTTCATCATCGATGCAGTTTGCAGTTCCCGTGCGTGCCTTCAGGATGCGTTGCCCCATTTCAACGATGTCCCCTTCTACCATCAAGAAATCTATTCGACGGTTTTGCTGCCTGGCGTATCTGGCCACAGTTCGCTCCAAAGAGGACGACAACTTCCATGACGCGTTGGCCTGTCCACGAAAAATCCATGATTCACCGCTTTGGCAAAACGCCTCCAGCAGACCAAATAGCGCGGGCATTTCGCATACGAAAATGGAACATGCTTTGCTCATTTCAATGCACCAAAGAAGATATGGTTTCTATCACCTTCTCCGGGGTGATCATTGCACTGCATTCGAAACGGTTGTTCTTGTCGCCCAGACGCGGGCAGGTCCAGTAGTCGGAGAGTTCGTACTTGACCGTCATGTCATTCCAACAGCTGTTGCAGACATTGCGGTTGAAGACCCGGTAGGGCGTGTGGAATTCGTTGATGGGGTTCGTGAATCCGGAAATCAGCACCACGGGCACCTTGCACCCCCAGGCCAGCCAGGAAAGGCCGCTGGAAAGCCCGATGAAGAAATCGGCGTCCTTGAGGAGGTCGATACGCTCCTGCAGTGGACGGTTTCCGGTGAAGTCCTCGGCTTTCTCCGGCTTGCGGTTGTAGGTGCCCCCCAGCCCAGTGAAGCGCTCCTTGTCGACGCAGAGGACGCGGTAGCCCTTGGAAAGCAGGAAGTCCACCACCGTGTCCCAGCCAATCGGGTTGTTCCACAACTTGGCCAGCCCCGTGGCCTGCACGGCGATGCAGACATACTTCTCCCGAATCTTCCGGGGTGCGGACAAATCAAAGCGAGGCGGAATCTCCTCGTCGTCAACATCCAGTATGCGTGCCACCGTGCGATGAAGCCCAACATATCGGTGGTCAATGGGCTGGAAGTCGAAGTCGCCGATGGCACCGAGCCCGATGTCGTATGTGGCGTAGGAGTCATAAGTCTTGCCTTCCTGCTTCGGCTCGAAGCGAATCTGCGGATACTGCTTTCGTACAATCGCAGAGAACCAATCCGCCACCACGCAGGTCAAATTGCATTGGTGCTTCTGCTGGAAGCGCTCCATGTAGCTGAACCAGGCGATTGCATCGCCCAGCCCCGGTTCCGGAAAGCGCAGCACTACGTCCTTGCCCTTTGCGTTGAAGTCGTGCATGAATAGCAGCTGGTCATCCTCCGGGCGGGAAATCACCAGCCGGAAGTTCACATAGTAGCGTTTTTTGCTCACAATCACCCCTTCCTGGTCCTTTGGGGTGACGATGTCAAACAAGTTGCACTTGTTGTCCAGGTCCACGAAGCGGATACGATAGGATCTGCCATTTTTGGGGACCTTCACCCTCAACCCGAAGTTGAAGTCGAAGCGGACGCCGTCGATGGCCTCCTGCGTGGGGATCTCCGGAATGCTCCCGAAGACTGACGCGGGGGGCATCGGCGGCTGTTGCCCGTCGGCTCCTGTGCCCGACGGACTTGTCGGCGCGGGAAAGCCTGGCGTATTTTCGATTCCTGTCGTCAAATTGGATTGTCCAGTTGCCATGTTAAAGCGCATCCATTCGTTCTGCTACGCCAGTCCTGCATCCCCACTTGCATTCTGCGTGAGCGGGAAGAAAGGCAATCGTTCGTCAACGAGTGCGGTTGAAGTGGCCATCGCCATGGAAGGAAGAATCAACGAATTCCTTCATCGCCCCGCCATGGGACGAGAAGGTGAAGAAGCGGGAAAACTGTGGCGGTCATTAACAATACGCGCCACAATGCGAAATCTATCAGGGGGGATGGCAAAATGCAGTTTTTTTGAGACTTGAAAAGCGCTGCTGCCAAAAAAGGCCAAGGCACGTGGTTGGCTGCAGTTGGCAACAGCATTTCTCTCTTGCATTGTCCTTCACCGTTACTTCGCCGAGGAAATCGTGTAAACAGACTTCAACAAATCGAACATCTTATTCCCATGCTCCTCTGCCGCCACTGGTGTCCATCCTTCCTTTTTCCCGTTGGCGGCGCGGAACATGAGGAGCATCTTGATGCTTTCAAGGTTTTTGGAATCCTGAACCCGTCCAAATTTGACGGCAATGGAATCGTTGCCCTGCGCGGAATTGAAGGACGAGGAGATCATGGCGAGGTTGCCGAAACTATCGCGGACGAGATCCTTTTTCTGGTCTCGGTCTTCAAGCCACTCCTTCGTTTCCTGGTCTTGCGGCGGATTCTGCGGATGGAGGTGCTCGATGGAGCGGTTGCGCCGGAAGCGGTAGGCCTTGATGGCCTCGACGTTCCCTGCCTCAAGTTTCACGTCGGCAAGCAGATTGTCGAATGATTGTCGGGATGAAGTTTTGTCAACGACCTGTTCCCAGAGGATGTAGTCGAGCGCCCTGAACCAGTAGCGGTCGATCTGGCGGTAGCGCAGGGTTCCCGGTGCGTCAGGGAGAAAGGGAAAGAAGACAGATGGGCACAGAAGCCGCCAGATTGACAAAACGCCGTAAGATAATCCGCATTCGTTGATTTGCCATGCCATTGCTGGAAATAGCACATTTCGTTGGGGGGAGACGGGCAGGGGGAATATATCGGCATGGTCAGTGTCGGCATGGTCGGCATGGTCGGCGTGGTCGGCGTGTCAGAATACAACGTCGATGTCGGGGTGATTGAAATCCGCGACCATTCCGCGAAACTTGACCGCAAAGCGCTTGAAATTGACTTCGTCGCCAATCTGGGCAGCCGCCGATACTATGTCCAGTCGGCGTTCTCCATGCCGGACGACGCGAAGCGCGAACAGGAGAACCGCCCGCTGCGCCACACGGGAGATTCCTTCCGGAAGATCATCGTCACGGCAGACACTACGAGAATCTGCCGCAACTATGACGGACACACCATCATAAACATCCAGGATTTCCTCCTGAACCCAGACAGTCTTGATTTGTAGCACGCATCGCCTTCCCGCCGACTCATCTTTGCCGACGCAGTTGGACGTGCTGAATCACGTGCAATTATTTCCACATGCGGAAGAAATTGCAAGTTTCTATGCAGAGCCTATTTGTTGACGACCGAAAAGAAGCTACGCCGTGGCAACCAAACCAAGGGGCTTGGAGGTGGCCACGGCGCGGGCGCCGTGGTGACGGCCCTTTGGGGTGCCACGGTCGCGTCAGGGCTGGGGCGGATTGGCGAGGAGCTGGTGGACGCGATATGCTTCGGCGACGGACCAGGCCTGGGCGCAGCAGCCGCGCGGGGCGTGGGGGAAGTCGCCGTCGAGGATTTCGGGGAGCTGTCCCAGGCAGCACTGCTCCATAAGGGTGGAGGCGGAGGCGAGCAGGGCGGCGGCGGCGGCGCGCGCGGATTCGCCGTAGGTGAGATAGAGCGCCTCGCAGTAGGCGGGGAAGGGGAGGCCCCAGGCGGTGCCGTTGTGGTAGGCCGGCTTGCGGCGCGTGTCCTCGTCGCCTTCGTAGCGCCCCCAGTACGGGCGCTCGGGGTTGTTCAGCAGGCGGCCGCCGGGGCCGCGGATAGGCAGCGCGTATTGCACCGGCAGGTCGGCGAGGGAGCGAATCGCGCCGGGGACGACGAGGGCGGAGCAGGCGCGCAGGATGTGCCCGCGTAGTTCCTGGTCGGTGATGACGCCGAGGGTGACGGCGAGCAGCTGGTTGGGGCGGCACGCGTCGTCGGCGATGGCCTGGCTGGCGGGCTGTCCGGCGGTGGCATGGAGGCAGTCGGTGAGGCCGATGGCCTTGTCGGAGGGATAGAGGCGGTTGACGGAATGCTGCACGAGGTGGGCGAGGCGCGCGTATTTTGCGTCCGGCGTGTCGGCGTATTGGGCAAGGAAGGCGAGGGCGCTGTGCCACAGGGCCTGGATTTCAACGGGGTAGCCCTCGCGCGGAGTGCAGGCGGGGTAGTTGGTGTCCATCCAGGTGAAGTGCGGCGGACTGTAGACGAGGCCGCTTTCGGCGTCGACGCGGATGCCGTTGGGGGTGCCGGCCAGATAGTGTTCGGCGATGGAGACGAGGATCTGCCGGAGGGTGCGTCCGCCGCAGGGCAGGTCGAGGATGGCGGCGGCGTGTTCCTCACCGCGGTCGCGCAGATAGTGGCGGACGGCATGGAAGAGCAGCAGCGGCGCGTCGGTGGTGTCGCGGTTGGCGGCCTCCTGGCCGTTGATCATGTTGGGGAGGGTACCCTCCTCTTCGAAGGAGGCGAACTGGCGCAAAATGGCGAGGGTGTCCTCATGGCGGCCGGCGGCGAGAAGGCCGGGGAGGCAGAGCAGAGTGTCGCGCCCCCAGTCGAGGAACCACGGATAGCCCGCGATGACCGTCTTGAGGTCGCCGCGGCGGACGACGAAGGCGTCCAGCGCCTCGCGCAGCGCGTCCGCGAAGGGGAGGTGCCGGGGGGCGGCGGGGAAGGAGGGGTAGGGCGAGGCGTCGGCGGGGCGCGGCGGGGCGGCGTCCTCGGGGCCGAGGAGATTGGCCTCGATGGCGAGGGCTTCGCCGCGCAGGAGCGTGCATTTGAAGAAGCCGGGGCTGAAGAGGTCGCCCTGGGATGGGAGGCCGCGCTCGGCTTCGAGGCGGTGGTGGATGGCGCGGTTCCATTCCTGTCCGGCGAGGAATGCGCCGCGGGAGGCGGCGAGGGCGAGACGGTTGCCGGAATCGAGGGTGAACTCGAAGCCGTCTGAGCGGGCGGTGACGCGGGAGGGGAAGACGCGCTCGCGGCGGGCGGCGGAGGTGTTGGCGTGGAAACTGCGGTCGTCGAGGTCGGGGCGGACGAGGAGGGTGACGGGGGAATCCGCGTGCATGGCGTCGGCCTCCTCCTCGGTTTCACCGGGGGGGATGCAGCGGGTGATGTGGAGCGTCATGCGGCCGGTGTGGCGGTCGAGGGCGTAATGGATGGAGAGGTAGGCGTTGCCGCCCATGCCGGTGGGGACGATGAAACTCCAGCGCATGGCGTTGGGGCCGGTCACCTCGAAGGCGGTCTGGCAGCCGGGGCCGATCTCCTGCGAGAAGTCGCGGTGGATGAGCCAGACGCGGCAGCGCACGAGGGCGACGGTCTTGTCGACGGGCATGCCGGGATCCTGGTTGAGGGCGAGCATCGCGTCATACTGGCTGTCGATGGCGCCCCATGTGGCGCGGAGCATCCCGTAGGCGCCCAGGGTGGTGGTGGCGAGGCCGACCTGGCGTGGTGAGAGGCGGTCGCGGGAGGCGGCGGGCGTCACTTGCGCCCGGCTGGCGGGCGGCAGCAGGCACACGGGGGCCTGGAGGCGGTGGACATCGCTGGAATCGCGCGTGAAGATGGAGAGGGCGAGGGTGGCGTCGGTGGGGCGGTGGATGCGGGGGACGGGCTGGAAGAGGGCGAAGAAGCGCCCGTCGTCCCTAGGCAGGGCCTCGATTTTCTGGAGGCATTTGCCGTTTCGGGAGAGGGAGGCGATGAAGCGTTCGCGGTGCTGGATGAGCAGATGGTGCCCGGGGGGGACGAGGAGCAGCCGACGCTCGTCCTGCTCGGGGTGCCATTCGACGACGGGGAGGTAGCCGGGGCCGTTGAGTTTGCGGAGGAACTCGAAGGGGTTGCGGTAGAGCGCGGCGGCGAGGTCGTCAAGCGGGAGCTGCCCCACGTCGCCGTAGCCCTGGCGGGCGACGAGGAAGGCGAGGACGGTGGCGCGGAGCATCTGGCGCTGCACGCTGGTGGTCTGGAAGCGGGGGAGGGCGGGCGCTTTGCCGTCCGCGCCGGGCCGGGCCAGGATGAGTACCTCGGCGGGCTTGAGCGGCACCTGGATCTGACATTGCAGATAGCGCACGGGAATGCGTCTTCCCGTCAGCAGGTCGATGGGCGGCGTGTCGGCGTCGAACTCCTCCATGTTCCATTCGAAGGTGCCTGGCGTGTGGAGTTCGGGGTTGGCGACGATCAGCAGCGTGTGCTCGGCGTCTTGCGCGGGGATGCGCAGCATGCCGACGCCTTTTCCCGCGGCGCCGTAGGGGACGCGGACGGCGGCGTCGGCCTGGAAGGCGGGGTGGTTCTGGAGGAGCTGGTTGAGGCGTGCGAGGAAGGCGACGAGATTGTTCTGGGCGCCCCAGTTCAGGGGGGCGGCGCCGTGCACGTCGATTTTGGCGGTGGCGAGCCATTCGACGCCGTTGGCGATGCCGAAGCATCCTGCGGGGGAGAAGAGCGCGGCGAGGGCGACGCGCAGGCGGGCCCAGGCGGGGCCCTTGGCGGCGAGGCGGTCGTTGTCGTGGGTTTCGGCGAAGTGGACGAGGGCGCCCTTGGTGGCGGAGTATCCGTTGGCGAAGTTGAGGTAGCCTGAGATTTCCTGGGCGGAATAGTTCTGGAAGAGTTCGGAGTAGGCCCAGTCCATGCCGGATTCGGAGAGGAGGCGGGTGGTGGCGTCGATGCCGCCGCCGAGGCCTTCGAGGAAGAAGATGGTGTCGGGATACTCCTGGCGGACGCGGGCGATGATGTATTCCCATGCGTCGGCGGGGATCATGTATCCCGCGTCGCAGCGGAAGCCGTCGACGCCGTTGCGGCACCAGTGCAGGAATACCTCGGCGAGGGTGCGCCAGAGGCCGCGGTGGCTGAAGTCGAGTTTGCAGAGGTCGGCCCAGACGACGCCCCAGGCGCCTGGGCTCTGGAAGGTGCCGTCGGGGTTGCGGGCGAACCATTCGGGGTGCTGGCTCTGGAGGGCGCTGCCCCAGCCAGTGTGGTCGATGGGGAGGTCGAGGAAGACGAGGCCGCCGCGGCCGTGGATCTGGTCGATGAGTTCGAGGAACTGCTCCAGGGGGGTGGTGCGGCGGTCGAAGTCCGCGAGGGCGGAGTCGACGGCGAAGAAGTCTAGCGGCGCGAAGGGGCTGCCGAAGCGGCCCATGCGTGCGAAGGTGGTGGGGGCGGGGTGGACGGGGAGGAACTGCAGGATGCGGAAGCCCAGTTCGTTCTGGATGAGGTCGAGGTGCCGCCGCAGATCCCTGAAGTGCCCTGATGGCGGGATGACGGTGTAGTGCGCCTCGTCGAGCAGTTTCGCGGCGGCCTCCTGCTCGGGGGTCACATGGCTGCGTTCGAGGGCGTCGCCGAACTGGCGCACGAAGGCGTTGTAGATGGTGTTGCCCGCGAAGGCGGTGGCGGGCTCGACCTTGACCTTGGCGTTTTCGCCGCGCGGCCACCACGAGCGCGGCGTCGGCTCCTCCTCCTGGAAGAAGGCCTTGAACTCGAAGATGCCAGTCTCGCAGAGGGGCAGGACGATTTCGAAATGCGTGTCGTCCGTCTGCCGCATGGGCAGGTCTCCCCAGTCGCGGCCGAGGCGCGGGCGGCCCTGTTCATAGAAGTCGACGGTCTCGCGGCGGTGGATGGCGGCGCGGCCGAGGTTGCAGCGGAGGAATGCCCTGCCCGTTCTGGCCGCACTGATGGCGAGGGTCACGCGCAGGGTCTGGCCTGCATGGCGCACGATCTGCGTGAAGGGGGCGGGGGATTGCTCAAGGGACAGCGCGGAGGCGGGCATGGGGGCACTCGACGTCAGGGAGGACTACTTTTTCTTGGGGGCGGGCTTCTTCTTGCCCTTCTTGCCTTTTTCGGGCTTCGGCTCGACCTTGGGCTTCGGGGGCTCGTAGGTGACCTTGGCGGAGCCGTCGGCGATTTCCAGCTTGGCCAGATTGTTGTTGTCGGCGTTCATGGCGTCCTTGACGGGCTTGACGAAGGAATCGACCAGCTGCTCCTCGAGGCCCTTGGGGACGGGGAGCAGCCCGAAGCGGTACGATGCGTCCGCGATGGAGATGCGCCCGCCCGAGCATTCGGCCTTGGCGGTGATGGTGAGCGCGCAGGGCATGAACTTCATCTTGCCATTCAGGACGATCTTGATGTTCTTCTCGCCTTCCAGGAAGTGGATGGTGGCGGCGGTGGCGTACGGGGAGCCCAGCGTGGAAGTATCCTTGATGGCGTCCGCGAGCTTGCCGCTGACATAGGCGGAGGCGGTCTTGTCGTCGAACTCGGCGACGACCGTTTTCTTGCGCTCCTTGTATTTTTCGATGATGGCGGAGCGGTCGTCGTCGGAGGTGGAGATGGAGCCGCAGGCGGGGAAGAAGAAGAGGATGAGGAAGATCAGCAGCAGCGTGCCCAGGGTGGAGCCGCCGATGATGTTCTGGAGCGTGTGGCTCTTCTTGGGGACGCCGATGTCCATCAGGTCGTCGGGCTTGATCTTGTCGAGGTCAAGTCGGTCGCCGCAGCTGCGGCAGAAGACTGCGCTCAGAAGATTGTCGGCACCGCATTTCGGGCAGCGTAGCATGGAAGGGACTCTCCTTTGTGGGGGTGGGGGTGGAAAAGGTCAGGCGAACCAGAGCAGGGACTTGGTGGGCTGTCGCTGCACGGAGTCCTTGCCCTGCACGTCGGGGGAGACGGGGGGTAGGTAGTCGAGGTTGTAGTGGAGGCCGCGGGATTCGTGGCGCGCGGTGGCGGCGTCGATGATCATCTCGGCGACGGAGGCGATGTTGCGCAGTTCGACGAGGTCGGGGGTCAGCAGGAAGTTCCAGTAGTACTTCTCGATTTCCTTGCGAAGCATCTTGATGCGGTTCTTGGCGCGTTCCAGGCGCTTGTTGGAGCGGACGATGCCGACGTAGTCCCACATCAGGCGGCGGATCTCGTCCCAGTTGTGGGAGATGACGATCTGCTCGTCGGAGTTGACCGCGCTGCCCGCGTCCCAGTCGGGGACGGCGTCGACGGAGATGCGGCTGTGGGGGTCGCTCTGGTGGATGGCGTGCTGGACGGCGAAGTTGGCGACGACCATGGCCTCGAGGAGGGAGTTGGAGGCGAGGCGGTTGGCGCCGTGGAGGCCAGTGCAGCCGCATTCGCCGATGGCGTAGAGGTTCTTGACGCTGGTGACTCCGTTGACGTCGGTGCGGACGCCGCCGCAGCAGTAGTGGGCTGCGGGGACGACGGGGATGAGGTCGTGGGCCATGTTGATTCCGAACTTGAGGCACTGGGCGAAGATGTTGGGGAATCTCGCGCGGAGGAACTCCTCGGACTTGTGCCGTATGTCGAGCCACGCGCATTCCTGGCCGGTGCGCTTGAGTTCGTTGTCGATGGCGCGGGCGACGATGTCGCGCGGGGCGAGGGAGGCGAGGGGGTGGTAGTTCTCCATGAAGGAGACGTATTCGTCGCCCTTGCGGATCTTGAGGACGGCGCCTTCGCCGCGGACGGCCTCGGATATGAGGAAGGACTTGGCCTGGGGGTGGTAGAGGATGGTGGGGTGGAACTGGTAGAACTCCATGTTGGAGATCTCGGCGCTGGCGCGGTAGGCCATGGCGATGCCGTCGCCGCAGGCGACGTCGGGGTTGCAGGTGCACAGATAGACCTTTCCCGCGCCGCCAGTGGCGAGGAAGGTGAACTTTGCGATGATGGTGGCGATCTCGTGGGTCTTCGTGTCGATGACGTAGGCGCCGAGGCACTCGTTGTCGCCCTGCCACTCGATGTGGCGGGTGGAGATGAGGTCGACCGCCAGATGGTTTTCCCAGATGGTGATGCGGGGGTTCTCGCGGCAGCGCGCGATGAGGACCTCGGAGACCTCGCGCCCCGTGATGTCGCCTGCGTGGAGGATGCGCCGCGCGGAGTGCCCGCCCTCGCGCCCGAGGTGGTAGTCCTGCCCCGCGCCAGCGGGGAGGTTCGTCTCGACTTCCTTGCGCAGGGTGAACTGCACGCCGAGTTCCTGCAGGCGGCGGATGCGCTCAGGGCCTGCCTTGACGATGGCGCGCACGACGTCGGGCTTGCAGAGGCCCGCGCCCGCGACGAGGGTGTCCTGCACATGCTGTTCGAAGGAGTCGTTGTCCTCGGACATGACGCAGGCGATGCCGCCCTGCGCGTAGCGGGTGTTGCAGTCCTCGGCGGCGGCCTTGGTGACGACGAGGACCTGGCCGTGTTCGGCCGCCTCCAGCGCGGCGGTGAGGCCCGCCAGCCCGGAGCCGATGATCAGATAGTCGACGGTGATGCGTTTGCGCGGATTCATGGTCGCGGATTCTCCCAAAGCCGATGACGATGGTAGGAACCCATAATGTAAACCACAATTCCAATACGGGGGCGCGCCGCGCGACGGGAAACGGGGCGCCCGAGCGACCGCCCTACATGTCGGCGAGGTCGAGCTGGCAGACGCGCATGACCTCGGAGGCGGTGGTGAAGCCCTTCTGGACCTTGAGGTCGCCGTCCTCCTTGAGGGTGCGCATGCCGTTCTTGCGGGCGATGGCGGTGATGACGGAGGTGTCCTTCTTGGCGTTGATGGCGGCGCGGAGTTCGTCGTTGATGACCATCAGCTCGAAGATGGCGATACGGCCGCGGTAGCCCGATCCCATGCAGTTTCGGCAGCGCTTGCCCTTGGGGGCCTCGGGGGTGGGGTCGCCCGTGTAGCCAGTGCCGTTGCACTTCGGGCAGATGCGGCGGACGAGGCGCTGGGAGGCGACGGCGAGCAGGGCGGAGGAGATGAGGAAGCCCTCGACGCCCATTTCGATGAGTCGGGAGACGGCGCCTGCGGCGTCGTTGGTGTGGAGGGTGGAGAGGACGAGGTGGCCAGTCAGGGAGGCGTGGATCGCGATCTCGGCGGTCTCCTTGTCGCGGATTTCGCCGACGAGGACGACGTCGGGGTCCTGTCGGACGATGGCGCGCAGTCCGCTGGCGAAGGTGAGGCCGATGTTGGCGCGGACCTGGATCTGCTGGAGTCCTTCGAGCTGGTATTCGACGGGGTCCTCGATGGTGATGATCTTTCGGAAGTCGGCGTTCAGCTGCTTCATGATGCAGTAGAGCGTGGTGGTCTTGCCCGAGCCAGTGGGGCCGACGATGAGGATCATCCCGTGGGGCATGGAGTAGAGCTTCCTGAGTTCGTCCATGGTGTCGGGGAGGAGTCCGACCTTCTCGATCTCGAAGACGGAGGAGTCCTTCTGGAGGAGGCGCAGGACGATGGATTCGCCGTGCATGGTGGGGATGGTGGAGACGCGCACGTCGATGGGGGTCATGCCCTGGGTGAGTTCGATGCGCCCGTCCTGCGGCAGTCGCCGTTCGGCGATGTTCATGCCCGAGAGGAGCTTGATGCGGGAGGCGATGGCGGGGAACTGGGCGATGGGGGGGCGCAGGACGGTCTGGAGGAGACCGTCGATGCGGAAGCGGACCTGGACGTCGTTCTCGTTGGGCTCGATGTGGATGTCGGAGGTGCCGGTCTCCTCGGCGCGGGCGAAGATGTCGTTGACGAGGCGGACGATGGGGGCCTCCTTGGCCAGGTCGCGGAGGGCCTGTTCGGAATCGCCGTCGGCGCCTGGTTCGAGGCCCTGGTCGGGGCGGTCGTAGAGGGAGGCGAGGAAGCGGTCGATGTAGGAGCGGCGGACGAGGAGGAACTGGACGTCGGTGTCGTAGAGGTTCTTCCAGAGCTGGGCGAGATGTCCTGCGTGGTAGGGGGAGGCGAGGGCGATGACGGTGCGCTCGGCGCTCCAGACGAGGGGCAGGCAGAACTCGGAGTTGAGGAAGTCGTAGGTGACGTCGGGGTAGTACTGGATGTCGCGGGATTCCTGTTCGTCGAGGACGGGGATGCCTGATGCTTCGGCGTAGATTGCGACGAGGGCCTGTGCCTCGAGCTTGCCGTCCTCGACGAACTGCTGATCGAGGGCCTGGGTGCCCGCGTTGAGTTCCTCGGGCGGGAGTTTCAGGCGTTCGGCGAGGAGGGCGCGGATCTTTTCGACGAGGCGCGGTCCCTGCAGATAGTTCTGGATGGGGGATTCGTCAGGCATGGCGGCTCCTCAGTACTTTTCCTCGGCGTTGCGCTTCTCGATGTCCTCGAGGGAGGCCTTGTAGCGGCGGACGAGGTCATCCTGGAAGTTGTCGTTGTCGATGACATTGACGGTGACGAGGATGAGGAGTTCGGTGCGGACGTTTTCGCGCTTGTCGTATCCGAAGAGGAGGCCGAGATACGGGATGTCGCGGAGGAACGGGATGCCTGCGCGCTGGGTGGTCTCGGTGCTCTTGATCATGCCGCCCATGAGGAAAGTCGCGGTGTCCTTGACGGTCATGACGGTGGAGACCTTCTTGGTGGTGAAGTCGGGGGCGTTGGAGTTGGAGGTGGTGGCGGAGGCGCTGTTGGCCTTGACGGCGGAGACCTCCTGGCTGATGGAGAGCTGGACCTCGTTGCCTGCGGTGATGGTCGGGGTGACGGTCATGATGACGCCGATGTCCTTGTACTCGTAGTTGGTGGAGGTGTTGCCGGAGGAGCTGTTGTAGTTGGTGGTCTCGGTGGGGACGGCGATCTGCTCGCCCGCCTGGAGGTAGCCCTCCTCGCCAGACTTCACGACGAGCTGGGGTTCGGAGAGGATCTTGGTGTTGCCTTCGCCCGCGACGGCGGAGATGATGGCGAGGGGGTTGTTGTTCTTGTGGATGAAGAGTCCGAGGCCGCTGCTGGCCCAGTTGTTGATGGCGGTGATGATCTCGGCGCTTTCGTGGGCGAGGAGGCCGCCCGCGGCGCCTGCGCCTGCCCATCCGCCTGAGGCCTCCCAGTTGGCGCGGGCGGCGAGCTGGGATGCGGCGTAGCTGACGCCGAACTCGGTGGATTTGTCGAGGGTGATGTCGGTGATGATGGCCTTGATGGAGACCTGCCTGGCGGGGATGTCGTGGCGTTCGAGGAAGGACTTGATGACGGTCATGGTGCGCGGGGTGGTCTTGATGGTGAGGCGGTTGTGCTCGGCGTCCGCGTAGATGGTGACCTCGGTCTCGAAGACGGTGGGGTTCAGGGGGAGCTGGTTGGCGTTGTTGCCGGTGCGGTTGTTGTTTCGGTTGGTGTTGCCGCCTCGGGCGTTGGTGCTGCTGTTTCCAGTGACGGTGCCGCCCGCGCGCCGTGAAGAGGAGTTGTTGCGGTTGCTGTTGTTGCGGTTGGCGGTGTTGCGGTTGGTGGAGGTGGTGGAGCGGTTGGTGCTGGTGGACGAGGTGGAGGAGGTTCGTCGCGTGGAGGAGGAGCTGCGCGAGGAACTCCGCGAGGAGCCCGCGGTGGTGGCGGCGGAGACGGTCGAGGTGGCGTTGAAGAAGGTCTCGAGCATCGTGGTCAGGGCCTCGGCGGTGGCGTGCTGGGCGTTGTAGAGGAAGATCTCCTCCTTTTCGATGATGTCGTCGCGGTCGAGGGCCTTGATCCACTTGCCGACCTCGGCGACGACCTCGGGGAGTGCGGCGGAGACGACGATGCAGCCGATGCGGGGCAGACCGATGATCTTGACGGCGCCGCCAGAGGGGGCGGTGCCGTTGGCGACGGGGAATCCGAGGATGGGGAGGAGGGCGAGGAGTTCCTCGGCGATTTCGTCGGCCTCGGCCTCGTAGCACTGGAAGGCGGCGCATGGCCATTCGCGCTCGCCCTTGCTGTCGAGGCGGGAGAGGATTTCGCGGACTTTGGCGATGTTGGCGGGGGCCTCGATGATGATGAGGGAGTTGGCCTCGGTGACGTCGACGACGCTGGCGCCCTCGGTCAGGAAGGGCTTGATCTGGGTGAGGAGGACGGCGCTGGACTTGTAGCGGACGGGGACGAAGTCGACGACGACGTTGGGCTGGGTGTCGTGGTCGGCGAAGATGCGGCGTTCCTGGGGCATCTTGTCGAAGGGGAGGATGTGGATGAAGCCGGAGTTCATGGAGGCGTATGCGCCAGTGAGCCAGAGGATGTGCTCGAAGGTCTCCCAGGCCTGCTTGGCGGTCATCCTGGTGTCCATGGAGAGGGTGACGGCGCCCTTGACGGCGGGGTCGACGAGATAGCTGAAGTTGAGGAGAGAGGGGGCGGCGAAGGCGGCGACGACCTCGGGGAGTTCGGCGGCGTTGAAGGCGAGGGTGACCTGGACCTCGGCCTTGGCGTCGGGCACGCCCTTGATGAGATTGTCGGGATAGGGCATCTGGAGGGCGTCGGCCTTTTCGCGGTTGGAGGTGCGGTCGGGCAGGGAGAGCTTGCGGTCGGGGGTGTCGCCGCGCTTGGGGCGGGTCGAATCGACGGAGATGGGGGAAGTGTCGTAGAGCTTGGCCTGGCGCGTGACGCCAGCGCGCACAAACGGCAGCGGGCGCGGCTCGCCGTTGGCGGACTGCGGCTTCGACTCCTGCGGCTTGGTCGATTGGCAGGCGCCGACGAAGAGCAGCAGGGCGGCGGCAACCAGGAGAGTGACGGTGGAATGGCGATGGAGGTGCATCATACGTTCAGGTCGGCGATTCTATGGGAAAGAGGAAGGGGCTATCGGCGGTAGGTGTTGTTGTTGCGCTGCTGGGCGGCGCGTTGCTGCGCCGCGCGTTGCTGCGCGGCCTGCTGGGCGGCGCGCTGCTGGGCGGCTCTTTGCTGGGCGGCTCTTTGCTGGGCGGCTCTTTGCTGGGCGGCGCGC